>ERZ1026792.178-NODE-178-length-66108-cov-8.274412_pt1 | contig 66108 bp, 67 predicted proteins | sample MGYA00520884_ERZ1026792 | MGnify/ENA primary metagenome ERZ1026792 (study PRJEB33270, sample SAMEA104284473) | anaerobic digester metagenome | biome: Anaerobic digester microbiome; feature: mesophilic sludge digester; material: Anaerobic digester biomass | place...
GCACTCAGTGCGGGCTATCCTTGGATCGAGATTGGAATGCGGCAATCAATATACTCAGATTGGGACTACAATCTGTCGGAATAAAAACCGTAGAAGCCTGCCCCTTTTAAGGGGTGGGAGTAGTCACGCAAGCATAATGCCACATATTTTTTCTTAAAAAATCTTAGTTTATCGTTTTTATTCTCAAATTGTTTTTTATACAGTTATCTCATTTTCAAAAATCGCATAAACATAAAAGCAGTTGAGGGAATATGATGAGAGACATTGAGCTAATAAGTGGAAAAGCCATTTTTGCGCAGGTATCCAACGCTAGTGTGACCGATGTGCAAATTCTGGAAAGCCAAAAGAGCTGGCCGCGTACGATGACTACGATATTTGGCTGGGAGCCATAGCCAGTGATGTGCCGCTTAATATGATTAATTCAAGTGGCCATACATAATTTCTGACGTTGTGACCGATTTCACCAATTAGTTTGAGCAAAAGGATGGTGATAGAGCATGAGAAATACAAAGTATACCAATATTGCAGCAAGTGCTTTTGTATTATTGCTGCTATTAACAACCATAGCAATGGCAGGCGATCCGAATGGTTCCAATACCTATACGGATGATGTTGCCGGGATGAAGCTTGCCGTCAACTTTGCATGGACTCTGATAGGGGCCTTCCTGGTCTTTTTCATGCAAGCAGGCTTCGCCTTTCTGGGTGCAGGAGCTTTAAGGGTAAAGAATACAGTGAACTACTTTGCCAAGAGCTACATGGACTTCTCCATAGGTGCATTGGCCTATTGGGCCGTTGGCTTTGCTCTCATGTTCGGAGGCTCAAAGCTCTATGCAGGATTGGAGGACGGAAACAGTATCATCGGTTGGAGCGGATGTTTCCTTTCCGGGAACTCATATGACGTCTCGACCATGATGTTCTGGATGTTCCAGGTGGTCTTCGCGGCTACCGCAGCTACAATTGTGGCAGGTGCGTGTGCTGAGAGAATGAAGCTGCAAGCCTATCTCATGAGAATTCCGAAAAACCCCATTTAATCGATAACTATAAATACTATTGTTAGTATATAATGTTACATGAGGAACCTCACTGATTTTGCCCTTCGTCTGGAATACGAACGGGTCAAAGATCTTGGAGATAAGCTGGTCGATATTGGGGGTAGACTAAATTGGGAAGGCTTCAGACCGCCGCTTGAAGCTATGTACAGGAACAATACCGAATGCGGCGGCCGACCGAATCTCGATGTGATCGTGATGCTCAAGTCGCTTTTCATTCAACAGCTATACAGCCTATCCGATGAGCAGCTTGAACGGGAAATTGCCGATCGCATCTCGTTTAGAGTGTTTCTTGGCACAACGGAGACTGTTCCAGATTCCACAACGATATGGAAGTTCAGAGAACGCCTTGCTGAGACCGGTGCAGACCAGAAAATATGGGCTGAGATGCAAAGGCAACTTGATGCCATGAAACTCAAGGTGCAAAAGGGAATCATGCAGGATGCCACGTTCATAACATCTGATCCTGGCCATGCCAAAGCAGATACTCCTCGTGGCGATGAAGCCAAGACCAGGCGAAGTAAAGATGGAGCATGGGCGAAAAAAGGAACTAAATCCTTTTTCGGCTACAAGCTGCATGATGCCATGGACGAGAAATTTGGTTTGATTAGAAGGATCGAGGTTACAGCTGCTAATGTCCATGATAGTCAAGTAGATTTAGCAGAAGAAGGCGAAGTTCGCTATGCGGATAAAGGATATTCTGGCGCGAAGACAAAAGGATATGATGCAGCCATGAGAAAAGCCACCCGAGGCCATCCTTTAAGTTACAAGGATGAAATGCGCAACAAGCGGATCTCCAGTAAAAGATCGCCTGTAGAGAGGTTCTACGCTTTCATCAAGTGTGTCTGCAAAGCAGGGCATGTCGCTGTTACTACAGTTGCCAGAGTTCGAGTCAAGATGATGATTACGGGTATCGTTTTCAATGTCTATCATTTGGCCTCGGCCAAAAGCAAAATGGTGGTTTAGCTTTAGCTGTCGAAAAAATATGGAAAATAAGAGGAAAATGAGGGATTCAGGAGGCAAGAGCTGGAAAAATTAGAGTGAAAACGTCAAAATATTGACGGATTCCATTATGGGGACCATCGACATCACGTTAATCGGAATCCTCTCATTTACAGCGGAATAGTCACTGCGGTTATCTATGCCATCTATGGCCACTGGGTTTGGGGTGGCGGCTGGCTGGCAACGCTGCCATACGGCGTCGGGGTCAGGGATTTTGCCGGCTCCGGAGTAGTTCACGCTGTGGGCGGTATGGTGGCCTTGGCAGGCATATACCTGCTTGGTCCCAGGATTGGAAAATTCAACAAGGACGGTGTGCCTAATGCTATTCCTGGTCACGATGTTCCAATGATCGTTATGGGTACATTCTTTCTGTTCTTCGGATGGTTTGGATTCAATCCGGCCAGCACTCTGGCCGCCACAGATCTGAGGATCTCAGTCATTGCGGTCAATACGTTCCTGGCGGGAGCCGCAGGGGCGACGCTGGTCTGTTACTACACTTTCTTCAAGACCAAAAAAGTAGACATAGCTCTCACCTGCAACGGAGCCCTGGCAGGCTTGGTTGGCATTACAGCTTCCTGCGCTTATGTACCGACCTGGGCAGCAGTAGTAATCGGAGTGGTTTCAGGATTTATAGTGATGTACGGCATAAAGTTCAACGATTGGGTGCTCAAAGTCGACGATCCTGTGGGTGCTGTAGCTGTGCACGGCTATAATGGCCTATGGGGGTTGCTGACCGTTGGAATATTCGCAGACGGAACTTATGGTGGTGTCAGCGGTTTGATCGTAGGCAATACCAGCCAGATCATTGCTCAGATTATAGATATGGTGGTAGTTGTGGTCTGGGCTTTCGGCACGGGCTACATCCTGTTCTACATAATCAAGAAGATCGTGGGTCTCAGGGTATCTCCAGAAGAAGAGTTGACTGGATTAGATCTGGGCGAGCACGGATATTCCGCTTATCCGGAATTCGTTATTGCAGGTCCAATGGACGGTTTAAGGGAAGGGCAGATATCTGATAATTTAGAATGTTCAACCGAAGGAGCACGAACATGAAGATGATACAGGCGATAATCAGGCCATCCAAGGTAGAAGAGGTAAAAAATGCACTTGATGAGGCAGGCTATACCAGCCTTACCTCTATTGAGATAAAAGGCAGAGGCCGGCAAAAGGGCATTACCCAGATATGGCGTGGCGAAGAATACCAGGTGGACATGCTGCCCAAGGTGAAGGTGGAACTGGTCGTCCCCGATGATAAAGAGGATGAGGTGGTGGAGATCATCAGAAAGGCAGCTTACACCGGAAATATCGGTGACGGCAAGATCTTCGTCCTGCCAGTGGAAAAGACCATCCGTATCAGGACGGGCGAGACGGACGACAAGGCGCTGTAGCCGTCTCTTATATTTTTTACCGCCAGCTATGGCATCTTTCTCCTGTCATATTCCTGAGACTATGTGTATATTTTTTGTTATATAAATCCTAGTAAAGCGGGATCTCTGATTCCTGCGCCTGACGATCGCAGTCATATCCGGGACTCATCAGCTTGAGGACTTCCAGCCTCTGTATCAGAGCAACGAGATGCGCTTGCAGCTTTGACCGCTACTCATCTTTGTCAAGATTTAAGATTTGGTCATTTTTGAATTCCAGTAAGCATGCTTACTGACCTACAAGAAAAGGGCAAATTTTAACCAAGTCCACAGAGCTGGTGGAGTCGCTCAAGGACTACACCGGGCTTATGCTTCCGTTCTTCTTCACCACCATCGCCGACACAAAACTGGTGGGAGTCAGAAGATTTGCCAAGCAGGATGCCCTGCACGAGCACTGGGAGCTGATGGAACTATGTCTGGAATATAACCTGCGGCACCTGAAAGAGCTGCACCGTCTCTACTGCGAGAGAATAACGGCGGGCCCGGTTGTTCATGTCGCCCTGACGGGAATAAATCTGCTGGTGGACATCGCTTTGAACAAGTATCTGAAGAGAATGAAACGAGGGGAGCCGCCCAAGTGACTGCTCCCATGACTTGCTAATGCCCTGATCATGTTAAACTTTTTCAAGATTCATCTACCTGCTTGCTGCAGCGATATATCTTTCAGGAACCTGCATTACATACGGCTTTTGGGAGATGCGCAGCCATAGCGCCTCGCACACCAGTCCGATCAGGATATTCATGATGCCCAGGACTAAAATTGTGTTGCTCCAGTTCAGGGATATTATGGTCATGCCAATGCTTCCTATGAAAATACTGGAGAAGCTCATCAGAGCCGCAGCAGATCCTGTATCCTCTCTTTGCTGCTCCAGCATCAAATTTGCGCCGGGAGTTCGCACACAGTTACCACAGATGGTTGCTGGTAAGAGCACAATGGTCAGTATCCAAGGCTGAAACCCGCCAACAAATGATATGAGCAGACCGCTGGCTGATATCGCCGCAAAGCAGACTATGATAATCGACCTGCGGTGGCATTTCCTGGACACTCGCATATAAAGCATCGGGCCAAAGATCATTGCAATGGCATTTATGGCATAATAATAGCTGTAAACCTGCGCACTTAGCCCAAAACCGTTTATATAAATGTAGGATGATGAGGCTATGAACGCCAATGCGGACATGCTCGGCAAAGAAAACAAGATGAGCAGAGACGAAAAGCCCGGATTCCCTGCAACTCTGCAAAGTCTGCACAGTGCCTGCAGCATCGAGCTCGTGTTGCGTTTGGTTATTGTCTCCTGCAATGCTATGCTTCCTGCCAAAGCCAACAGGCCGATGCAAGCCAAGACCAAGAACAGTTCTCTCCAGGACATGAACTTCAGCAGGAGCGCACCGAGGACCGGGGCTGCTGCTGGAGATATTAAAACCATGGATTGGACCATAGCTAAAATCGGCTCCCTGCTCTTGCTGTCATAAACATCCCTGATCATAGCCGTAGCCACGGCAACAGCACCGCCGCCTCCAATGGCCTGCAGAATGCGAAATGCTATCAAGTGATGAATATCCCAGGAGCCCGCACATCCGAGGCTCGCTGCAGAATATATAGACAGACCGATGAGCAGTATCGGCCTGCGGCCATGTTTATCGCTTAGCGGTCCCCAAAAAAGCGTTCCGACGCTGAAAAAGACGAAGAACAAGATCAAGGTGAGGTTGGAGAGATCCGCTGACACGCTGAAGTAATCTGCTATTCCGGGCAAGGCCGGAAGATAAAGGTCAGTGGACAATGGCACGAAGGCGCTGAGAAATGTTATAAGCGCGATCAGCCCCATTTCTCCCAGATATTTTTGTCTGCGGGCAACAGAGGGTGCGGTCATGTTTGACCTCTGGGAATTTGTGACATGTGGGCCCGTTTCTGACAAAGGTCGCCAGTGGTGATGAGGAGATAGCCCAGGAGCACCCACATGATGGTTATGAAGTCTGCCTGCAAATGGGTCAAGATGTCAGGGAGGGCAATAATAAGGGCAGAATCCTGGATTGAGACGAGCAAAGCTCCCACTGTGGTGACTGAAAATGCAGTCCATTCGCATCCTTGCCAATTCTCAGAATCATCATTCATGTTCCAAGCTTTGCCCATGAATTTGATGCTATATAAGTTAGACGGTACGTCTCGTCTCGCATATTGCTTAAAATTAGATCCTGCATCGATTCCACTGAAAATCGTGATTCATGGCTAAAACCTAAAACTATGCGATTTTATCCGCCAAATACAGGTTTTGAATTGAGCTTTCAGCTAATCAGATGCATGACTGGTTTTTTCGATAGTGGATTTCTCCATAATCCCATTTAATAACGTCGAAATCATTACTGGAATAACCGATTCGTTGTCCAATGTATATGTAAGTAAGTGGTACCAGTTGAAGCCAATAAACAGATCAATAAAGACATCATAATTGGCTCTCTCAATTTCATTTCGTGCCATTGCACGATCAAGCAATTGCTGCAAAGGCATGCGTTGTCTTGGCATAAATGCATCTTTCAATTGATTAAGCGATTGAACATTAGACTGTGCACTGGCGATCAAATGCCGAAATGCTTCGCCTATTGCAGTTTCCCGCCAAATATGCAAGATTCGAAGCGAAAGCTCATTTAATTCTTTCTCCAGGGAACCCATATCAGGGATGCATATATTGCTGGCAACGTCTGAATCATATAGGTCTATGAATAATGAGGCTCTGTCTGGGTACCACCGGTATATGGTTTGCTTTCCAACACCCGCTCGTTTAGCGATTGCCTCAATACTGATAGTACTAATTGGTTGTTCGGTTAACAACTCTGCGAGTGCTTTTAGCACTGCTTGGCGAGCTCGTTGGCATCTGCGACGCTCGTCTGGCTGTGAGAGATGACCGAGAGAGTTGCTCTTTTCATTATTGGAGTTTTGTGCCACAGGTCTAATTAAACTATACTCAATGTATTTAATACATAGGGAGCGCGGAGGGTCACGAATTCCCCATCCTTTAGGTTGGGGATGAAGTGAACCCTCGCCCATTTTTCATGTTTTCCTGAGGTTGATTAACATGGTTTTCTGGCAATCTGATGCAGATTCACAATTATTCTGGTCGCTAGATCAAATGAACCGATGATGTGATTGTTTCTGGATCCAATCTAACCAAAGCGCGCGGCCCGAAGCATACCCCATCCCTTTGGGGTGGGGTGGCCGCGCGCAGTTTGATTTTTAAGCAATTACGAGACGATACGTACCGTCTATTTTTTATAGCATCAAATTCAAGGGTAGAATTGATGAAAAACATTTTGATTGCAACCGACAGTTCGAAGCACAGCAAGAAGGCATCGGAGGTCGGCATTGAGATGGCCATGCTCTTTGGAGCGAAGGTCACTACTCTGTATGTCATCGATGTTGGCAAGGAATGTGCATCCATTGGAGTCCTGGAATCCAACGAAGGAGACGACCTGATATCGAGAATCAGAAGCAGTTTGCAGTCGCAAGGAGAAGAAGCTACTGGCCGGATTGAAGAGATGGCCAAATCGGCAGGTCTCACTGTGGATAGAGTGATCATCGAGGGTCGTCCTGCCGAAGATATCTTGAAGTTGGCAGGAGAGCGAAAGACGGATCTCATAGTTGTGGGCGGCATAGGAGTTACGGGCCTGGAAAAATTCCTTCTGGGCAGCGTGGCCGAGAAGGTGGTACGCAATTCCAAGGTGCCTGTATTAGTGGTGCGAGCTAACTAAAAGGTCTGCTGCGACAAGGTTTTTAGGAGCAAGTTATGTTTGAGAAGATTTTGGTGGCAACAGACGGATCGGAGCATGGGATGAGAGCTGCCAAGGTGGCCCTGGAACTTGGTGAGAGATCAAGTGGAACGGTAAGCGTCATTTATGTGGCGGATACGAACCAAACAAGCTATCTGCCGGACGACGTGCTCCTCTTCAGCATACGAGAGCTTCTCCTCAAAGAAGGAAAGGAGGCGGTGAAGCAGGTGGAAATGATGGCCAAGGATGCTGGTGTAAAATTTGAGAGCATTATTGTGGAAGGCAATCCAGGAAGCGAGGTCGTCGACTTTGCCGAGAAGGCAGGCATGAATATTGGACTGCACCCCTGATAATGGACAAATAGTTAAGCAATGGTATTTAAGGCAACCTCCACTTCGAACTGAACCGGAGATCTGTAATTGAGAGCTGAATGCAGCCTCTTATGGTTGTACACATTTTCAATAAAGTTGCATATGTTCCTGAATGCATCTTCAAATGTCTCATATTCATTGAGATATACCTCCTCGACCTTCAGTGTTTTTATAAAACTCTCAGCAAAAGCATTGTCATAAGGATTTCCTTTTCTCGACATGCTGATCTGGATGTCATGCGCCTTAAGACAGTCTACATAATCCTTGGACGCATACTGAACGCCTTGATCAGAATGATGAATAAGACCCTCAAGGGATTCCTTGGAACGGTTCTTCAATGCCTTTGCCAGAGCACTCATGGCCAGATCGCTTCTTATGCTCCTGCTCAGCTCCCACCCGATGCACTTTCTGCTGTAGAGATCCAGGATAACCGCGAGAAAGATATGCTCGTGCTGCAGCTGGACATAAGTGATATCAGAAGCCCATGCCTGGTTCAGTCCCGTGATTTCCCTGCCTTTTAGAAGGTTAGGATAGACCGGCAGACCATGAGTGGAATCGGTTGTTACCGGCTTGAACTTCTTCTTATAGCAAAGCAACTTCTCCTGGCGCATGAGCCTCAGCACGCGCTTATGGTTGACCGCATAGCCGCGATTTTGAAGTTCTGCTGTAATTCTCCTGTACCCGTAATAAGGAAACTCCAAAGCTATCTCTTGAATCTGGTTAACCAGATCCGAAGATTCGCTATTCTCCGCAGTGAACTTTTCGGACCGCTTCAACCACTCGTAGTAACCGCTGCGACTCACATCCAGCGCCAAGCAGGAGTGAGATATTGGCAACAGAAGGCCATCTGATTGAGCTTCCTGAATGATCATATGTCGTCCCTCAACATCGGCTTTCGTCTCTCCTCGCGGACCTTCTTCTGGGTCATGGCGAAGGCTTTTTTTAAAAGGTCAATTTCAGCATGAGCCTGGCCCAGAAGTCTCTCCAATTCTGCAATCTTCGCCTGATCTTTGTACTTGTTTCCGTTACCCATGAATGCTTTTTCGGGATTTTCAGCCAGCTCTGCCTTCCATCGGCAAGGAAGACTCGGATGGATGCCATATTCGCGGGCGATCTGAGCAAGTGGCTTGCCTGCCTCAAGTTCGGCTAATACTGATATCTTGAAGTCCCGGTCGTAACGCCGCCTGGTCTTCTTCATGCACTTCCCTCCATGAGTCGGCATTGCTTAACTTTTTGTCCACTCGGAGGGGTTCACTCCATCCATCACCCTGTTGCATAAGCAAATTCCATCACTTTTGCATCATATCATTCCATCTCCATAAAGGAAGATCCGATCCTCTTGCTTTCGCGATGTTCAAATGTGAGCAGTATATGCACGAGGGTATCAAGATATGCGCAGGATGTCTTTTTTGCGCATTAATCCCCATTTCCTCAAGGCTGGTTTTATTCTCATCCTTATTCTTATCCTCAGTCTGTCCTTCTCAGGAATATGGCCCATCCTCTCTTTGACGCAGCGAGCAGGCTGAGATTAATCTATATGTATATAAAAATTAAAAATAAACTCTATGGGATGGCATTCCCATGAGCCTAAGGTTTTCTGGCAAAATAAATGCCTTGTTTCCACCTGCTTCTACCAAGAAAATTTAACATAAAAGCCCACAATAAAATATATTTATCTAATAAAAATAACTCCAGTCCAAACTTTGAGCATACATCATTCATTAGATATATATACAACCGTCTTCGTGGTTTCGCGCAAAACACTGAGGCAAAAGCATGAAGAATGTTGTGGTGATCTTAGCAGCAGCATTAATGCTGTTGGTTGCAGTTACAACTGCAAGCGCAGAGGAGACTGACAAAGTTGCTGAGGCAGCTATGCAAGTGGAAGAGTCTGCAAAACAGGTGGAAATAGCGGCACAGCTAACGGAGAACGCAACAGCAGATCTCAAATCTGCCGCTGAGCATGTGGAGAATCTGACCGCCAACACCACTGCAGCAGAAAACATAACTAAAGCAGCAGAGAAGGTCGAGCAGAAAGCCGAAGAAGCTAGCCAAGCAGCAGAAAAGGTAGATGAGGCTGCCCAGAAGGCAGAGGAAGCAGCAGAAAAGGTACCAGGATTTGCAGCAGCGCTTGCCGCCTTAGGATTCCTGGCTGTAGCCTTCATAGCTCTGAGAAGAGCCTAAGTAAATTGAATTTTAAAATCTTTTTTATATATCCAATTAGAAAAGACCTTGCCCGATGAAAGGCCTTTCCGCGCTATGGTTGCAATCCTTTAAAAAAATAATCCAAGATCAGGAATTCTTATACGGTCTCCTTCTCTTCTCCTTTGTTATATCAGACGGATATGGCAATTGTTATTAACATCCTTAACCGATCTCTCGACATAATGAAGATAAGGATCATCCTGAGGATCCTGGGCATGCTGGCTATGCTGCTGGGTACACTTATGCTCATACCAGGAATCGTCTCCGCCATCTACAAGGAGCCCCTGGGGGTGGTGGCCTTTGGCATCAGCTCTCTTCTGGCAATTATCGTCGGCCTGATCCTGAAGCATTTTGGGGAGAAATCCGATATGGGACGTAAGGATGCATTTGCTGCCGTCTCATTCGGCTGGCTCATGGCAGGACTGATCGGAGCTCTTCCCTACTTGCTGCTGGGATTGGGGCTGGTCGATGCATTCTTTGAATCGATGTCCGGTTTTACTACAACGGGAGCTACCATCCTCAGCGAGTATGATTCACAGCACTATTGGACTCTAAGCAAGGAGGCAGTGCATAGCAGCCTGGCCTATGCACTCGTAGAGAGAACCACACATCAGCTTATCCACTGGTCCCCTATAGGGATAATCGAGCTCGATTTCGGCCTGACACTGAATTTTATCGATCTTCTCACTATAAAGGAAACCTACTTCGGCCTTCTATTCTGGAGATCTTTCTCCCAGTTCCTGGGCGGTATGGGTATAATCCTGCTGTTCATCGCCATTCTTCCCAATCTGGGCGTGGCAGGAAGAGAGCTTTATTCCGTTGAGGGCCTGGGCCTTATGAAAGAGGCGCTGACACCCAGGGTTAAGAGCACGGCTAAAGCCTTCTGGGGGATTTATCTTGGATTGACAGGAATGGAAGCTCTGCTGCTAGTGGCAGCAGGCCTCCCGGTCTATGACTCCCTATGCACATCATTTTCAAGCATTTCAACTGCAGGTTTTTCCCCAAGGGCCTACAGTATTGCGGAATACAATAGCATTCTGGTGGAGGCCATCATCTGCATCTTTCTCTTGCTCGGAGGAACCAATTTCATCATATATCATCAGATTATACTAAAGAAAAATTTAAATTATCTGATCAGAGATGCAGAGTTCAGGTTCTATATCATAATAGTGTTTATTTCGATTATTATATTGATGATCTTCGGGCAAATACCGGGAGGCTTCTTCGATGCCCTTCGCTCATCCGTATTTCAGGTGATCACCACTATGACCACCACCGGCTTTGTGAACAACTTCAATTATGACTCCTGGTCCCTGGCAGCAAAGCTCGTCCTGATGCTATTGATGATAATTGGTGGATGCACAGGATCGACAGGAGGAGGAATGAAGGTGGGAAGGGTGCTGATAGTCCTGAAATATGTGCACGCTGAGCTGATCCGAAGCCTCCACCCAAAGGCAGTTATCACCATAAGGATGGCAGATAAGGTGGTCAAGGAGAATACAGTCAAGTCCGTTATTCTTTTTATTCAGCTGTATGTAATGATCTTCATCCTTGCAGCCGTTGCCTTTTCCATCACCGAGGCATCAAACCCCCAGTTTGGTTCCTTATCTGCTATTTCCGCAGCAGCATGCTGTCTTGGTGTTGTGGGTCCGGGATTCGGGGTGGTGGCAATGGATTTCAATGCTATATCCGAATCCGGAAAGGTTCTGGCCACGTTTTGTATGTACATCGGCCGGCTGGAGATCCTTCCCGTGGTACTGATGTTCTTGCCCGAGACCTGGTCGGATTAGAGAGGTATAGGAAGGAATAGACTGGATGAGGATAGAGATGATACTGATATATACTTTGATCCTCTTAAAATAGTCAAGGACGATATCCTCATGGCTCGAAGCTGGTTTATCCCCGCATCCCTGGCGGTCTTCGCATTTGTGCTGTGGCTTACTACATTTATTTATCAGAGTAGCTATATCAACCGCACAATCATCACTATCATAGCGATTTTGATGATCTATATCGTATTCCGAGTACTTCTGGAAGATCGTATCATCAAAAATTTCACCTCCACCGATAAAAGATATTATTTCTCAAAGATGCTCTATTCCATATATTTATTAATTAATTTTATTATTATTTGGATTATTTGGGTGGAAGATATAAGAACTCTGCTGCTAGGATTCGGCCTGGTGGCAGCCGCATTTACCATCTCCATTCAGGATGTGGCAAAGAACCTAGTGGGTGGGCTGGTGATCATGTTCAATAGCATCTATAAAGTTGGAGATAGGATAGAGATAGCAGGAAAGAAAGGGGATGTAATAGATATCAATTTGCTCCATACCACCATCATGGAGATGAGCGAATGGGTTTCCTCAGATCAGCATACCGGCAGGCTCTCCTCTCTGCCCAACTTTCTGGTATTATCCAATGCTGTGAATAATTATACTAAAGACTTTAGCTTTGTGTGGGATGAGATAACCCTCCCAATAAGCTATGACAGCGATTGGAGAGCTGCTGAATCATTGATCATGGATATCGTCATCCAGGAGACGCATATGATGAAAGAGTACGCTGAAGAGGAGATATCCCATATGCAAAGAAAGTATTACATCTTAAAAAGCTCAACCGATCCGGGGATCTTCTTTAAGCTCACTGACAACTGGATCGAATTGACGGCAAGATATGTGGCTCCAGCCAGGCAGAGAAGGATCTTAAGAACCAAAATCAGCAGAAGAATCCTGGAGGAGATACAGAGATCAGAAGGAATAAGAATAGCTTCGGAGAGCATCGAAATAGCCAGGTTTCCTGATACTGGCCTTCAGAGATCATCTATAGATCATTCGTCTCTCGATAATTCATCTTTTGATCATTCCCCTTTTGAGCATAAATGAAAATATTCATTAACCACATCGGGAGCGAATGACTCCGGGCTGCAAAAATGGGCTCTTCGCTGAATTATGTGGGTGAGATCCGGGCAGAGATTATAGCCTCTGTTCCTCTGTGTCTCTGTGGTTGGGTTAGAGCATCGCGGTTTACCATAGAGGCACTGAGACATAGAGTTTTTGCGATTCAAGTTCACCCATTCTAGATAGCGAGGAGCCCAAAAATGTGATCTTTACTTGATCTTCTTGGCCTTGGTCGGGCATTGCATATGAATTTTTATATAAATATGATGCTTTCTTAAAGACTCCATATCTAAGAAAAATTAAAGTAAAATGCGGCAAGAAGAACACATGACATGACTGCGAGATGGGATACATGCTGGGACGCAGCACCAGAGCTGTATGTGCTGCTCAAGGAGAGCAAATCGTTAGAGAGCGCCCGCAATAAGGTGGCTCGATACATCGAGGCCAGAGAATGGACTTATGCATGCGATGTAAGTGAGATCGAGACATGGGATTACGTTCTTTTCAAAGAAGCCATACGAACACTCAAGAATGTAATATCTCCGAAAAATGAACGCATCTCCGGCACCTCTTCCCTGGAAAACCTCTGGAAGGCGGCCACCGATGGTGATTCTGACGTTGGTGACGACTTCATCGATGAGTTCGCCCATTTCTTTAAAGCGCTGAAAATGAAGGCGGATGTATATCCTTCCCGATTGATGGAAGGAATAGACATACCGAATTTCGATGAATTTGAGGGCCGGACCGCAGGAGTGATGCGCTCCGATTACCTGGACCAAATGGGAGAGCGAATGGACAGATACCTGTCAAGGTATAAATCGGGCCTCGATCCGGGCATTATCGAAAAGCGAGATGAGAATAGAAGGAGGATCCTGGATATCCTCAACTCCAACGAGGATGATTGGCAGGATTGGCGATGGCAATTTCGGCATGTTTTTAAAGATATTCAGGGATTAGAAACAATCAAAAGAGCAATAAAATTAGACGAAGAGCATGAAGCATCCATCAGACTGGCCCTGGAGAACCATGTGCCTTTCGGCGTTACTCCCCATTATCTCCATCTAATGGACAAAGAGCCCTCTGACATGGATTATGCTGTTCGCAGGCAGGTCTTTCCTCCGCTCAGCTATGTGGAGAATATGATCGCCCACAGAAAGGACAAGAAGTGGGCCTTCGACTTCATGAGGGAGAGGGACACTTCTCCCATAGATCTGGTAACCCGACGCTACCCCCGGGTGGCCATTGTCAAGCCCTATGAGTCTTGCCCACAGATCTGCGTCTACTGCCAGCGCAACTGGGAGATCTCTTCTCCTCTCATGGCCTCCGCCCTCGCTCCAATGGAGAAGATCGAGGCGGCAATAGATTGGTTTTATGAGCATGAAGAGATGATGGATGTCCTTCTAACCGGTGGAGACCCCCTGGTGATGGATGACTCGTTGATCGACAGGATCCTGAACAGGCTCTCCCAGATCCCTCACCTGAAGAGCATAAGAGTGGCCAGCAGGACGCCAGCTACTGTCCCCCAGAGGCTCACCGAAGAGCTCTGCGAGATCTTGGGCAGCTACCAGGAGCTTGGAAGGAGAAACCTCTGCCTGGTGACTCATTTCATGCATCCCTATGAGGTGACACCAGAGACGCTGGCCGCAATAATAAGGGTGAAGAAGACGGGAATTGAGATCTATAACCAGCAGGTCTTCACCTTTGCCAACAGCCGCAAGTTTGAGACGTCGTCTCTGAGGATTATCTTGAAACAGATCGGAGTGGACCCCTATTATACCTTTAATATGAAGGGCAAGACGGAGATGGAGGACTATGCTGTTCCCATAGCTCGCATCCTGCAGGAGCGCAAGGAAGAGGCAAGGCTGCTTCCGGGCATATTCCGCACCGATGAGCCGGTATTCAATGTCCCGGGGCTGGGCAAGGACCACCTTCGGGCCTGGCAGAATCATGAGCTGATTGGCATTACCTCTGAGGGGCGAAGGGTATACTCCTTCCTTCCCTGGGAGAAGAACATAGCCAGGGTGTTGCCCTACATCTACACGGATGTCTCCATTCACCGATACCTTCAGAGGCTGATCAAAAGAGGCGAGAACCCGGAGGATTACAGAAGCATATGGTATTATTATTGAGAGGATTGTCAAGTGACACAGCGGATGGCCTAAAAAAATCGGGACTGGCTACCCTTCCAGCCAGTCGACGATCGCCTCTATGCCTGCAAGGGTATCTTCGCAGTGAGCCTGGATGAAATCAGCTGGAAGCTCCTGGTGAGGGGGAATGGTCTCTCCCGCTGCCAGGGATCTGTTGCCGGCAAAATTGATGTAGGATATCCGGGCAGTGAGCTCCTCATGGGGCCTCTCGAACGCTCTTCCCGGCAGCATAGCAACGCCTTTTTCCTGCAGCAGCCTCTCGCAGAGCATGGTGCTGTTCAGCACATTCTTCTTAGCGAGCCTTCTGGAGAAGGGAGAGAAATCCGGGAACATGTAGAATGCACCCTCGGGCGCATGGACCCTGACCCCAGCATCTGCCAAATTTCGGTAGCACCTTTGTCCCAGGGCGGAAAGGATACGGCGGGCGTTCCAGAGGTAGCGCTCGATGGCCATTGATCCCCGGAATGCCTGCACACCGGCATACTGGATGGGTGCGCTCACCGAGGTGTACGTCTCGCTGGCTACAGCTGCCATCGACTCCATCAGCCAGTCCAGGCTCTGAGGAAAGGTGAATGTTCCCAACCTCCAGCCACCAGCACCGCACCACTTGGACAGGCCGGAGCTGATTATGGTCCCCTCTGGATAGTAGCGGGCAACTGAGACATGACCGCCCTTGTGATGAAGCTGCCCATAGATCTCGTCAGAGAGGAGGATGATCTCATACTCCCGGGCAACCCTGGCGATCTCTTTGAGCTCATCTGCGGTATAGGTGAGGCCATCAGGATTTCCAGGATAGTTTAGAACCAATATCCTTGGACGGTATAGATCCTGCTCCCCTTCCAGATGCTGGCGGAGGCGATCAGCACTTATGTGCCATTTATCCTCAAAAGAGGTATGAAGCAGGCTTATCTTTTTTCCCAAGATCTGAGCCTGAGGGACATAGGAGACCCAGCAGGGTGTGGGCACGATGATCTCACCATAGAATACCAGCTGCAGCAAGAACATGAGCTCCTTTGAGCCAGGGCCCACAAGGACGCAATCAGAGTTAGCCTCCACCAGATCTTTTTGTCTGTGGAATCCAGCCACAGCTTCTTTGAGGGCAGAAAGGCCTTTGACGGGCAGATAATCTTTTTCATGAGCATGCAGCCGCAGAGCCTCGACCACCGGCGCCGGCACAGGGAAAGGGGATTGACCCAGTCCGAAGTTGTAGATCTTTTTCCCCTGTCCCTGCAATAGCTTTACCCTCTCATTGATAGCGAGGGTCGGTGATTCGCCCAGGCCGCGAACGTTGATATTCAGGCTGACGTGCTTTTGCAGGTTCATCTTAAGGACTCCTTGTTTTTTAACATTTTATGATTTGTTGGGCACAAGCTCCTAAATAAGTGATGTAGGCAGGGCACATTCTATCACAAATTATTAATATTATGATAATCATGTACCCTGTGTGACCCTACAATGACTGAGATGCAATTAAGCTTGATAAATTTTCCGTATCGTGAAATGCTTTCAAATATCTTCCAGGATTACTCAAACGACTTTGAATTTACTGCGAGCGGTATTTTTCGGAAAATAGTGCCGCCATTATGTCCCGAATGTGGCCATCCAATGAGCCATAATGGTTTTAACACCTGCCAGAAGAGACATCTCGGAGGGGCAAACGTCGGGAAATATTTATGTGGCGCTTGCGGAAAGTCAACTGAAGAAAATCGAGACTTCTGGGTCAATCTAAAGGCAGACTTCTTAGGGATTATCACGGAAATCTGCACTCGTCTGAGGCTTAACCACGTATCTTATGAAGTGATAGAATCGATAATGGGCTATCTATATCCTCGGGATAAAGATACTATCCGGAACATGGTCCAGTGCGCGATTGATGAGATGGATATCCCTCCGGTCAAAAATATCCAGTTTGTGCATTATGATGAGCAACATCCCAAGGCAGGTCGAAACCAAAAGTATCGCTTGACACTCCTTGATTCGGTAACAAGGCAAGTAATCGCGGATGAACTTTATGATTCAAAAGACGCCGATACTATCGAAAGTTTCCTTCGAAGAAATCTTGATACCCAAAAGCAGATATTTATTGTCACAGATCTCTACCGAGGATACAGTGATATTTTTAAAAGAGTTTTCGGTAATAAGGTCATCCATCAATTCTGTTTGCTCCATTTGAATAAGCTCATAGTCAATGATTTTCCTCGAAAAACGAGCATTGAACAGGAATTAATTAAATACAGATTGCTTAATATATTTTATGATCGTGAGCCTGAGATAGAGTTTCTTTCCTGCTTGATCGAAGAAGAGAAAACCATGAAACAGAGAAGCGACAAGGAATATAAGTCCTGGATTAAGGAGGCAAAGAACGCATTTCATAAATTCGTCCGAGATTTGGAGTTGAAACGCAGAAGGGAAAACAAAAACCTTAAACAAAGAGATTATTATGAAGCTTTAAATAATTTTAAAATTTTAAAGATGCAATCTGACTCGTTCATGATATCTGTAAGAAAAAGACTGGCGAAAATCGAAGAGCTTTGGCCAAATCTTACAGCGTTTTACTTTGTCGATAATGCTCCAGCTACAAACAATCCTATAGAAAATTTCTATTCAGCAAGCCTCAAGACTCATAGAAAAAAGCAGTTAGAGGAACTTGGAATCAAAGAGCAGATAAAGCTCTCTGCGCTGAAGAAAGCCGGAGTCTTTGGAAGACCTCAAAAGACGCTACTCGATGCATTCTTTATGTTCATTCCTTTTCTAGATACGGGTTAAAAGATTCAGCACCGCTAACCGCATCTAACGCCATAGTTATAGCCAACGAAATTTTTTAAAATATAGATATTAATTTATAATCTATTTTGATAAATCTATTTTGATCGAATCAAATTATAACGATTTATGCGACCACATTAGCAATAATATCGGGGATAGGATAATTTCTCGCTGACAAAAAACCAAATTTCACTTGATTTCTAGATAGTGCCATTTGTTGATCATAGCTGGCGGGCCATCATTTAAATAGATGGTCAATCGATGAACCCTTAATTCAATTTTGTTTGAGCTAATATGGGTGCGAAATGCGTCCAGGATTCTGCACTCTAGTCCCTATTGCAGTCCCGACCGAAAACTACAAATATCTATAATGATTATATAGATAGATTGCCGTCTCATGAAAGGGTCTGGCGGGCGTACTGTGGGCCAAAACGCATCCGGCAGTGATCTGCTGAATCTGGCCATTGATTTGCCTCTTCCTGCGAGCAAAAAATTCGTGCCGCTCCTGGGAGCAGGTACAATAACCTGTGATGCAGATGATGCATGCCGTCGAGGTAATTGCATTCGGTTGCGCGCCTGCGGGATAACAGGCAGGATGAAAAAGAATTGCGTCCCGTGATTGGCACAGCAATCTGCCTGAGATCTCGCGCCAATACACAGTCGGGACATGAGGCGGCTCCATATCAAGATGATGCCGAAATCGAGATGAAGCCGCACAGTGAGATTCTGTGGGATCCCTGAGGGGATTGTGCGATTCGGTGTTGTGCTGCCTCGTGTTCGGCGCCACAGCCAAGATTCAGGCGGATCGGCCACCACCAGGATACCAGGTTCCTCCAATTGAAGTGGGGCGATTCATTTCCGATCCGCCTGAATCTTGATCCTATGCTCAGAAGATCTCCCAGCCCTTTTCCTGCTTAGCCCTTTGCCACAGCTTGCAGGGCTTCTCTTATAGCCTCTATCTTGGTGGGCTTCATTATATAGCCGTCCATCCCAGCCGCCAAACACATCTCCTGATCTCCTTTAAAAGCAGATGCAGTTACTGCTATTATCTTCGGGCCTCCCTCAGGCCAGCGACGGCGTATCTCCCTCGCTGCCTCCAGGCCGTCCATCTCCGGCATCTGCACGTCCATGAATATCAAATCGTATCTCTTCTTCTCCAGCGCCTTCAGGGCCTCGATGCCGCTGGACGCTACATCCGCATTATAGCCCAGCTTACTGAGCATCTTCTTTGTGACTATCTGATTGACTACGTTGTCCTCTGCTAGCAGGATATTCAATTCGGAATTAGATCTCTCCAGATCCTTGATCTTCTGCTTCCCTTGTGCGTACAAGCTGTCCGGCTTTGACAGATCTAAGGGTTCGCCGATGATAGGATCCGCCCGAATTGTAAAATGAAATACTGAACCCACTCCAACAGCGCTCTCAACCCACATTCGTCCATTCATCATCTCTGTGAGCTTCTTGCTTATGGCAAGGCCCAATCCAGTGCCGCCATACTTGCGTGCCGTCGAGGCATCAACCTGGCTGAAAGATCGAAATAGGCGGGACATCTTGTCTTCAGGGATTCCTATTCCAGTATCCTTCACCGCAAAATGAATCTCATATCCGCCATCATCCAGATTGGTGTTTGATACAGAGACTGCAATCTCGCCTTGCTCGGTGAACTTCAATGCATTATTGAGCAGGTTTATCAGGATCTGACAGAGCCTTGTGGGATCTCCCATGATAAATTGGGGGACGTTCTCTTCGATTTTATATGAAAATTTTATTCTTTTATCGCCGACGCTCCCGGACACGAGATCCATAGAGGATTCAATGCAACCCTTAACATCGATTGGCCGGTGCTCCAGCTCTGTCATGTTCGCCTCGATCTTGGTGAGATCGAGGATATTATTGATGATAGAGAGGAGAGTATCCCCGCTGATGCGGATCATCTCGACGCATTCCCTTTGCGCCGAAGTCAGCTTCTCATCCTTCTCATCCATGAGCAGTTCTGTAAGACCGATAACAGCATTCATTGGCGTCCGGATCTCGTGGCTCATGTTGGCCAGGAACTCGGACTTTGCCCGGGTGGCTGATTCAGCCATCTCCTTGGACCTTTGGAGCTCCTCTTCCACACGCTTTCGATCTGTTATATCACGTATCGACTCGATCGCTCCCCAATAATCTCCATTTGAGTCATAGAGCGCAGATGCGCTTCCCAGGAGGTATGCATCGCCTTTTCCCTGCAGGGGCATGTAGGCCTCGCCAACCAGCGAGTTATTCTCCTCATCTCTCTTTAGGTTATCATATTTCTTTTCAAATTCCGGATCGATCTTTGGATCAATTCCTTTTGCCATATCTATCAGTGTAGGCCTTCGTTCTCCGTAAAATGGCAGAGAATATTCATAGTCTCCCTTGCCCAGGATCAACTCGGCCTCGACGCCGGTCATCTTCTCAATGGCCCGGTTCCAGGCAATCACCTTACCATTTTTATCGACTACAAATGTGGCGTCAGGCAGAAATTCGATGATATCCGCCAGCCGACGCTCAGACTCCTTCAGAGCTTGCTCTGCTCTCTTGCGGGCGCTGATATCTATTAACACATGGACTACCCCGGCGATCTTGCCATCTGCATCCTTAAGTGGACTGCTTCGAGAGATCCAGGTCCTCCCGTCCGGTGTGATCAGATCGCCCTCCTGGGATATGCCCATCTCGATAGCTTTTGCCACTGTGCAGCCTGAACAGGGCTCGCTGCGACCGAATATCGCCTCATAACAACGAGCGCCACGCATTTCATTAGCGGGGAGGCCGCTGGATTCTTGCAGGTTATCATTGATCCAGATTAATCGCATAAAAGGATCGAGATACTCGACAGCGACATTCTTCAATCCGCCCAGAATTGCTGCTTTCTCCTGCTCTGATTCGCGCAATGATTTCTCCACGCGCTTGCGTTCTTCAATCTCGGTAAGCGTTGTGGTGAGCAGTTGATTCCTCTCATCGAAGACTATCTTCTGGCGAACGAGCATCAGCCCCATGACCAGCCCTACGCAGGCTGCTATTATGGATTGGTTGATTGCTCGGGAGTATTCATATCCCCAGATGAGAAGAGAGAATGTGGCTCCAATTCCCAGGTATGGCAGATAGGGCATAATAGTGGATTTGCTGCAAATCCTTCTGCTCAGAGTTTTTAATGGATCAAAGGGATAAGGATTTGCCTGCAACAGTCCTGCCAATGCCATAAAAAGGTTGCTTGAGATCCAGAACGTATCCAGATGACCGCCTGAGATGTAAGTCCCTTTTTGTGTTTGAATGCTGAACACCGCATCTGCGACCAGTACTATAGCCATTCCAGCAGCCAGAAAAAGGGCAGGGGTAATGGTTGAAGCATCAAGCTTGCTCAAGACCAGTCGCACAAGGGCAACGAAGAGGACGATATCCATCATAGAATAGGCTAAAGAAATCGTCAATTCCAAAGTGATCGTATTCAATGATGATACTACAGGGGCGAAGAAGAAGATCCAAAATACCAGAGCAGCTGATATTATTACAATTGCCGAATCCAGGATGACCCCGAGCCTCTCCCGAGGAGAAAGAGGGGCATTGGGCAACAGAAAAATACCTGCTGCAAAGAGAGGATAGAACATCAGATAGCCGAAGTCTGCCACAGATGGGAATGGATCTTCCTGCAAAACGAACTCTATAAATGCCCAGGTTCCCTCTCCAAAAGAATTAAAAAGCATGGCAACAGCCATCATCAACCAGGCTTTCTTGGACCTCCCTTCCATATTATTTGCCGCATATAATAAACATAGAAAGGCGACTATTGAGCTTGAGGTGGAAAGAAGATTATTCATGAACAGGATCGACCTTTTATCATCTATCACCTCTATTAGAATGGTCTGAAATAACAAAATAAGGATAGATATGATAGCCGCTGGGAGAAATATTGGAGCCTGTAAGCGCTTTGCAGATCTTATTATTTTAACCACAATCCACCTGATCACTATCGGCATTAGTGAAGCTGCTAAAGGAAAAAAAGCTTTCGGTGGAATATAATAGGTATACATTTTTTTAAAAAGATTATGATGCAGCGAGATGATTATGGAAAGGTTAATTTCTCTTAGATATGGATAGCCAATTGGCGGATAGGAGGAATGAAGATCGGACAGAAAATAAAACTGCTCATGGCCGATATCACCACATTAAAGGTCGATGCCATTGTCAATGCCGCCAACAGCTCTCTGCTGGGAGGAGGCGGGGTCGACGGCGCCATTCACAAGGCCGCAGGATCGGAGCTCTTGAGAGAATGCAGGCAGATCGGCGGCTGCCCAGCGGGAGAAGCGCGCATCACCAGGGGCTATAGGCTTCCCGCTCGCTTTGTCATTCACACTGTTGGGCCGGTCTGGAGGGGTGGATCCGAGGGCGAGGATCAGCTTCTCGCCAGATGCTATCAGAGCTGCTTTGCCCTGGCAGAGAAAAACGAAATAAAGAGCATAGCTTTCCCGGCCATAAGCACAGGTGCTTATGGCTTTCCCATAGAGCGGGCCTGCCGTATTGCTATCTGGGAGATGAGGCGCAATCTAGAGGACAAAAACGCAGGTGATATAATAGCCGTCTGCTTCAACCATAGGACGTTCAAATGCTATCAGGAGGCTTTGCAGGAGTTCTGAATCCATCCAATGCAATAGTCCTCAAGATCCCTATCCAATGCCTTGATGCTCTCAGAGGTGCTGATTTTAGGGCTTGATCGCACATATCTTTATGCTCAAGACGGAATCCGCAACCTTCTTCTGCTGCTCAGGGGTGATCGCGGGATCTGTAGGTGTGCTGCAGCCAGATCTCTCGGAGATCAGAGACTCGACGGGAAATCTGGATTCTGCCACAACCCGCACATCTCTGAAGCCTATGCTCTTTATGATATCCAGGTAATCATCCTTCATGATGGCACCTGCCAGGCAGCCGATATAAGCTTCTGTGGAGCTCTTGACAAACTCCGGCAGCTCCTTGAGCAGCACCACATCAGAGACTGCCAGCCTTCCTCCTGGCTTTAATACCCTGAAGGCCTCCCTGAATGCCATTCTCTTATTGGGGATGAGGTTGATCACGCAGTTGGAGATGACCACATCCACATAGTTGTCCGCCACCGGCATATTTTCAAGGTCTCCCTGCCGGAAGTCGATGTTAGCATAGCCGCCCTTTCGGGAGTTCGCCCTGGCCTTTTCCACCATCTCAGAGGTTATGTCAACACCAATTACCTTGCCTGATGGCCCAACCCTGTCGGATGCCAGGAAACAGTCAAATCCCGCTCCTGAGCCCATGTCCAAGACGATCTCCCCCTCGGATAACGATGCCAGAGCTACTGGGTTGCCGCAGCCCAGGCCGAGGTTTGACTCCGGCGGAGCAGCTTGGATCTCCTCCTCAGTGTAGCCCATCCTCTTGCTCAGCTCCTCTGGAATATCAGCATCCTCTGAGCAGCACCGTGAGGCATAGTCGGATGTTGCCTGCTTGGCAATACGAGCGTATCCTTCTTTAACTGCTCTTTTTATCTCTCTCTCTTTTAAAGTCAACATAAACCCCACCGTTCCTCAGCGTTAATCGTGCACTGACAATTTTTCTGGAAATTTATCTTGAGTGCTTAGCACAGGCTATAATTAAGGTTTTTTATAACGATAATTGTCGATAAATTGTAAAAGGTTGAGATATTGCAATCATTGATCCCCAAATGGGATGAGACATCTTTCTCACATCCCATAATCGTCACAATCCCATATATCTCTTTTTATTTTTATTATCATTGGGTGTATAATTGCCAATGTTCTTTATGAGGGCCTGATGCCTCATCCAAAGGGCGATGATCACTCCCAGGGATATTACCAGCCAGACCGCAAACCACAACTTCCTTAGATGCTCCGTCCAGCTCTGCTGAGAATGAATAAAGGCTGCTGCTCCCAGGGTTACAATCACCGAGAAGAACATATTGGCAGATGGTGCCAGGCTATCCCGATAAGAGGTGCAGAAGCGCTCCCATTCTTGCTCCGCCTTTCCCGCTAGGGAGATAGGGTGCCTGCCCAGAAATACACCTATGCGCTTGATCCTGGAATCGGCGGACATGATGTATAGATCGTAGCTTATCGCCACCAGAGGGACGAAATAGATCAGCCAGAAGATCCTGGCAATCTCAATCTTGACATCCACTGAACTTACTCCAAAGAGGACGGTAATAAAAGCAAGCTTCATGGTGATTAGCTTTGCGCGTTCATTCTGGGTTCTTATCTTCTCCTCATGAAGTGCGCGCAAGAACTCTTGATCATTTTCTTCCATTTCTGCTACTCCGATGGAGGATATGTATTCATTATATTAATAACTTTTGTTTGTTATGTAATTAAAGGCAGCATTATTCTCTCAACGAGATGGACGAGATATATGAAAAGAAAAATAAAACTATACATAATTAAAAAAATATTTATATATGTTAGAACGGATTAACAGGCGATAAAGGGGATGGAAAATGAAGGGGAGAGCAAAGTTACTGGATAGTCGATTTATGGAGTTTATCGAATATCTGCAAAAAATGGGAGAGCTCCACAATATATTGAGGATGATAGACAGCTTCTACGGTATGAATGGAATGGATTGCAGTGAACTCGATACCGGACACTATAATGTGGAAAATAGTGAATTTATTATGCTGTTTTCCTTTTGGAGAAAGGGCTGGATCGAGATTCGAGAGACTGAGAGGAGGAGGAAGGACTGGCATATAAAAGAGTATGCCCTATTGGTCCGCCTGGATGAGATAGCCGCATACTGCGCCCAGGAGAAGCATCAGGATCAGGGGTTCAGCCCATCTGATTATCCCATGCCCAGACAGGATATAGAGGCCCTTGTCTGATCAAGGAGACTTGATCGATTGAGAGAACTACATTCCTTTTCTGATCCTCTCAAGATTGCGGTCTGCATTTCGCCTCTTCATCCTGGCCAGCTTCACGATGTCCTCTCGAACTGCCTTTTCTCTGCAAAACGATAGCCAATCCAGCAACTTCTTCCCCTTTTCCGATCTGACGATCACTGAGGAGTATCCTTCCGCGCTTCCCACTGAGCCTATGGAGATATCGGCCAGCCTTGAGACCAGATCGCCGCAAAACCGGCATCCTTCACGGATGTCTTTTTCCAGCTCCCGCACGCTGCAGGAGTGCTCCATTCCATCCAGAGTCGCAATGTATCTCCCTTTTGCGATCTGAATTTTATCCGCATCCTCTATATCTATGCCCAAAAGCCCTTTAGCATGATCTCTCAGTCTTCTGTAATCGAAGCTCTCGAAGCAAAACAGGCCAACGAGAAAGATCTCTGCATCTGGAAACTCGTCCTTGAAGTAATCCAGTTGCTCCAATTTTCTGATCACTCTGATCTGGCAGGGAGTGCCAACCACAGCAACCCTTCTCTTTCCTCCTCTCAAAGCATCAATCAGCGGCGCCAGAGCGGATACGCGCACATATTTTGTCCCCTTGGCCTTTATCACTCCTTCAATATCGTCTACCGCTGCCGCTCTTCCTCCATTATTCTCCCTTTGATAAACTACCACAGCAGCATCAATGACGCCTTTATCCAGGCATCGAGCAAGAAGGGAGGTGACAACCCCTCCATCCTGTCCCTGGATCTCTGTTCTGGCGGCGAAAAGCTCGCTATACACTCCCAGATCCACATCCCTTTCGCCGGACAGATGCTCCTCTTCGATCCCGATGATATCTTCTGCAGTGAGCGGGAAGATGTTTCTCTGAGCGGATATGGCACTGGTGGGGCATACCAGAGAGCAGGCACCACAGGCTATGCAGTCCTCCGAGAGCTCTCCATACGGCGCGCCCACACTCCTCTCTGTTCCCCTGTTTTGGAAATTGATGGCGAATACACCCACCATCTCACCACATACCCGGCAACAAAGCCCGCAGAGAATGCATTTCTCCTCTTCGAGCTTAAATCGAGGCTCAATGACTCCATACTCTCTGGCCAGGTCCTGGATCTGCTTCTCTTTCGGGCATCTGGACAATAAGAGCTCAGCGATCATCCGCCGGATATCCAGGACCGCAGGGGTGGCAGTCCTGACCACCAGACCGTCTTCTATCGGATAGTTGCAGGCGGTGACGAACCTCTTCTTTCCATTCTTTTCAATCTCCACCGTACAGAGCCTGCAAGACCCATAGGATTCAAGTGCGGGATGATGGCACAGAGTGGGAATTTTAATTCCTGCAGACAGGGCGGCCTCAAGAATGGTGCTGGAGGTCTGGGCTTCTAACTGCTGATCATCGATCCAGAATCTCAACTCTCATACCTCAAATCTCATCTCGTGCTTCTCGCCGCTCTTATCCAGACGCACAACTCGGCTCTTCCGGATCATCTCTTCCCTCCTGGGAGGCCTTTAGACTCTCTTACGACAGCTCTAACCTTTTTGGGGCAGATCTCAAAGCATATCCCGCATCGCATGCATTTCGATTGATCAACAACCGCGAATCCTCCGTCGTCCTTATAGATCGCCCCCTGAGGACAGTTCTCCCGGCACAGGTCGCAGCCTATGCAGATCTCAGGATCGATGGAATAAGACACAAGAGACTTGCAGGATAGGGCGGGACATCTCTTATCTTTGATATGGGCATCATACTCCTCTCGGAAATAACGAATAGTGCTCAGGACCGGATTGACTGCCGTTCGCCCCAGGGCGCAGAGCGATGCCGTTCTCATCAATTCTGCAATCTCCTGCAGGGTCTGGATATCCGTCTCCGTCCCCCGGCCGGACTCGATTGCATCAAGAATCTCTCTCATCCGTTTCAGCCCCTCCCGGCAGGGTAGGCATTTGCCGCAGGACTCGCTGCAGAGGAAGTCCACAAAGTAACGGGCCAGATCGACTGCACAGGTATCCTCATCGATGACGATAATGCTCCCCGAACCCATCATAGAGCCAAGACTTGTCAATTCATCAAAGTCCACTGGCGTATTCAGATACCTGGCCGGAATTATCCCACCAGACGGCCCTCCGGTCTGCACCCCTTTGAGCTTCTTGTTCCCGGGAATTCCCCCTCCAATCTTGTATATTATATCGGCCAGGGTCATGCCCATAGGGACCTCCACCAGACCGGTGTTATTGACCTTGCCTACCAGAGAGAAGATCTTGGTCCCTTTGCTCCTCTCGGTTCCAATGGAGTTGAACCATTTTGCACCGTGCTCTATGATCAAAGGCACATTGGCAAAGGTCTCAACGTTGTTCAGGGCGCTCGGCCGGCCCCAGAGGCCTTTTTGAGAGGTGTGGACGTACTTGGGCCTGGGCTCGCCCACCCATCCCTCCAGGGCGTTCATCAGAGCGGTCGACTCTCCGGAGACAAAGGAGCCGGCACCCCTATGAATGCTCACATCAAAATCAAAGCCAGTGCCCAGAATATTCTCACCCAAGAGGCCGTACTCCCGGGCCTGTTGGAGGGCGAGCGTGGCATTCTGGACCGCTAGAGGGTATTCCATGCGCACATAGATGAAGCCCTTATGCGATCCCATGGCGTAGGCGGCGATGATCAGCCCCTCCAGGACGCTATGAGGATTACCCTCCATGAGAGCCCGGTCCATAAATGCTCCTGGATCGCCTTCATCGCAGTTGACGATCACATATTTGGGCTCTCCTGGGGCCTCTCGGGTCGATTTCCATTTTCGTCCGGTGGGAAATCCGCCACCACCTCTGCCCCGGAGGTTTGATCTCTTCACCTCCTCGATCACCTCTTCCGGGGTCATCTCGGATAGAGCTCTGGCCAGGGCACTGTATCCGCCCAGAGCTATATAATCTTCTATATTTCTAGGATTTATTTTTATGTTATTTTTTATAAGATGCCTCATCTGGTATTTATAAAAAGGAATTTCGCTCTCAACGACGGCATTCTCTTCCGTTTCTGGATCCTTGTAGAGAAGGCGGTCGACCAGGTTGCCTTTGAGTATCGTCTCCTCCACGATATCAGGGACATCATCCTGGTGGACACCAATATAGTAGACACCTCTGGGGTAGACCACCACTAAAGTTCCTTTTTCGCAAAAGCCAGGGCAACCGGTCTCCTTGATCTCTATCTCCTTTTCCAGGCCCTTTTTGATCAAGTATTCTTGAAAGGCCCTGACCACTAGTCTGGCGCCGAGGGTCAAGCAGCCCGTTCCGGCGCAGATTGCGACCAGGGGCTTTGTGCTGTCTCTGCTGGACAGAATATCCGATCTGAGCTGTTCAAGCCCCTCAATTGATCTGAGCCTCACCATCCTGCTACACGCCCTGATTCCTGATGGAAGTGGTCATTCTTGCTTTATAGCAATTCCTGCTGACTCGTTGTGCGCAACTTGATATCCATCCTATTTCCAGCTTCAGGCCCAGATTCATCTGCTTTATGCTCAATCGTACTTCTTGATTATCCTTTCCACTCTGTCCGATGTGAGCCGGCCATGGTAGTCGTCATCCACGACCATTACAGGACCTATGGCGCAGCATCCCAGGCAGTTGACTCGTTTCAGAGTGAATCTCATATCCGGGGTAGTCCCGCCCTGTTTTATCTTCAGCTTAGATTCAGTCCTGTCCAGTATCATTCCAGAGCCTCGCACCTGGCAGGCTGTGCCCATGCAGACGCTTATTTTGTGCTTCCCAATGGGCTTGAGGCTTATGGCCTCATAGAAGCTTGCTATTCTGTATATCCGGCTGGGTGGGATCTTCAGTCTCTCGGATATCTCTTGGAGGGCATCTTTTGAGATCCAGTTGAACTCGCTTTGCAGGTCCAAAAGAAGCTGAATGAGAGACCCCTCTTTGCCTTTGTATCCATCTATCATCTCCACCAGCCTCTTATGCTCGTTATCCTGCATTTCTATACCTCTTGTCTATCCGGTTTTGCTTTGAATCTCCGCTAAGCCTTCGATCTCATTTATCCAGTCTGCGCCAGAGATGGTAGCCAGTCTGGTTAGCCTCCTTTCACCAATATGTCACTACTAAGCATGAATATATACGTTTGCTCGATGGATGGGTTCATTTCATCCTGATCATTATATCAAGAAAAGGATATAATTAAACAGTATGCATTTTTTCTTTTTTTATCTTGATCGACCGACGAATGTACATGCCATTCGACATTGATGAGATCGTCCTGCCCGGCACAGAATATGTGGTTTGGGCATAATCTTGCTCCCCGAGGCGATTTGATTCAGATGCTATGATGATCCAGAGGCAACGAACCAGGCATTTTCATTCTGGCCTCAAGATATTCTTTCAATGCCACTGCGTTATTGTGCTCGGCATCTTTTGCCGCATATAAAAAGATCAGATCAGATTCCTCTGCTTTGGAAATTAGCTGATCCACAAGCTCCGCCCTCAAGTCAAGTTCTCTGAAGAATCTCTCTTTGAACTCCTCCCATTTGCCTGGATCGTGGCCAAACCATTTTCTAAGCTCATTGCTGGGAGCTATGTCCTTCATCCAGAGATCGATTCGTGTCTCATCTTTGGCCAAGCCCCTGGGCCAGAGCCTATCCACCAGTATTCTGAATCCGCCGCTTGCAGGAGCACTGTAAACCCTCTCAGTTCTTATCATCTCAAGCACCCATCAACCTCAATCGTTAGAATCACATCTTCAGAAGCCTGTCGCGTAGATCAGGTTCAGGGTCATACTTCCTTCCGGTCTTCTTCGACTGACCCGCCATGTCTATCACATCTTTTGGATCGTCCCTGACCAGCATTTTATGTCTGTCGACTCAACCGTTGCATCTGTGCCAGCGCCTATGGCAATTCCCACATCCGCTGGAGCAACACCAGGAGCATCGCTCACCCCGTCACCGGCCATGGGCCACGACATAATCCTTCTGGATGTTCCGTATGGCCTGGGCCTTGGAACAGCTTGAGACTCATGTGAAGGCAACCTCTGGATAGGATGTGTATTCGACTGCAGAGTACTTAACAACCATACCCGCACAAGTCCTCACCTGTCAGAAAAGCATAAGAGAGAGAATGCAGGCGAACAAATGACAAGAACTGAAGGCAAGAATTAATAGTATTACGAGGAGCTAATCAGCTCTCTGACCTCCTCTCGGCCAGATACGCCCTGGCCTTCCAGGGATCACAAGCCAATTCATTAATTCGGTCTTCCGACATGCGCCAGAGAATATCGTCCGCCTCGGTCACTTCATCTCTCTCCTGCCACCAGGAGAGGCAGGCTTCAGCAGCTAGCCTGCAAGCGTCCTCATCCGTCAAATGCAGAGATGCACAGTACGCCTCGCCCACGCATGCACCCACTGGTGCCCTAGTACAAAGATCACAGTTCATTTCAGCGCCCTATTTTGGTTAACGGGATTAATTAATTAAACTATCCCAAGCTATCTATAGACCTTCGGCAGCAATTAAGCATTGCTGTTTTGTGCGGAGAAGATCGCACAGTATCTCATAATCGCTCACAGGAAAGCGGATGGATATGGATAACGTAAGTCCGCATGCTTGGGAGGGATTCAATTCTACTGTACCGGATTCCTGGTCAATGTACTCTCTTGCATCATGAGGATGACCAGCATATTGCCAGCCTCCATTTGAGCCCATTATTCTGGAGTACAGCCAGTTGTTAGCTTCTGGGTCGTTGATGGGATCAAGACCCGATACTATGCGTGCCAAAAGCGCCTCTGCATCTTCGGCAGCGAGAAACTCGATCCATATGATGCCCGGCTTATTTTCTTGACAGGAATTGCAGGTGATGATACCGCAGTCCCAGATGGCTTCCAGCAGTGGTGCTATTCGTTCGTCCACCTCGATCATCGTGTCTGATGCAGGATCGTGAATTGCGGTCTGCTTGTGCTCAGTCAAAACCCTTTAGCTCCTTTCCATCCTCAAAGGTCTTAATATCTCGTGCATCAGGTGACGCTGCACGCTGCGAAAAAGTTGGAATCTGAAGGGCAGGATGACGCCCCAACTAGCCGATTTATAGATGTAATTCGACTAGAACAGATATTGTTCAGTACCTTCCAGAAGACCTGGCAGGCCTGTGCTTCTGGTAGCACTCGCTGCAGTAAACCGGCCTGGATCCATCCGGTTTGAATGGGACCTGGGTTTGCTTGCCGCATTCTGAGCAAGTTACATCTGTCATTTCTCTCGGACCGCTGTTGTAGCCACCGCGGCTTCCGCCGGAGCTACCTCTGTTTTCGTATTTTCTCTCAAACATTTTATTCACGTACCATTTGGATCGATTCAAAGAATCGAACTCGCTACAAAAGACATCTCAACAAATCTCTTTGAATCGATGAAAATGTAACGTCTCTTGAATGATCAATCCGGTTGATATACCTGTCGGTGGAAATGCGAAATAAGATGAAGCATCGGATCATGAGGTTTCTTTTATTATGATCTTTCTCGCCTTGTGACTCTCAGATTGCCTGGACCGAACGGACCTCTGCGGGCATTTTAGCGCCTTTTTGGATCTTCGTTCCAGCAGAATTCAGCAAGATCTTGGCCCCCTTTACGGATATCCCGGGCAGTTGCTCTGCATTGCTGCTTCTCATTCCTGATTATGCCATATTTTTTGCATCGATTAGCATAGGAATATAAGGAAAGGTAACAATTGATGGTGCAGGTGATGTGGATGAAGAAGCTCAACCGAAAGGATATTCACATATTGAAAAAGTTGGTCAAGCCGCACATCGAAGAGCTGGAAAAAGGAGAAGCGGGCAGCTTGCTTGCATCCATCTCCAGATACTATATAACCGATAGGGAGGATTTTCTGTTCAGGCTGGATAAGCTGCCTGATGAGGATCTCAAGTATCTGGCGGAGAGGGCCATGGACGGCTCGGAATGCCTGTTGTGCATTGCACCGCAATGTGCGGAGGTCTTCTTGGATGCGGTTGAAAGAAGGCTCTCGCCGGAGATTGCAGGCAGATTAAGGGAGCTCTTCGAGAATGTCACCACCGGCTACAAGGATGTGACGTGATCGGCTCGGCCCACTATAAGCGATATCAGATCATTCCATTTCATCCAGTCCCATTCCAGGGATAAACCGCCATCTAAATATCTATCGGATCTATGACTATCATCCGGGAGGCCCGGAGATGGATGAGGCAAAGGCCGGCGACTCCGTGCCTGTCCGATACGCTGGCAGGCTCGATGAAGAGATGGTCTTCGACACCTCCAAGACCCACGGACGCTGAAGCTCACATATGAAAGGGAAAGGAAGAGCATGGACGGGAAGAATAGGAAGGACATAAAGCCGGGGCTGAAGGTGGAGATAGTCCTCAAGAAGGACCAGAGGACGGGGAAGAGGACCGAGGGAGTGGTAGCGCAGATCCTGACGAACTCTTCTTTCCACCCTCACGGGATCAAGGTCCGTCTCGCCGACGGCCAGGTGGGGCGGGTGGCGAGGATCCACGGGTAGGAAGCTGATATAAGAGATAGGTAACTGGGGGGACGGATGCCCTCACGCGATGTTTGCCAGAGAGTCACGATCTCGCTTCCAGTCTGTCCCAACCATGTATTTCTCTACTCCGGCCGGAGTATCCGACGCCAAGAAGGCTAAAATATACCGAAAAACAACGCGAATAGCAAAAGCTCTTGGATTGAAGATATAAAAAAAGAAAAAAGGATTTGTCTCCCTCAGAATGGTTGCCCCGGAAAAAGTTTAGGGAAGGATAATGTTGAATGAGGGATCAAATAGGTCCAGCACCCCAACAAATCCCTCAAACACCGAGGCATCTCCTTCAATGGTCACATTTGCCGGTGGAACGGATGGATCGAGCGCCAGCTGTTCAAGAGTCTTGCGCGGCATATGGACAGTGAGGGCAGCTTCATCTGAGTGCTCATCGATCCAGTAGACCAGCACGCTGTTATTGACCTGAATCAGTGCGCTCTCGCCGGTATCATTGATTATCATGTTCATCCTGAAGTCCTCGCCGTCCGCCTTCTGGCTATTCAGCCTCACTGCTATGTAGTCTAAGAGCTGGTTGATTGACATGGCAGATATCACATCTGCAGATATCATGTTCATTGCCTGCACTGGCTCTTTGCTGCGAAGCTCCATAGCTCCCACCAGATAGGCATTCCGGGCCGGTCCAGATTCCGCCTGATATCCAAGCTGCTCCAGGGCAGCAGCCTCCATCTCACGGGCCTTTATATTGTCGGGATCAGCAAAGACCAGGTAATTGGCGATAGTGGCCACCAGTTGATAGTTGCCAGCGTCATAATCTCTGGCCAGCCTCTCCAGGACAGCATCTGCCCCTCCCATGTACTCGGTTATATTTCGGGCAAACTCCTCAGGAGGAAGCCGTTTCAGGTTGATGGGATTGGCATCGTAGAATCCCAGGTATTTCTGATATGTGGCCTTTACACCCATGTATATCTGGCCGTAGAATCCATGAGTATACCAGTACTTCTGCAGGGATTGGGGAAGAACGATCATATTTGCGATCTCATCCATGGTATAGCCCTTGTTGATGAGGTTCAGGGTCTGATCATTGATGTACTTGTACATATCCCGCTGGTTTTCTAAAAGCTCAATGACCTTATCGTTACCGTACCTGGGCCAGTTGTGGGCGGTAAACACCACCTCTGCCTGGTCTCCGTAAAGCCTTCGTGCCTCATCCAGGCATTCTGCCCAGGAGAGAGGATCCCTGATCTGTGCTCCCCGCAGAGTCAGAATGTTATGCAGCGTTGCCACGCAATTCTCAGCCATGAAAAGCGCTTTGTGATCTGGGAACCAGATGTCTATCTCCACGGGAGCTTCCGTATTGGTGCAGTAATGGAACTGCATATCGACTCCGTCGATGGTCAGGTTCTGGCCGGTCTCGGTGATATCGATCGTCGGAGCGATGAGGGATGCCGATCCAAATGGGGTTCGTTTTCCCAGACCGTTATCCACAAGACCCTTCTCATCATGAGGAAGGAGGCCTCCGTACATGTACATGCCCCGCCTTTGCATAGCCGTCCCAGCATAGACATTCTCGCTGATTGCATGGTCCATGAATCCAGCAGGGGCTATGACCTCAACCTCACCCGATGCAACCTGCTTCTCAGTGATCACTCCCTTCACTCCCTGGTAATGATCCACATGAGGGTGAGAATAGATGACTGCCTTGACCGGATAGTATCCCAGTGTTCTGTTAACCAGGTCCATGGCCGCCCTGGCGGTCTCCACAGTCATCATGGGATCTATGATTATCCAGCCGGTATCGCTTTTGATGAGGCTCATTGATGTGAGATCGTATCCTCTGACCTGGTAGATGCCAGCTACGACCTCGAATAGACCGTTGATCTTGTTCAGCTTTGCATGCCTGTAGAGAAGGGGGTTTATTGTATCCGGACAGGTCGCATTGTCCAGGAAGGAGAACTCTTCCATATTCCAGGAGGTGAAACCCGGATAGAGAGAGGGGATGATCAGGGGACTATCGGTAGCGATGAACCCTCTATTGGCAAAATCGAAGTCTTCCTGGTTGTTGCTCCAGGCGGGAGAATTGTTGGCCAGCAGGTTGGCAGCAATGGTGTATTCGGTCGCATCATTCCTCGTATCGGCAGATTCTGCATAGATAACTGAAATCTCGCTAAACGCAATCAATAAAATGGCAGCCGCAAAAACGGCCTTTGAGCATAACTTCATTCTCTCACTTCCGCAAATTTTGATCCAGATTCAAAAAAATCTCTGACTAATATATTACAATTTTTCAATAATGATCTGTATGTCAGAATAATTGGGGCTTAATACTCCCAAATTTTTGGAAAAACCTCCTGCAGCCAGGTATGCTATTCGACTATTTAAGTTTAATCCAGGCTATTATTATAATTATATAATTTATTAATATTATTCTCAATGGCGATTCGTGACCGTGCCACAGTCTCCTGTCGTCCCATGGAATGGGAATTATGAAAAAGGCATTTGAGAACGTCACCATTGGCAGGAGGATGTGACCTAATCGGTTTTGCTTTGCAGGAGGGGCTCGCATTGAATCGAGGTAGGTTGGGACTATAGATGCCACTGTTGAAGGATACTGAGGGGGCTGAGCTCTCCCCCCGCAGCTTGAATCCTAATCGCTTGAATAGATGCCCGATCCCAGGAACCAGGTACCATCGACATCCATAACGTAGCTGAGCTTCAATTCTTGGGTCATGTTGTTAGATGGGTCTGGGTAGACGTAATAGGCAAAGCCATCTCCATTTTTGGCCATATCTGTGATCTGCTGAATGAAATATACTCCATTGGGATCCTGAGCATCGATGCGGTTTGTGCCGACCAGCTCAGGCTGATGGGAAAGCGCCAAGTTCTGTCCCTCATAGTCGTAGGCAAAGATGTAAAGTCCGTCTCGGGCGAAATTGCCTTCTGGATCGTTGAATGCCTGAAGAGCTTTCTCTTTGCCATTCTCCTGGGCGTACTTCAAGGCTTCATTCACAAAATCTACAAGCTCATCTCTTTCCCCCTGATCGAATGATGCCTGAATGTCAGAAAGGTACCGCCCAGATCCAAGGTACATGCTATCATTAACACTCTCAAGATGGAGTTGTTTTAGCTCCTCCTTGCCTTCATGAGATGGATTCGGGAAGACGATATACATAGTTCCGCCGCCTCTCTTAGCCAATGCAATCTCGCGGCCTACCACATCCACATCATTGATATCCAACAGGCTGGTTTGGCCGACCAATTCAGGATTGATAGGATGGGCGAGGCAGGTTCCATTGAAATCATATGCGAAGATGTAGAGATCTCCCCGAACAAAAGATCCAGTTGGATCGTTGAACTCTTGGAGAGCGTTCTCCATACCATTGTTGTCCACATAAGCTACAGCTTCATCCAAAAAGGCGATAACCTCGTCCGCCGAAGCGGTCTGATCGGAAGCTATACATAAGGTAATGGCAGCTAAGACCGATAGAGACATCAAAGCTACCATACGGGCTAAAGCAGCAATTCTCATGATAAATTCTCCATAAGTGCGGGGATGCAAATCGGATGTCTATCTATCCTGGCCATTTTCATAAGAATCTTTCGCCATTGCTTGGTCATGATCCATGCGGATTGACTTGTGGGATAACAGGGCCAGCCAATTTACAGAAGAATCGACATACTACCGAGCATTGGTCAAATCCGTTAATTTTGACTGAAAAATGGATGCAATCGTCTATATGACTTATCGAGTTTTTAGATGCAGCTATGCCCAGGAGGAATATATGTGCAATAAGTTTCATCTTGTTCACATTTGCGGCGAGCATGTCATTGGTGAGTGCATCGAATGATTCATTATCTAGTCTGAATTCGTTGATATCCGGTTTCGACGATCCGAGCATGGGTGTTAGGGATCTGGCTTTTTATCTTGTTACTCATAATTTCGACGCAACCCCGCATGAAAATCATGTAACAGTTGATTTAGGTGGTAAGATCTACAAACTTACTCCTAACGGCTTGGCTTCTGGGCTTTGCGATATTGTGGCTTAATGAAAAAGGAAAAATAAAAAATATCAACTGGATATAAAAGATCACTTCTTTTTCTTCTTGCTGAAGAACTCGATCGCCTCGGCGAGTTCTCTGTGATCCTTCGCATAGTCCGCGATGTCGATCTTATTCTTGTAGGCTTCGCATGCCTGCACAATGGCCATCGCACCAGCGCGTGTTCCTCTCGGGTGAGCGTGGCAACCCGCGCCCATGGTCGTAATGAAATCGATTCCTCCCATGACATCGATGAAAGGCTCGAGGAGCGTCGGGTTTAGTCCTCCAGAGATGATCGGGCAGCATTTCTTGAGGCCGCGCCAGGAGTCGTCCTCCAGGACAACGTGGTGAGCATCGTCCATCTCGACCATCTTGATGGCATCGTCGTCCTGCGGCGGGATCCTTCCCCAGTTCTGGGTGAAGAAGTGACCCTTTCCCTCGACTTTCAGGATGTTCCTCGCCGCAGTTACGTCCTCCTCGGGACTGCCTGCCATCTTGCCGACGCCTGCCGTCCCGGTGTGGATACCTGATGCGCCTGCCAACCTGGCAAACTTGGAGAGCACTAGCACTGAGAAGCCAATGGGGTTCTCCGGCCTGGTAAAGCCACCGTGGCCTGCCCTGTGGAAGTGCAAAAAGACATCCGGATACCTCCGTCTCAGCGTCTGCACCGCCATCCACCCGGCGGTGATGCCGTCTATGAGGAAGGCGTATGAACCCGGCTCGAAGCCCGCCTCCCTGATCATCTCGCACCTTTCGATCATGGTGTCGAAATCGGCCGAGGATACGTTGAACGAGTGGACCTTCTTCTTCCCCGTCTCCTTGACCGCCTTGTCCATTGCCATCTTGACATACTTGACCATTTTGTCGTAGGGGCAGAAGTCCTGGTCGGCTTGGGGCTCGTCGTTCTTGACGAAGTCGCCTCCGCCCACCCAGAAGTCATAGCAGACCTCGGCGTACTCCGAAGAGGTGAGTCCCATCTTGGGTTTGATTATGGTCCCGAGTATCGGCCTGTCGTGCACATTGAGGTAGGTTCTCATGTCGTCGAGTGTATAGCTTGGGCCGTCGTACTGCTCCAGCATGGAGGGGGGGAACCAGATGTCCAGGAGCTTGAGAGCCTTGATCTCCTTCATGCCGAGGGCGTTCCCGGCGATGTAGGTCATGATGTTCTGGACGTTGCCGTTTCTATCGAACAGGCGCCAGGGATAGGCGATCCAGACCAGGTTCTTCTCGATGTCAACCTTGTAGACGAGGGCGTTCATCACCCTTGAGAAGGGAGTCTCGGTCTTCACGGCAAAATTGGTGCCTGTTGAGCTCTCAGCTGCGACCTCGGCTGCGGCTTGCATAATGTTGAGCTCGCCGCTGGGGATCAGGTGAAACACAGCCAGAAGATACTCGCCGTTCCTCGGATCAGGAAGATCCATCCTCATGTACTGGACCTGCTTCGGATTGAGCGTTTTTGAGAGTTCTTCTTGAATCATTGAAAAAACCTTCCGATTCTCCATTTAGGCCATTGCATATATTTGATGTTTCTCTTCCATCGGCAATTCAAGCCGCATCGTGAAGTTGGGTGAGCATGACAGAACCATGACAGGACCATGGCATCGGGAGAAAAACACGCATCCTCAAACATCTAATCCAAACAAATCGGCCGCTCTTGTCCGCAGATGAATTTTCCCAGCCCTAAACTCTTATCACTCCCTTGCTCATCCGATGACCAGGGGGGAGGGCAGACTGAACTTCCAAAAACTACTTATCCGCATCATCAGATTAAACTATGTGAATGGGCACTATGAGTTCCTAAGACCATTGGCTCGACTGATGAGGGAATATCGTCGTTTTGAGCGAACAGTATGGGCTCTCAACGCCATTATAATCGCCATCGCGATCTATGCCCTCATGCAGTATCTGGGATTGACCACTCTTATGAAATTCTACTATCAGGATAGCTTTATCCTATCGGCATTGCCTGCCATTGTCTCCATAATTTCAGGAGTTGCTCTAGCCACCTTTTTCAAGAGACGCAAGAAGGCTGATGTCTTTCCGCTTTTAGGCTCGGAATTATCTGAGAAAGCTAAAACCGCCTTTGACAACAAAGATCTTGATTCTCTTCCCATGCAGAGCCTGGCCGAGGAGCTCAAACTGAGTTTGGCAGGAATCAAACCCTCCCAGATTCTGGATAGAAGACAGCTGAGCGGAAGAGTGATGACTGCCATCCTCCTTTCAGCAGTGGTGGCGCTCTTAGCGCAGGGAAATCTTGTCGAGACCGCAGATCTCCAGTCGATCATCGAGCTGAAGGACAGAGCCGCCGGCATCTTCCAGGAGGATAAACCCCAGCCGGATATAAGCCAAAACATGAATCTGAGCGAAAACCTATTTGGCAATCCATCTCTCGCCGTCCTGAACGAGAATAAGCTTCCTTTAGTCCTATCTCCTGGAACGGGCGCGGGCTCCATCCCCACAAATACCAAACCCGTGGAGAGGGTCTTTCAGCAGTCTCAAGCAGGAGAGGCAGCAGCAGTGCCGTCAGAACTCTATATTGAGAGCCTTCCTCCTGAGAATAGAGAGATTATAAAGAATTACTTCACCCTTCTCTCCCAGAGCGACTGATGATAATCCGGGCCAGCAGCTCCTCCCCTTTTCGAGAAGAGAAGAGAGGCAGCTCCCAATCCTGCAAGATTCTTCTTTCATCGCGATAGATCATTATTCCCCTTCTCTCCCAGGAAGGAGTCTTGGCCAGGTTTATTCCTCTCTGGAAGACCAGCTCATGAATCTCATGCTCTTTCATTCCCCGCAGCCTCTCCATGGCTCCGGCCGGATCGATTCCTTCATCCTGCAGCATATAAAATCCATAAGAGAAGACATGGTTTCTCCAGGTCTCGTTCTGCCGCTCAATTAGGTATTCTCTGATCTCGGCCTTGCACAGGGGAATGGTCCGGCAGTCCATTGAGACGGGCTTTGCTAGCTGGAGAGAGAGAGCAGCAGATAATGAGCCCGCGACCAGGGAATCTATCTTCTCTATCCGTCCCCCAAAGGGAGCAGCCAGGAAGATGAGATTGATCTCATCGGAGAACATGAATGCCAGGAGAGGACTGAGCCCCGAATCCTCGAACAAGCCGCTGGCTGAGGATGCCATTGCGCTCGCGAAGCCTGCATCGTAAGGCTTCTTGAATCCAGCCAGGATATTCTTGAAGCCCCGGCCATCTGCCCTTGCTACCAGAGGGGGACGGGCCCGAAGACCTGAATAGATCTCCCAGTTAGCTGACTTTTGGCTCAGCCTTTGCATTTCTACTCAGGTGCCTGATTATTATGATGTCGCCGACAGCAGTGACCCAGCGGTAAGGGATGACGATCCCTTTGCCCTTGCTATCGAAAAGATCCCGGTTGACGTCTCCCAAAGCCAGGCCGCTTACCACCCCGTTGTCAGGATCTAAGACGGCATCGTCCACCCTGCCCACATAGATGCCTTTCTGAGTATAGACATCCTGTTCCAGAAGCGATGTGATCTCAGCATTCATTTTAATCCCATAATAAAATTAGGGTATTAGATATTAACTTTGCCATCGGCAGATCGAACCGCAAAAGCATATATTCGTCTCCTGCAATCTACTGCAGTGTGAATGGAATAATGAGAATAGTTGGAATATCCGGCAGTCCGAGGAAGGCCGGCAACACCGAGTTCCTGCTAAACGAGGCACTGGCGGTAGCTGCTGAATATGGCTTTCAGACGGAAAGGCTGCTCTGCTCAGAGCTGAATTTTGATTTTTGCAGCGACTGCGGAGACTGCAGCAAAGGCAAACCCTGTCCCAATAAAGATGATATGCACAAGGTCCTGAGGGCAATGCAAGAGGCAGAAGGCATAATTGTGGCCTCACCCGTCTACTTCGGAAACGTCACTGCCCAGCTCAAGGCGGTCTTCGACCGGACCATTCCCCTCCGCAGGCAGGGCTTCAGGCTCAGGAATAAGATTGGCTGCGCGATCGCCGTTGGTGGCTCCAGAAACGGCGGCCAAGAGAAGACCCTGGAGAGCATTCATGCTTGGATGCACATCCAGGGAATGATAGTTGTGGGCGATGATGCTCATTTTGGAGGCATTGCCGTTCGGCCAGCAGCAGAGGACCGCATCGGCAGAAAGACTGTGGTGGCCAGTGCCAATAAGCTGTGCGATCTATTGCTCTTGAAAAAGGAGTATGATGGGACCATCAAGGGAGACTGAAGCCTCTTGCAATTGAATGTAATAATTCCGGCCGCTTGGATGTCCGTCATTCGGATATCGAGCACAGAGATGCCATGGATTAGGATTTTGGGCTGGAGATTGCCCAAGAGATGACGGATTCCCAATCAGCCTTTGTCTCCGGGGGCAGGAGACAGAAATATCTGGGCAACAGGGGCCTTATCGCCCTCATCGCATTTCTGAGCGCATTCGTTCCCCTATCTACTGATCTCTATCTTCCTGCCCTGCCCGGCATGTCCAAATATTTCCAGGTATCAGCCGAGCAGGTCAATCTCACGCTGATATTCTTCTTCATCGTTTTTGCCGCGGGGATGCTCTTCTGGGGGCCCCTGAGCGATAAATACGGCCGGCGCCCCATTCTGATAGCTGGCCTTGCCATCTATTCTCTGGCAGGATTCCTCTGTGCCATCTCCCAGGATATCAATCAACTCATCGCGTTTCGCATCCTCCAGGCTATTGGAGGAAGCTCAGCCTCCGCGGTGGCCATGGCAATGATAAAGGATGTGTACGACAGCCGCAACCGGGAGATGATCCTGGCCTGGGTCTCCTCCATGGTCCTCATATCACCCATGGCGGCACCAGTCTTGGGAGCGCTCCTCTTAGGGTTCACATCCTGGAGAGGAGTGTTTGTGGTCCTGGGAGTCATAGGATTTGTCGCTCTATCAGGTAGCCTGGCCCTGGTGGAGACGCTAAATACAAGATATACCGGTACATTGAGCCAGTCCATCGGGAGGCTGGCAGTGGTGCTGAAGAACCCTGGATTTTTATCTCTGCTAATCGTATTCTCCCTGCTCAGCTTCTCCTCTATGGCCTTCATCGCTTCATCCTCATACATTTACATAGACGGCTTCGGCTTGAGCGAGAAGCTCTTTTCCCTCTATTTCGCCTTCAATGCCCTGGGGATGATTGGGGGGCCCATGCTTTATCTGCGTCTATCTAAGAGGTTTCGCCGCTATTCGATTATCATCGCCGGCTTCATCTCTACATTTCTCGGAGGGCTGCTGGTGTACCATCTTGGCAGCCTTCAGCCCTGGATATTCGCATTATGCCTTTTTCCGGCGACGACGATGGGAAGCTGCATCCGGACCCCGGGCGCAAATCTGATGCTGGAGCAACAAGAGGAAGATACCGGCTCTGCCTCTGCTCTCATGAGCTGTTTTGGGATTCTAATGGGCAGCATGGGCATGACCGTCATCTCTCAGGAGTGGAGCAATACCATTCGGATCTTGGGATTGATGAATATCCTGGTGGGGGTATTGTGTCTTTGCCTTTGGCTTCTCCTGTCAAATAGGCCTTTTGTAAAGCAGATTCCCTGATAAAACAGTGGCAGAATCGATTTCATCTCAGTTCAGTCTCAAGCCCGCGAGAAATTGCGATTTCATCGCCCCCTGGCAACTCGCATTGGATATTCCCGGCAAAGGTTTAACTTGTTCGCAATCTACGCATAAGATGGAAATTGCCCTGTTAAAAAAAAGGATTTATTATGATTGAGATAGACGGCTCCTTTGGAGAAGGGGGCGGCCAGATCGTCAGGACGGCTGTGGCACTTTGTGCGGTCACTGGGAAATCGGTCCACATAAGCAAGATAAGGCAAGGCCGTCCAAAGCCCGGACTGGCAGCTCAGCATGCCCATGCTATTGCTGCTCTGGCCAGCATATGCCAGGCCAAGACCTCAGGCATCAGCCCAGGATCATCAGAGATCAGCTTCTCTCCCGGCGAGATTCAAGGTGGCAGCTATGAGATCTCCATAGGGACTGCCGGAAGCGCGACTCTTCTCCTTCAATGTCTCCTCCCTGCACTGCTTCGGGCCAATACACCCACAACCTTATCGGTTCAGGGTGGAACTGATGTGCAGTGGTCGCCAACTGTCGATTACTTCCAGAACGTCTTCCTGCCCGCTCTGCAGCGTTTCGGGGCCAAAGCGAGCCTGAAGCTGGAGAAGAGAGGATACTACCCCCATGGCCAGGGAAATGTGGTCTGCAGTATCGAGCCCTCGGAACTCCAGGCCGCTCATCTGGAGAGCACAGGCGTCAGGAACGCTTCCGGCGATCGATCTGAAATGGAAATCTCCGGAATATCCCATTGCTCAAACCTGCCCGAGAATGTGGCCAAAAGACAGGCGGATGCAGCGGCCGGAGCTCTTCTGGAGGCAGGCTTTGAGGCCAACATAGCCCGGGAGGTCCTCAGGCTGCCGTCAACGGGTAGCGGCATTACCCTTTGGTCGGATTCTCCCAGAGTCCATATTGGTGCCAGCAGCCTGGGCAAGAGAGGTCTTCCTGCAGAAAGGGTAGGAAAGAGCGCCGCAGAGGAGCTGGCTTTGGAGCTTGCATCTGGCGCATCTGTGGATGTTCATCTGGCCGATCAGCTGATTCCCTATCTAGCCCTGGCAGGAGGTAGCTATAGCACCCGGGAGATATCCCTGCACACCAGTACTAATATATGGACTGCAGAGCATTTTCTGGAGAGGAAGATATCGATCTCGCAAAAAGATATATCAGGAAAGGAAGTTATGGTGCTCGAGGCTTGAGCCTGATGGCGGGCTATAGATTAAGCCAGGGTAGTAATAATAAAAAAGGGCTCCTCGCTATTTGTCATGGGTGAACGTAAATCGGAAAAACTTTATGTCTCCGTGCCTTCTGTGGTGAACCGCGATGCACTGACCCAACCACAGAGGCACAGAGGAACAGAGGCCATATTCTCTGCCTGAACTCACCCACATAATTCAGCGAAGAGCCAAAAAAAGAGAAACTCAGCTCGAGCTATATCTTCTCAAATAGCCCTCAATATATTCTCTGATCTCCTCGCCTCTGTAGATCCCAGCATGCCCCTCGCAGAGAAAATCGGCCTCAAGGTCAAGGAGTTTTCTCATCGATCTCCTCCACTCCACCATATCAGAACCCCAGGAGGGAGAGAACGGGCCGTGTATATCCTGGCCGAAGAGAACCCTGCCTTCAGGGGTATCGATATAAACCGAGATGCTTCCAGGAGTGTGGCCGGGGGTGTGAAGGACCTTAAATTCCATCTCTCCCAGACGGATCTGATTATGCTCGCCAGAGAGGATGGTATCAAGCATGACCGGCCGGTAGTCAACCCCGTACATGCTGGCGGCCGTCAGCTCATTATTCTTGCCCTCTATGCCAGCCCGGTCCAGTTCATGGGCAATGATCTTGCTGCCGTACTTATCCCGCCAGAGGTGAAGTCCTCCGATATGATCGATGTGGCAGTGGGTGGCAATAATATGCCAGACCTGTGCTGGCTCGGAGCCCAGAGATCTGATGTTCTTTTCTATCTTATCATTTCCATATCCTACACCAGCGTCTATTAAAACCAGACAGCTCTTTGCATCGACAAGATAGACATATGCATCCTCGGAACGGGAGAGATTCGGTCCCCCCACAGCATAGATCCCATCGCAAATGGTTATTGTTTTACTCATTGCACATCCCCTTGATTGTATCCGAATTTCTATTGGGACGGGTTAATTCTTCTTCATGGACTCTTCTTCCTTCTCCATCCTCAATGATCTCAGCTTTCTGATGCTGAAGTAATACTCAACGAGCAGGGCAATCGCTGCCAGGGCGAGGATGGATATGATTATCGCCAAGGCTTCACGGGCATTATCTCGATAGTAGTTCACCTCAATATAGGATACCTTAGTGGTATTATACCAGGTGAGAGCACTCTTTTTTTCTGCGCTCGCGATCATGTCAGGTGGGGGCCAGGCTATTCCCAGCAGGCGGTCTCCAGTGGCATATCCTTCTGGCAGGATTACTCTTACCGGTCCTTTATCTCGGATTGATATCACAAACTGCTGGCCCTGTGAAGTCAAGTTGTAGACCAGCCTTCCCTCGACATGCCTTTCAAAGTCCAGGCTGTAGATGTAGTTTCCCTGCCAGAAACTCTGGCTGCTATTTATCTTAACCATTCTTCCGGCTTCATCATAAAGGGTGATATTATCCACCTTCTCTGGCAGGGTGAGATTAAGCCGGCTGGCATTGACCGGTACTGTAACCTCGGTCACCAACTCGCCCAGACGATATACTGTGCCGTTGAACTCCCCATCTGCGCCGCCGTTCATAGATGCTGTGGCATTATAAATTGTGAATCCATTATGCTCTGCAGGGGCGATGCTGTTCGCAGTGCTGTTTATGGATTCAGAGAGATCAAAGTCGGCAGTGCCCTCGTGTATCCCGTCTGTCTGCCCTTTGATCTCAGCAGAGGAGGTAGGGGCAGAGAGAATGGCCGCCATCAGGGCGATCAGAAGCAGTATGCTCTTTTCAGTGGTAGTCTCAGTCATCTTTCATACTCTGAATAGCGCTACCGCTTTATCAAATGCTCGCTTGTTTTTTGCCCTAGGAAAAAAGATGATCTTATGATAATAGATGCAAAATTTTCACACATAATATACGAATCCGATATCTTCTTATAACCCAAGGACAATTGGCCCAAGGGTGTTTCTATGCACATTCCTGATGGCTATTTAGGGCCTTATACTTACGGTGCATTATGGATAATAATGATCCCTATATGGATCTACGCCGGAAGGCGGTTGGGCAACGAACTCAGATCAAGGCAGGTTCCCCTGCTTGCTCTCTCCGCGGCATTCTCCTTCGTGATCATGATGTTCAATGTTCCAATACCTGGTGGCAGCACTGGCCACGCAGTGGGAGCAGCGATAATAGGAATAGTTCTGGGACCCTGGGCAGCGGTAATATCAGTGACGGTGGCCCTGGTATTGCAGGCCCTGATATTTGGAGATGGGGGGATCACAGCCATTGCTGCCAACTGTTTCAACATGGCCGTAGTGATGCCCTTTTCCGCTTATTATATCTACAGGATAGTGAGCGGAAGCACTAATATCGCATCTTCACGCAGGGTCATTGCCGCAGCAATAGCAGGATATGTATCGCTCACCCTGGCGGCAGCTCTGACCGGCTTCATGTTCGGAATCCAACCCCTCCTCCATCAAACGGCAGAAGGAATTCCCGTCTTTATGCCTTATTCCCTGAATATCACCATGCCTGCAATGATACTGGAGCACGCGCTCGGATTTTCCATTCTCGAGGCGTTGGTAACTGCTTTGATCTTCGCCTATATTCAAAAGACCGATGCCACCCTGCTTTATGGTGAGTTATCCGCTAGAGAGAGGATAAAAATGGGAAGGGCAGGAACGTTGTGAGGAAAGAGCATGGACAAGACTACAAGGAACCTGATAGTAGGCCTGGCTGCGCTCATCATCCTTGCGCCACTTGGCCTGCTGGCAGTGGGAGAGACCTTTGGAGAATGGGGAAATGAGGAGCTAGAGGAGAAGATAGGCTATGTTCCAGAAGGCTTAGAGGAGCTTTCATCCCTTTGGAGCGCGCCAATGCCAGACTATGCCCTGCCCGGGATGGGAGACTCAATGACCGCAGCGTCTGCGGCGTACATTCTCTCCGCGGTGATAGGAGTTATCATTGGAGGCGGCCTGCTATACATTCTGGGAAAGAGGATCGCAAAGGATTAGTACTATCCCTCCAGGGAGACGTCGGCCAGGATATCCGCTAGCTTTGGACATAACCGCTCATCGGCTAGTGCCTGTGAGGACAAAGCATTCCAACCAGTAGGCTGTAACAAAAGGAGCATATGATTCCGGATTGGATGAGAGAGGTAGATGCTGGCCCACTTCAGTTTCCAGAGACAGCCCAGGGCAAAAAGGGTTTTGTGGGAAAGACGATAGACGGGATATTAGGCTTCATGGAGGAGGCATTCGTCTCTGAGGCCAGCTCCCGCCTGCCCGGCGTTCTGCAAAGCCTGGACCCAAGGGCGAAGCTGATCTCCATTCTGGCCATCGTATTCGCAACCAGCCTGATTGGAGATCTGAATGTCCTGATATTCATCTATCTCCTCACCCTGCTCTTCGCATATCTGAGCAAAATAGATGTCCTCTTTTTCATCAAGAGGGTATGGCTTTTCATTCCCGTTTTCGCTGGGATCATTGCCCTGCCCATGATCTTCAACATATTCATTCCGGGAGACCCTCTCATTCACCTGGCAATCCTCGGACCGGGAGCTCACCTGGGGCCGTTCTCCCTTCCAGAATCGATCTACATAACCCGCCAGGGAACTGTAGCCGCTGTGATCTTCACCATGAGGGTGGCAGCATGCGTATCGGCAGTAGTATTGCTTTTCATCACCACCTCCAAGCAGGTCCTCTTCAAATCCCTGAGATCTGTGGGCGTTCCAAAGCTGTATGTCCTCACCCTGGAGATGGCCTATCGCTATATCTTCCTCCTGATGGAGCTGGTGCGAGAGATGTACATCGCCAAGAAGGCGAGAACCATCCGGGCAGGAGGGCTGTTCGACGAGCAGAAGTGGGTGGGAGGGAGGATGGGCTATACCCTGATCAGATCCCTGGACATGAGCGAGAAAGTCCATATGGCCATGACCTCCCGAGGCTTTAACGGCGAGGTGCATATTATGCAGGAATTCAAATTCAGGAATCGTGACTATCTCGCCGGGGCAACAGCTATATCTCTGGGCATTGTGCTCCTTCTGATCTCTCAGAATATCCCTCGGATATAGGAGCATGGAAGAGAAGATGGACACCATATTTGACCTCAGGAATGTATCTTACTCCTACCTGGGAAAGATCGAGGCCCTAAAGGATATCACAATCAAGATCAATAGGGGAGAGCAGGTCACAATCATCGGCTCAAACGGCAGCGGCAAGTCAACGCTGCTCGCCGTCTTGAACGGCCTGGTCTATCCGACGGCCGGCGACTTTTTTGCCTTCGGCCATCCGGTAACCGAGGAGGTCTTCGACTCCATAAAGGAGAATAAATTCAGGACCTACTTCCGGACAAAGGTGGGCTTTGTCTTTCAGAACTCCGACATCCAGCTTTTCTCCTCCACGGTCTTCGAGGAGATTGCCTTTGGCCCATTGCAGCTGAATATACCTTTGGAGGAGGTGAAAGCCAGGGTTGAGGATATAATAGAGATGATGCAGATAGCAAAGCTGCGAGACAGAGCGCCTCACACCCTGAGCGGTGGGGAGAAGAAGAAGGTCTGCATTGCCACCGTCCTGGTGAACAATCCCGATGTGCTGCTATTGGACGAGCCATCCGCGGGCCTTGACCCCAGAACCCAGCTCTGGCTGATAGAACTTCTCAGAGAGCTATCTCATGCCGGGAAGACCATCATCACTGCTACACACGACCTGGAGATCATGGATATGATCAGCAAGAGGTCAATTGTAATGGGTGAGGACCACAGGATCAAGCTGGATGACACTCCAAATAGAGTTCTCTCCAATTATGAGCTCCTTATGGAATCCAATCTGGTGCATGAGCACATGCATATCCACGGCAAGCTCGTACATGAGCACCTGCATGACCATGATGCGGGGCATACTCATGTTCATCTGAAGAGCTAAGATGAACTTTTATAAAAATTATTTCAATCCCAAAGCCTAGCGATCATGATTTAAATAATAAGAGATGAGGGATATAATCATGTGCGAGGTTTTGGAGCGAAAAGACCAGAAGCATAAACTTGACTACGACCGGGAGGAGCCCAAGGACATCACCAAGTCGCTCATGATCCTCTCAGAGAGATCTCTGCATGAGTTCTTAGCGAGCGAACCTGATATCTATACAGTTGATGATTTGAAAGTCCGATATAGATACTCGTTCCTTTTCCAAATTCCGACCTGACTCCAGGAAAGCTGCGGCCTGCTTTGGTTATCTACGAAGATAATATCGAGAATGAGACCACGATTGCCTGCATATCTTCGAAGACTCCAATAATGCCGTCTCCTTGCGATGTCCTGGAAACAGAGGAACACCCTCTTTTGATGAGTCCGGTCTAAGCTAAACTCGGTAATAAAGCTGAATAAAGTAGCCACCATAAAAGACTTTTTAATTTCAGGCCTGCTCGGATCTGCAAACGAAGCACTGTAGGCCGAAGTAGATAAGGCCATTGACGCCTGCACGAAATTCAGGCGATCAACATAGATCAATAGCGAAACAAAAAAAAGAGGAATAAGCAGGCAGGAGAAAAATTGCTGCCAGCCCGGAGCATATGGCCAAGCCTAAAGCCGCGACCTTGCCGATCTATCCTGCGGAGGAGCGGTATTCCCGAAAAGGCGAACTTGAATCGTTTCTTGCTATGAGATAAAAAAGAAATTACTGAGGCAGCAGTACTGTTGCTGCCTGCAGTGCCCAGTTGATGAACTGATCGGGGAATACACCGATATAGACGACTCCTAGCATGGTCAGAACCAGTGCCGCCATATATCCCTTCGACTCAGCGATCTTCGGCCCGGCGGGCTCCTTCAGATACATGTAGCTGATGATCCTCAGGTAGTACACCAGGGAGAGAGCGCTGTTCAGGATGGCTAAAACCGCCAGCCATACCAGGCCGGAGTAGATGGCCGAGCTGAAGAGCACGAACTTGCCGATATATCCTGCCGTGGGCGGAATTCCCGCCAGGGCGAACATGAAAATCAGCATGCAAAACGCCGTGACCGGCGCCCTGCTTGCGAGACCTGCATAGTTGGATATATCATCCGGATCTTCTGCATCGCTTTTGGAGACCATCGAGGCCACCTGAGCTGAGCCGATGAAGGCTCCGGTCTTCATCAGGGCATGACCGAGTATCAGGAGCAAGGCTCCAGCAATGCCCAGCTGATCCGCGGGGAACATTCCCAGGTTCAGCACATTGACCGGGGCATCACCGTAGGCTGCACCTACCACCACAAATGCGATGGCAATATAGCCCGCCTGGGCGATTGAGGAGTATGCCAGTATGCGCCTGACATTATTCTGCCAGCAAGCGGCCAGGTTTCCGAGGGTCATGGTTACTGCTGCCAGTATGGCGAAAGCAAGATACCACTCCACCCTCATGGCCACCAGGGCGATCAGGAGAACCCTGAAGGCCGCGGCAAATCCCATCTTCTTGGAACCTGCGGCAAGCAGCGCCGAGACCAGGGCCGGTGCTCCCTCGTAGGTATCGGGAGCCCACATATGGAATGGCACCAGAGCCATCTTGAAGGCAAACCCGGCGATGACGAATAGCAGGGCGACCAATGTCGCTGCACCGAATGATTCTACAGATGCTGCTGCGACGTCTGCCAGCCTAGTCGATCCGGTCATGCCGTAGAGCAATGAGAAGCCGAAGAGCATGAACGCCGAGGAGACAGAGCCATAGATGAAGTACTTCATGGCCGCCTCCAGGTTCTTCTTCGTCTTGTCAAACGCCGCCATGGCATAGGTGGACAGACTGGCCAGCTCGAAGCCCACGAACAGAGTCACCAGATCTACCGAGCTGGAGACTATCATCATGCCCACAGTGGCCAAGAGGAGCAGAGCGAAGAACTCGTCTGAGCCCTTTCCCGTGTACTTGGATAGCGATGCTATCACTACCAGCAAGGACACAATCAGGAAGACCGCCTTGAAGAACTGGGACAGGGCATCTACCGATATGGTATCAAAGAAGAACAGGGTGGGGGCAATAAAGAGATTGCTTGCCACCAGCCCCAGGGCTGCGACCAGCCCGGCCAGGCTCAGATAGCCTGGAAGTTTTCCACTGTTCTTCATCATGGCCCCCAGCAGCAGTATAAGCACTGCCAGTGCCGTCAATAACGCCTCTCCCCAGAGGGGTGCGTAGTGAGAAAAGTCCACTTCAGATCACCCCCATCTCAGATAAGGTTACAACCGGCTGCAATAGCTGGTTTGCTGCTGTGCCCATCATGTCAGTCATAAGACCGGGCTGCAGGCCGAAGAGCAGAGTGAGCAGAATGATCATGCTCATACTGAACAGCTCATAGGCATGCGGATCATGTACATCCATATACTTCCTCAAAATCGGTCCGAACATGGCCTTCTGCATGGCCCAGAGATGATAGGCCGCAGTGATCACTATGCTCAGGAAGACCACTATCATGACGTATACGGGAAGGGTGGCATAAGCACCGGTCAGTGTCATGAACTCAGCCACAAATCCGCTCATGCCCGGCAGGCCTAAGGAGGCCATAAACCCGGCCATCATGATAACGGCGAACTTGGGCATCCGATCAGCCAGTCCTCCCAGGTCTGCAATGATCCTGGTGCCGACAACGTGCTGAATGGTGCCGGCGGACATGAAGAGGACGCAGGTAATGATTCCGTGGGAGAACTGCTGGAACATGGCACCCTGAATGGATAATGGCACCAGGGCCACTGCTCCTAAAGTAACGAATCCCATGTGGCTAACTGACGAGTAGGCCACAAGCTTCTTGATGTCCTTTTGTGCCAGCGCCAGGAATGCTCCGTAGACGATGGAGAGCACCGCTATGATGGCGATTATGGTCACGAAGATCTTGTCAACGCTGGGCAGCATTGGCACTATGATCCTGAACAGACCGTACCCGCCCATCTTCAGCAGCAGCGCAGCAAGCACCACTGAGCCGGCGGTCGGAGCCTCGACGTGGGCATCCGGCAGCCAGGTATGGAAGGGGAATGCGGGCATCTTGACCAGGAACCCGAGCAGCAGTCCTGCGAAGATGATGTTCAGCAGGGCCGGCGGGAATATCTCCGGGTTTTGGGTGGCCTTCAGCAATGTCAGCATATCAAAGGTTCTCGATCCGTCCGGCAGCTGGTAGGTGAAATACAGAGCGAATATCGCCAGGAGCATCACCAGGCTGGCCACGTGGGTGTAGATGAAGAACTTGATTGCTGCATAGTCCTTTCTCGGTCCGCCCCATGATCCAATGAGGAAGAACATGGGGATGAGAACGATCTCCCAGAAGATGTAGAACAGGAAGAAGTCCAGTGCAGTGAACACTCCGAGCACTCCCACCTCATTTAAGAGAAGCAGGGCGAAGTATTGATTGGGCTTCTTTGTCTCTCCCCAGGAGTATATTATCACCAGTACAGTGACTATGGTGGAGAGGAGGACCAGGGGGAATCCTATGCCATCGACGCCCAAGGTATACTTGACTCCGATGGATGGAACCCAGTTGTAGCTCTCCACGAACTGCATCATAGTTGAGCTCTTATCGAACTCCATGTACATCTGCAGGGATAACACCAGAGGTGCAAGCGAGGCGATCAGAGCCACGAACTTGGCCTTTGTGCCCACAAAGAAGGATACTATCGCTCCCAGCAAGGGAAGGAGTATCATCAACGAGAGCGCGTTTGAGATCATATCAGGCCCACCTCCATTGCCAGACTGATAGCAGCAATTGCAATCACCAGCACCACTATCCCTAGCATTAAAGCAGTGACGTAGTTTTGCACCACGCCCGTCTGAACCTTTCTCACGTGACCTGCAAAGCCCATGACCCAGGCGCTGAGCCAGTTGAGCCAGCCATCAACGATCTTGATGTCTATCGTATTGCTGATCAGAGCCGTGCCGTAGACTATTCCCTCACATATCCAGCCGGTCATGATCTCATGCTGGTAGTAGCCTTTCAGCAGCATCTTTCTGATTGGATCCTTATCCCCGGTCACCTGGCTGGGGTCGAACTTCTTGACCCGATCCCAGTAGAACAGGGCTGCTATCAGAATGCCGCCCAAAGCCACAATATAGGGCAGTAGCTGAATGTGCAATGGTATCGCATGGCTTCCCTCTCCTTCAGCAGCCGCGCCATGGCCTTCCTCAGCAGAGGCATGCTCGCCCTCTTCGGCAGCAGCACCATGCTCTTCAATAAGCGCATGGCCTCCGATGATGCCCAGCTCAACGAAATCCATGTCATAATGCTCGAAGTTGGAGTCCAGATAGTTGTAGAAGTCATGCTGAGCGGCAAAGCCGAATGCGAAGGCGAATATGGCCAGAATCACCAGCGGCCCCAGCATAACCCAGGGAGACTCGTGCTTTCCGTAGTTAGATCTCTCTTTGCCCGTGAAGACGGAGAACCACATTCTGAAGGTGTAGATGGCTGTCAGGACCGCCGCCAGTATGAGGAAGATGTAGGGCAGGAAGTTGATCGCTATGCCGTACTCATAAGCGATCATGATGATCTCATCCTTGGAGAAGAATCCCGTGAATAAGGGGAATCCTGCCAGGGATAATGAGCCTATGAGCATGGTGTACATGGTCCACTTCATGTACTTCCCAACCCCGCCCATCTCACGCATATCATTGGTATTGACGGCGTGGATGACTGAGCCGGCACAGAGGAAGAGCAGGGCCTTGAAGAATGAGTGGCCAATGAGGTGGAACATGGAAACGCCCACCGCAAATGCTCCCACTGCTGCTCCCACACCAAGACCGGCCATCATGAAACCGAGCTGAGAGACAGTGGAGAAAGCCAGCACTCTTTTGATATCAAACGCCGTCAGGCCCATGGTGGCTGCGAACAGGGCTGTGAATGCTCCCACTGCCGCTACCGCGGTCAGGCCGTGAGGTGCGGCATAGAACAGGGGAAACATCCTGGCTACCAGGAATACACCGGCGGTAACCATCGTGGCCGCATGGATCATGGCGGAGACGGTGGTTGGACCCTCCATGGCATCAGGAAGCCAGACATGCAGGGGGAACTGACCTGACTTGCCCACTGCACCACCCAAAAGGCCCAGAGCAATGAGAGTCAGCTGATCTGGCGGTATCTCGGCGATATGAGCATAGATCACCGGGAACTGCAAAAGGTACTCTCCTGGATTGAGGGTGATGTTCAGGTTGACCAGGTTGTTGTAAAGCACAATTATGGCCGCCAGGAACATGACATCGCCCACACGGGTAGTGAGGAATGCTTTCTTGGCAGCGGCTGCTGCAGATGGCTTCCGGTACCAGAATCCAATCAGGAGATAGGAACACAGTCCCACCAGCTCCCAGAATATGAAGAGCTGAAGCAGGTTATCTGCGTAGACCAGTCCCAGCATAGCAGCGGAGAACAGTGCCGCCTCGGCGAAGTATCTCGCTGCGCCCGGGTCGCCATTCATGTATCCATTGCCGTAGATATGGATCAAAGTGACCACGAGGGACACCATGAGCAGCATAATCAGTGACAGTGGATCTATCAGTATTCCCACATTGAAATCGCCAAACCAGTGCATCGACTGATGGACGATATCACCGGGATAGATCTCCTGGAATATTCCAAAGGATATAATGAAGGCGCCTAACGTCGCCAGGACGGTGATAAATCCACCGCCTCTGGGCAGGTGCCAGCCAAAGAAGAGGCACAGCACAAATGCCAGTACAGGCAGCCCAACAATCAGATAAGCTAAATCGGAATACAAAGACTACCACCTCATGGTGTTTATGTTATCCAGGTCAATGGTTCCGTATAGCCTGTATAGTGCGATCAATATAGCAAATCCAACACCCGCTTCAGCTGCCGCCAGCGCTATGGAGAACAGGGCGAATACCTGCCCGTTCATATTAGGCTGGTAGGCTGAGAAGGCAACAAGATTGATGTTGGCGCTATTGAGCAGCAGCTCGATGCACATCATCAGCTTGACTCCGTTCTTCTGTGTGATGAGGCCGTACAAGCCGATGGTGAACATGATGGATGCCAGCAATATGTAAAGCTCCAACGGTATCATCGGTAAACTTCCCTCCTTGTCATTCTTTGTCGCCCTCCCTAGGCGTTCTCCTTTCTTGCCACCCAGATCGCTCCGACCAGGGCTGCGGTCAGGACCAGGGCCAGAACCTCAAAGGAGAAGACATAGGTGGTGAAGATCTCAAACCCTATGTCTCCTACACCGCTCTCAGGAAGCCTCATCCCCTCCGAAGGGGCGTAGCCGAGCGGGTGCTCTGTGACCGGTCCCCAATCGGTTACCGAAAGTGAAGCCACCAGGGCAGCAAGGAAGGCCAGAGTCAGTATAATGAGCTTAAATTTCGCCATGAGACTCCTCCATAATCGTCCTCCTGGTGAGCATCACAGCGAAGAGTATCAAAACTCCCACTGCACCAATGTAAACCAGGATCTGAGCCACACCCACGAAGGGGGCATTCATGAATATGTAGAGCGCAGCCACTCCAGCAAAGGTTCCCAGCAGGTAAAGAGCGCTATGCACAATATTCTTGACCAGGACCGTCAGCGCCGATAAAAGGACAATAATTGTCGCTATGGCCAGAAATGCCAAAAGCTCTATGGCAAAGCGAATATCGTAGTCCAGCAGCCTGTCCAATATCGTCTTGGACCAGGGGGACAGGAATATTATCACCGCCAGTCCGCCGAAGATGACTCCGAGGGCAAGCAAAAGCACCAGCAGCTCGAATATGCTTCTAATCACATTTTTTTCAGGTTCTTTTTCCGACATCAGGAAGCACCTCCTTCTGCGGGTTTGGCCACCGCCTTCTTCTTTTCTGCATTTGCTCCCTCTTTGGCTGGCTTCTTGTCGCCTGCGGCTGCAGCATCTTTTGCCGCAGCCTTCTTGGCAGCGGCCTTCTCAGCAGCAATCCTCTTTGCCTCGGCCTCCAGGTCTGCTACCTCTTTGGCTGAGAACCTCTTGGTGGCCAGGAAATCAGGACCTTTCACGATGTCCTTTCTTTCCCAGCCAGCCATGATGACCTTCTTTCCCATCTTGAGGCATTCGACCGGGCATTCATCCACGCACAGGCCGCAGAACATACATCTTCCGTAATCGATTTGCGGAAACTGCATCTTCTTGTTCTTGAGGGGATTTCCGAACTTGAAGTGCACCATCTCAATGCAGCTGTTGGGACAGACTCTAGCACATGAGCCGCAGCCGATGCATATGGTGGCATCCAGCTCATGAATCCCTCTCTCTGCATCAGGCAGCTCCATCATGAACTCGGGATAGAGCCTGGTGACTTCTATCTCCCGCGAGGCGGTCTTCAAAGGCCAGGTGAAGTTCTTTATCATCTTTCTCTTCAACATCTTACAGCCACCTCATGCAAAGTATGAGCCCACTATTACTGCCCACCCCAGATTCAATATGGATAAAGGCAGCATCCACTTCCATCCCAGGTCAGTCACCTGATCTATTCTCAGACGGAAGAGAGCAGCCCTGATCAATATTATGAACCAAATAACGATTATAACCTTCATGAGCAGCCAGATCATAGGCGATACCATGTCCAGAAGGGGTATGGGTATAATCGGTCCATGCCATCCGCCCAGGAACAGGAGCGAGACCAGAATGGATCCCAAGAGGAAGTTATTGTACTCCTGGAAGTATAGGAGACCCCACCTGATACCGCTGTATTCGGTGCTGTAGCCGCAGATGATCTCCTCTTCTGCCTCGCTCTGGTCGAATGGGACTCTTCCCAGGTCAGTCACCAGGGCGATCATGAAGATGACAAATCCCAGCGGCTGGGCAAATGCATACCAAACGGTCTGGCTTTCTACGATCTCCACCAGGTTGAGGCTATGGGCCATGACCGCTACGGATATGACGCAAACGCCCATTGGAACCTCATAGGCGATCATCCTGGCAATGCCTCGGAAGGCTCCGAGGATTGAGTACTTATTGTTCGAGCTGTACCCGGCCATGAAGACGGCAATGGACATGATGCTGAGAGCTGCTTCCACATAAAAAGCGCTGATATCCATATTGGCGACTACCAGGGGGTAGTTTTTGCCACCGATATGCAGTGCTCCAAATGGTATGGCTGCAGCCACCAGCATGGTGCCGGCAGAGGCGATAATAGGAGCCCAGACATAGACCCCCTTATCGACTCCTGCAGGTATGACATCCTCTTTGGTGAATAGCTTGATGGCATCAGCGCCCAGCTGAAGTATACCCCATCTGCCACCCACCCGGTTGGGGCCGAACCGGTTGCAGAAATCGCTCATTACCTTTCTGTCTGCCCAGATCACCAGCATTGCGCCTACATTGACCACGGCAGAAAGCACCGCTGCGCCGATTATGCCTATGATCAGGGCGAATATTGCCGGCTCCTGGGCAGCAAATTGGGTGATGGTATCTATTATTCCGTCCAAATCCTCTCCCTCCTACCTGTCAGATTCAGATGGGCAGCCGTCCATGCTTCCGGCAATTGCCACCGCATCCGCAATGTATACTCCCTCAAGAAGCGGAGTCAAAGTCTGGAATGTAGCATAGAAAGGCCCTCTTACCTTCACCCGGTATGGCTTGTCGCCTCCGTCGCTGATGACGTACATTCCCATCTCTCCGCGCGGGTCCTCGACCCGATAGTAGGCCTCGCCTGCGGGAATCTTCTTGGGAATCTTGGCCTCGGTCTTTATCGGTCCGGAGGGAATTTTATCCAGACATTGCTCTATGATATGAATGCTCTCCAGCATCTCCCTTAGAGTGCAATCGATTCTGTCCGCCGAATCGCCACGGGTTCCGGTGACCACCTTGAAGTCAAGCTCCGGATAGACCAGGATGGGATCCTCAATTCTCATGTCATAAGGAACGCCCGCTGCCCTCAGCACCCTTCCAGCGCAGCCAATGCGCTTAGCGGTCTCGGGCGATATGGAGCCGATATTCTCCATCCTGGCATGGTAGATGGGATCCTGGGCGAAGAGCTCAATGAACTCCTCGATCCTGGACTTCATGTAGGGAAAGACCTTTCGGCATTGCTCGTCGAAGCCCTCTGGAAGGTCGTTTCTTACCCCTCCAAAGCGGACGAATGAATGAGTCAGCCTGGCTCCGGTGACGCTCTCAATCAGAGAGATGATCTTCTCTCTATCCATGATCATGTACTGCCAGGGGGCAAAGCCCACCCCAGCGATCAGGGTCAGGAACTCGCCAGTGCCTATCAGGTGGCTCTGGATTCTGGAAAGCTCCTCCAAGATGACCCGGATGTATTGAGCCCTCAGGGGTACTTCCAGGCCCAAAAGCCTCTCCACTGCTCCGCAGTAGCACTCGTTGTTGCTCAGGGCCGCGACGTAGCACATCCTGTCGGTATAGGTTATCCCCTGGAGCCAACTTCTGTTCTCCATGATCTTCTCGATGCCCTTGTGGATATAGCCCAGATCGAGGAAGGCCTTCTTGACCCTCTCTCCTTCAACCAGTATATCGAGCAGGAAAGGACCGGGAACCATGGCATGCTGCGGCCCAAGATGCATGATCATCTCCGAATCGGATTTGATATGGGCCTCCTCTCTCTCCCGGAATGTGGGATATTTGGGCCTCTCGGTCACCACTGTCCCCGCCTCGATCTCGGCAGGAGTGGGCGGGAAGCGGTATTCGGTATAGCCCTCGGGGGTGGTGATCTGCACCGCCCTCTCTCCAGTGGTCAGGTCGGGATAGCCCTTGAAATCCTTTCTCCAGGGCCAGACCCCAACCAATGGATCGGACAGGAGAAGTGGATACAGCTCTGGGTGCCCTTCGAAGTTGATGCCAAACATCTCCCAAGTCTCTCTCTCATACCAGTTGGCATTCCAGTACATATCGACAAGGGAAGGGACAGATGGATTGTCGCGTGGCGTTTTAACCTTCAGCATGGCCACTACATTATGAATTCCATAGCTGGCCATGATCTCGACGACCTCCATCTCATTTCTGGCGATCCAGTCGACCCCTGCTGAACCTGCGTAGTGGTCGAAACCGAGCTTATCGGTCATGTATTTGCATACATCCCGGATCTTCTTGGAGTCAACTGTGACCCATAACCTGTCATCCGACTCCACTTTGCCGTCTGATACCGCTGCAGGGAAGGCGGACTGGATCGAGCTTAAGACCTCGCTTGCATTTGTCAAGAAAAGATCCCTCCTTAATAGTCTCGCAAGTCCTTACGCTGCTTGATCTTTTCCTGGAGATTCATGAGCCCCTCAAGGAACTGCTCAGGGCGTGGCGGACATCCGGGGATGTAGACATCAATGGGGAAATAGTCGCCTGTGTTCTGGATGATGTTGTAGGAATCATAGAACGGCCCGCCGGATATAGCGCATTCACCAATGGCTATGCACCACTTGGGCTCAGGCATGTTCTCCCACAGGTTCTTGAAGACCGGCAGGTACTTCCGGGTCAAGTAACCGGAGATGATCATCACATCCGTCTGTCGGGGGGTGTTTCTCGGAATGCATCCAAACCGGTCGCTGTCATAGGGTGCAGCTCCGAAGACGAACATCTCCACACCACAGCAGCCCATAGGCTGCATCAAAAAGTATACCGAATTCTTTCTGCCCCAGTTGAAGATATTCTTGATGGGCCCCATCTGGATGATCTCATGGATCTTCTCAGTGGTGGTGAACCAGACCTCAGTTACAGGCTGGCCGAATATAGTCCACTTCTCAATCTCCTCATCGATACATACAGGCACGGGTATGACATCGCTTATACCCAACGCAAAGCCTCCTTCTTGATTGCATAAATCAGTCCAACCAGCAATACAATGATGAATAGGAGCATCTCGAAGACGGCAATATTCATTGATCCGAAGACCATGAACTTTTGCATGGCTTCGTTCGCGTAGACATAGATCCAGGGGTATAAGAACAAAACCTCAACATCGAATATCACAAAAACGATTGCGAAAAGGTAATATTGAACGCTATACTGGATCTTGGCGTCGCGGATTGGTTTCAGCCCTCCTTCGTATATCGATAGCTTTTGGCGGCTAGGTTTATTCGGCGCTATGATTTTTATAGCTGCCAGAGCCGCAATGGGCACTATAGCTCCCATTATCAAAAATATAATAAGTGGTATATAATAAACCACTGCCATCGGTTCGCCGGCCATTGTTTATCCTCCGTAAAAGCTAAACATAAGGCCTGGTATAAAAGGTTTATGAGAAAAAATTTCGCGTTGCACAAGTTCAATCACAATTTTCCAGGACTATTTGGCAAGCATTATCATCATTAAGGTGAATAAAATGGATGCAGTACATCAGCTAAAGATCGAGCCGGGGATGAGCATAGATGCTTTGGTCAGGGGATGGAGCCAATGTGGCTTTGGAGCCAGAAGGCTGGCCCAGGCAGCGGACATATACGAAAGAATGCTTTCTGGAGATTTTACAAAATTTCTAACCCTATCGGGTGCTATGGTCCCGGCAGGGATGAGGCATGTGGTCTCAGATCTGATTCGGGGCGGCCATGTGGATGTGCTGGTGACAACCGGAGCGAACCTGGTGCATGATATAATAGAGTCCTATAGCTGCCACACCCTGGGATGTGCCGAATCGAATGACTCCTCCCTCCGAACTATAGGGGTGAGCCGGATCTATGATGTATTCATCAGGGATGAGGACTTCGTGGCCTTCGAGGAGCTGATGCAAAGCATCTTTCCGGAAAGCGCTGAATCTATATCCGGCAGGCAATTGTTGAACATCCTGGGCAGCAGGATAAGTGACGAGCGATCAATATTGCGCTCAGCATACGACATGGAGGTGCCCGTATTCTGTCCCGCTCTTCCCGACTCCATGATCGGCCTGCAGGCCTGGATGTTCAGCCAGACGAAAAAGCTCTCTGTGGACGCATTTGCCGATATCAGGGAGATCGTCGACATCTGCTACAACAGTGAGAGGGCGGGAGTTGTGATCGTTGGAGGAGGGGTTCCCAAGAACTTCACCCTGCAGTCCATGCTGGTCACACCAAATAGCTTTGATCTCGCGATTCAGCTCACCACGGATACCCCAGAGAACGGAGGCTTGTCCGGGGCAACGCTATCCGAGGCCATCTCCTGGGGCAAGATATCGGAGAGCGCAAGCTATGTGACGGTTTACGGGGACGCGACAATTACCCTGCCATTGATGGTGGGGGCGGCGCTGGAGAGGCTGAAAAAATAGCGATATGGAGGGAAGGCGGCCATTGATGATCGAACAGATCGATTTTGAGGACCTGCCCATATCGGAGCTGAAGGCAGCACAGACGGTCAAAGGCAGGGGGATGAGGATCCAATACATCAGCTGCGTCGGCTCTCATATGTGGAAGATGGAGAATGAAACGAGCGATATCGACCTGGTTATGATCTATACCGTCCCCACAAGGAGAATCCTGCGAGGGGAGAAGTTCCCGGCCACAATCCGCCAGGAGATGGTCGCGAGAAGGGGAGGGATTTATGATACCCTGGGCTGGGAGATCGGCCACCTCATCGACCTGCTCATCAAAGGAAACATCAATGCCATCTGGTATGCGACCAGCCCCCTGGTGATTATGCCTTCTGCCCTTCAGGAGGAGCTATCAGCTATTGTGCAGGCAAACCTCTGCCGGGAAAGCTATCATTCCATAAAAGGGATGGCAGAAAGCCAGATTGAATCCGAGACCGGGCAGCTTAAATTGTCCGGCGCTGGATTGGTCAAGAGGCCGGGCAAAGGATATCGCACTGCTCTGAGGAGCATCAACTTCGGAATCGAGCTGCTGAGAGAGGCCAGGATTAGCTATGAGCCCGTAATGCACGATCCTACTCCTGAAGAGTTAAAAGAGGGGATGAATCAACTGGATGAGGCATACAGGCAAAGCATGCTGCCCGATCTGCCCGACGAGGATCAATTCCGCGATTTTCTCTTGCGGCAGCGCTTGAAGGAGATGGATGAGGATGCCGGAAAGGATTGAAGAGATGAGGGAGTTCCTCTATCGGTATGAAGCGAGCTTAGTTGAGGAAATGATATGGAGATCGTTGTAGGAATCAGCGGGGCTTCAGGAGTGCAGTATGGAATCCGGCTCCTGGAAGCTCTTAAGGCGAAGGGCTGCACCACCCACCTGATAATCACCGATTCAGCCCGAAAGATCATCGAGATAGAGACCAGCTCGCCGGCCCGAGGGGTGGAGGAGCTGGCGACCCATGTTTATGCCCCCAAAGATTTCTCCGCGCCGGTAGCCAGCGGATCGCATCTCTTCGACGCCCTGGTGGTCATCCCCTGCAGTATGGGAACCCTCTCAGGGATTGCCTGCGGATCCTCGGATACCCTGATCACCCGCTGCGCCGACGTATGCCTGAAAGAGAAGAGGAGGCTGATTTTGGTCCCCAGGGAGACGCCTCTGAGCCTGATTCAGCTGCGCAATATGGTAGCTGCCAGCGAGGCAGGTGCAGTGATCTTGCCCGCCTGCCCCGCCTTCTACTCCCAGCCCAAAAGCCTTGCAGAGCTGGTGGATGTGCTGGTGGGAAGGGTGCTTGATCTCCTGGGCCTGGAGAATGACCTTTATAAAAGATGGGAAGGAGAATGAAGGAAATGCTTATAACCGTGCGAATCAGTGCGAGTAAAAGGTGAAATTAGATGAAGTGCGCCCTCTGTCTTGTTGAGAAGGAGACGGTTCCTGTCAAGCTCAACTTGGCCACCATTCACGGCCCCAAGGATGAGATCTTCTATATCTGCAAAGAATGCCTGGACCTGGCCCATCAGGCCTATCTGGATAAGGACTTCCTGATTGTAAAAGGAGGGACAAACGCAGCGCCCCATGGCGCACATGCAGATGCGCATGGAGCGCATCACTAAACAACTTTTTCTCGATTTTTGAAATGCTAATTTTCCCATGGATTACTGCATACTATCAACATCATCAAATACAATATCATCTTGAAAAGGCTAGATAGCTGTAAATTGCAATATATCTCATTGATCTCCTATGAAAACTAATTTATATGGATTAAAATAACAAACAAATCTTAATCTCGCGAAAAAGAAAGGATTGATGATGACTGAGGAAGAAATCGATAATAAGATTTTGATTCTCAACGAAAAGGTCATTGACTTTCGTAATGATGGTAATTATATTCAGGCAATAGCTTTTGCCGAGGAACTAAGGGACTTAATTTGGCAAAAAGTGGGCTATGATCATCCCGACTACGCCGCTAGCCTGAACAACCTTGCAGAGCTGTATCGATCGATGGGCAGATACAACGATGCTGAGCCGCTTTTCCGCCAGGCAGCAGAAATTTGCCGCAAATCGCTAGGTGAAGCCCATCCCGACTACGCCACTAGCCTGAACAACCTTGCATTGGTATACTATTCCATGGGCAGATACGACGATGCGGAGCCGCTTTTCTGCCAGGTAACAGAAATTTGGGGCAAATCGCTAGGCGAAGATCATCCCAACTGCGCCACCGGCTTGAACAACCTCGCAGAGCTGTATCGATCTATAGGCAGATATAGCGAAGCTGAGCGGCTTTTCCGCCAGGCGACAGAAATTCGGCGCAAATCACTGGGAGAAGATCATCCCAACTACGCTGCTAGCCTGAACAACCTCGCTATCCTGTATCGATCGATGGGCAGATACAACGAAGCTGAGCCGCTTTTTCGCAAGGCAATAGAAATCTGGCGCAGATCGCTAGGCGAAGATCATCCCAATTACGCCACCAGCCTGAACAACCTTGCATTGGTGTACGATTCGATGGGCAGATATAGCGAAGCTGAGCCGCTTTTCCGCCAGGCAACAGAAATTCGGCGCAAATCGCTAGGCGAAGATCATCCTGACTACTCCCAGAGCTTGAACAATCTTGCTGGCCTGTATTATTCGATGGGCAGATACAGCGATGCTGAGCCGCTCTACCGAAAGGCAATAGAAAATTGGGGCAAATCGCTAGGTGAAGACCATCCCGCCTATGCCCAGAGCCTGAACAATCTCGCAGAGCTGTATCGATCGATGGGCAGATACAGCGATGCTGAGCCGCTCTACCGCAAGGCAACTGAAATTCGGCGCAAATCGCTAGGCGAAGATCATCCTGACTACTCCCAGAGCCTGAACAACCTCGCATTGATGTACTATTCTATAGGCAGATACAGCGATGCTGAGCCGCTTTTCCGCCAGGCAACAGAAATTCAGCGCAAATCGCTAGGTGAAGCCCATCCCGACTATGCCCAGAGCCTGAACAATCTCGCAGAGCTGTATCGATCGATGGGCAGATACAGCGATGCTGAGCCGCTTTTCCGCCAGGCAACAGAAATTTGGCGCAAATCGCTAGGCGAAGATCATCCCGAATACGCCGCTAGCCTGAACAACCTCGCAGTGCTGTATCGATCGATGGGCAGATATAGCGATGCTGAGCCGCTTTTCCGCCAGGCAACAGAAATTTGGCGCAAATCGCTAGGCGAAGATCATCCCAACTGCGCCACCGGCTTGAACAACCTCGCAGAACTGTATCGATCGGTGGGCAGATATAGCGATGCTGAGCCGCTTTTCCGCCAGGCAACAGAAATTTGGCGCAAATCGCTAGGCGAAGATCATCCCGACTACGCCGCTAGCCTGAACAACCTCGCAGAGCTGTATCGATCGATGGGCAGATATAGCGATGCTGAGCCGCTTTTCCGCCAGGCAACAGAAATTTGGCGCAAATCGCTAGGCGGAGATCATCCCAATTACGCTACCAGTCTGAACAACCTTGCATTGGTGTACGATTCGATGGGCAGATACAGCGAAGCTGAGCCGCTTTTCCGCCAGGCAACAGAAATTCGGCGCAAATCGCTAGGCAGAGATCATCCCGACTACGCCCAGAGCCTGAACAACCTTGCTGGCCTGTATTATTCGATGGGCAGATACAGCGATGCTGAGCCGCTTTTCCGCCAGGCAACAGAAATTTGGCGCAAATCGCTAGGCGAAGATCATCCCGACTACGCCCAGAGTCTGAACAACCTCGCAGTGCTGTATCGATCGATGGGCAGATACAGCGATGCTGAGCCGCTTTTCCGCCAGGCAACAGAAATTCGCCGTAAGGTTCTTGGAAAAGATCCTCTTGATAGATTTATCCTGTATCCCAGGCTGACTCATTCAGAGAAGCTCAGAGTGAACCAGGAATCAAATATCCTCGTCCAGCTGCAAGCAGAGGCATCAGATCAAGGCATTGATGCTGTTTTTATCGAATATTCTTATCTGCAGAGTCAATTTCCAAGAATAGAGATGGCGCTTCTGGCCCCAAATTTCGCAGTGAACGGCGAGGAAACTAGGATTCTGAATGTAGCAAAAAATGAAGACTCGAAAATTGCAGATTTTTCTATCATTCCACTTTCCCCCGGGGAGAATCAAATTCGCGTGGATTTCTATCAATCTGGAAGACGGATAGGCATGGTAAGAAAGAACGTGAATGTTTCGGAGGCCCAATGAATTGACGGCATATTTGCAGAAAGAAAAGAGCATTCAGAAATCAATATCCAAGGAATTGAATTATTCTGGGCCAGACCTTGAATTAATTGTGCAAATGGATCCTTTAAGCAACGAGCATATGCTGCATTTTTACCTGCATTCTTTGAGAGGAAATAATAGATATAATTTTAAGAATTTTGGAGTGACAAAGCTTTCAGAATCGCCACAGGAAAAAGTAAAAGAAATTTATAATGAACTGAGCGAAATGGCCAAGTATGACCTCTCAGCAGATGAGCAATCCGTAGCAGAGGCTCGCCTGAGCTCAATAGGAAAACACCTTTGGCAGTTGATAATTCCTAAAGAATTAAAAGATGAATACTGGCAATTTCGTTCCCACACCAAATCATTAATGATAACTTCAGATGAACCATGGATACCGTGGGAGATAATTAGACCCTACAATAATACCGAAGTGGAACCTTTCTGGTGTCAAAAATTTGCCATGTCCAGATGGCTCTCTGAATCTGCCAATATCGAAATCTTACCATTGGGCATAGCTTTACCCGTATCCTCCTCAAAAACAGATTTGGAGCATTTGAGTGAGGAAATGGATTTCGTGGAAAGGTTAAACGATCTGCACAAAGGTGTAAAAGGCAAAAGGCCTTTACAGGGGTATCTTGAAGTTTTGGAATGGCTAGAGCATCAGAACTTCTCTATTATGCATTTTGCCTGCCACGGGGAATTTGACGAAAAAATGCCTTCAAGATCTCCAATTATTCTATCTGGACAACCGCTAAGACCTGATGATATAAATACAAAATTCGGGGAAGGACGTCAAAGGCCACTCATCTTCATCAATGCATGTCATACTGGACGAACAGGGTCTAGCTTAACATGGCTGGGCGGCTGGCCGGTTTGCTTTGTCAATATAGCTCATGTTGGGGCATTCATCGGAGCCATGTGGGAGGTAGATGATCAACTGGCAGTTCTATTTGCCAAGAGCTTTTATACTGCCCTATTAAGAGACAAATTCCCTATCGCACAAGCATTTCGTCATGCACGGGAGGAGATCCGCAGGGCTAAGCCCTACAATTCGAGCTGGCTGGCATATGTCCTTTATGCAGATCCCGAGGCAATGATGCTCGATTCTTAGAAAAGGTCATAAATTTGAAGGTGAGAGAAAATGTCCGAGATTTCAGGCGCAGATATCGAAAAGGTAATTGCAGGAGTTAAGAGAGCGATTAAAGCGGCTCAGAAGAGTGAATCTGAAAAGAAGGCACTCAATATAGAGAAGCTTGAGCTCACGCTGAAAGCTGTTGTTGAAAAGGTCGCAGGCGGAGAGCTAAAGATAACTATTCCAGTAATAGGCAGTTTAGGTGCCAGTGCAGAATTGGCAAGCAAAGAGCTTCAAACCATCCAGCTCACGCTTGTGCCAGCGAGATCGACTACTCGAACTGCAACCAGGACAGAGGCTTTTGAGAAAGACCTTGTTAAAGCGATAAAAGCTATTCAAGAAGGCATAAAAAATGCTTCAGAAGGTGAGCCAAAATTCACTCTTAAAGATGCTTCAGTCGAATTGAATTTCGTCGTGAATGCAAAAGGGGAGATATCTTTATTGGCTAAAGGCAGCGGCCAATCAGAGTTTGCGCAAACAGTGAAACTATCCCTGGTCTCTGCTTGAAATAGAATTTTTAATCAATTTTTTTTATATCCGACCTGATATAGCGCATGCTAATCAGGGCAGCTAATGCTCCCAGGCCGCCCAGGCCCAGGCCGATGGCCATAACCCTGGTCTCCAGCTGAATCAGCATCAGAAGATTGAATAATATCCCCAGAACGGGAAGGACCGCAAGCTTCCCCCACGAAATTGGCACCCGGAAGGGGCGAGCGATCTGGGGCTTTTTGTATCGCAGGGATATCAGGACGGCATTGATCACAATGAAGGTCACAAATACGGTGAAGTTGTTGACATTGGCCACGAAGGCGATATCCT
>ERZ1026792.191-NODE-191-length-60844-cov-5.920088_pt1 | contig 60844 bp, 48 predicted proteins | sample MGYA00520884_ERZ1026792 | MGnify/ENA primary metagenome ERZ1026792 (study PRJEB33270, sample SAMEA104284473) | anaerobic digester metagenome | biome: Anaerobic digester microbiome; feature: mesophilic sludge digester; material: Anaerobic digester biomass | place...
GCCCAGGTGACGCTCACGGCGCGTGGTGACGCTGCAGCTACGCTCGCGGGCGTGGGCCGCGCGCTGGGCAGCGCCCGCGCGATGCGCTACGAGATCGCCGGCGACGTCACGCTCGGGGACGGCAGCCGCTTCCCGTTCGTCCGCCGCGGCGAGACGTCGGGCGCGAAGCCGTGACGCCGCTCGCGTTCACGAAGATGCACGGGCTCGGCAACGACTTCGTCGTCGTCGACGCGACCGTCGAGCCGTTCGCCCTCACCGCGGGCCAGATCCGCGCGCTCGCCGACCGCCGCTTTGGCGTGGGCTGCGACCAGGTGCTCGTCGTCGAGCGGCCGACGCGCGCCGACGTCGACTTTCGCTACCGGATCTTCAACGCCGACGGCGGCGAGGTCGAGCAGTGCGGCAACGGCGCGCGCTGCTTCGTCAGGTTCGTGCGCGACCGGGGGCTCACGGACAAGCGTGAGATTCGCGTCGAGACGGCCGGCGGGGTCATCGCTCCGCGGCTCGAGGACGATGGCGAGGTGACCGTCGACATGGGCGCGCCGCGCTTCGCGCCCATGTCGACGGTCACACACACGAGGCTGTGGCATATCTTGGCACGCGGCCCATGTTCGATGATGGAATGCCGGTGCTCGAAGTATTCATCTTCGACTACAAGGGCGACCTTTCGGAAGGTGAAACAGGCGGTCAATTCCGCAATGCGATCGAACAGGCCAGGTTGATCCGCCCTCCCGATATACCAATCCCGATCAATCCTTTCGATCTCCCGCGCAATGCGAACATCGAGCTTGCAGCAGAGATGTTTTCAGGAACGCTTGCCGCGATCATTCCTCGCATGGGTCCTGTCCAGCAGGGCAGTGTCGATAAGGCTCTGACAGCGGCCTATCAGAAGTCCAGGATGATAGGGCAGAACGGACCGAGCCTTGTCGAGGCCAGAGATGCGGTTCGAGAATACTACGAGAAGAATGCGCTCAAGGGCGACAGTGTATTGCACGCGCTGGACCGGTTGGCGGACAAGCCGATCTTCAGTGCCAGATCCGAGATGGAAGTTGGGGAAGTTTTCAGGGAGCGGTGGATCGTTGATCTCTCCAAGCTCGGTGATCTAAGAGATTATGTTGCGTTCATCCTGATCCATTTCCTGAGGCAGACCGCCGAGTCGCTGCTCGACGCCCCGTTCGACAGGAACACCCACACGCGGACTCTACGCGGAGTCATCGCCATCGACGAAGCGATTCACTACCTGTCGAAGGGCAGGAAGAGTCAGCCACTGGCACAGCTCGTACGAATCGGCCGCAGCAAGGGGATCCCTGTCTTTCTTAGCAGTCAGAGCCTTGACGACTTCAAGGGTGACACCGCCTGGCGGGAGCTGGTGCCGAACAACCTGATCTTCGGACATGGCTCTCCACCAGACCAGGAAACCATGCAGGGTGCCCTCAAGGTCGATCCGAGAGCGGCGAGGGCAGCATCGAACGAATGTGTTTCGCTGGAACAGTTCATCGCCTTCACGCATCATTCCAAGGATGGGAAGGGGAATCTCTCCAAACTGCGGGTGACTCCCTTCTTTGAAAGAATCGCAAAAACCCGATGACGAAAGGGGCGAAATGATTGATAACTATCAGGATTCTGCGATTAGTCGGTTTGGCGACCTTCTGGCGGACGCGAAAGCCATCGCCTCGGAGGCAGCCGCGTTTAAGCGAATAGCAGCACTTCTCTCGAAACCCGAGGGTTATGAGCAGTTGAAAAAGGTTGAACACGAGCTCGCCCAGCTCGATTCGTTCGTTTACCTGCCGAATTCTGCGATGTCCGCAACGGTAAAAGCTGCAGAAGACGTCCGAAATTGGCTTGCGTCGGAGTGGCACCGCAGAGCTTCCATGTTCACCCAAGAGTTGATGGTATACCTCGATGACAGGGCTTTGCCATCAGAAGTTGATGGTGATGAAGTAAAGGTCTGGCCATTTATACTGACACTAAACCCGAGGCAGGACAGAGCCGATCTTACCTATGCCGGTGAACCGATAGGGAAGACTCTACCTTTGAGCTGCCCAGCCATCCATAAGGCGATTCTCAACGCGCAGATGCTTCTTGAGAAGAACCAAACTCCTCCTGAGGTCTTCGCAGACGAACTGATTGCATCCTACGAGGATGCCTGCAATCTTCGCGGGACACGCGTTGGCGGACGCGTGAGGCTGCCTGAAGTGCACTTCTCGATGTTCGCCCGCAGGCAGACATCGGTGGTAAAGAGCGACCCAAGAAGATCGAGAATCAAGGAGTACCCGAGATACCAGTTCGCCTGGGATCTCGCACTATTACTAAAGAACTCTCCCTGGCTCGAAAGGGGAGCGAAGAGGATCACACTACATCCTGCCAGTGCAACTGCGGCTAAGGGGAAAGCTGACTCTGTCAGGATAGTCACGATTGATCATGAAGACCTTATCTATGGAGACGTGCAAGTCGGATGACATAACCCAGACATGAGAATTGGCATTAGATGAAATGATATCTAGCCAAGGAGGGTTGAAATTGTTCACACATATTGAATCGGGGAACAAAGCAAAACGGGCGTTCAGTCCAAAAGAGAAAAAGCATTTAGGTAAGTACATCTATGCCCTAATTGATCCTCGGGACAATAAGGTATTCTATGTTGGCCAAGGAACTGGGAACAGGCTTTTCGAGCACCTGTCTGACGCAGATAGGTGCCTTGCCGGAAATGCCGTCGCCGATTCAAGACTCATGAGGATTATCGATATCTGGGCAAACGAAGAAGATGTGTTTTGGGCAATAATTGCACACGGGATCAATTCTGACAGTAATGCTGCAGACCTTAGAATCATCTGTCATTGATGCGTTCTCCTTAAGCCAGAACGGACCTGCTTTGAACTCGATCGCCGGAATACACTCAACTCTCTTACTGCCAAAGGATCTTGAAAAAGTCAACGCTGAACCTGTCAATCCAACCAGCCCTTATCCTGCTGTATTCATGTTCTGGATACACAAGGGTTTAGCAGAAGGCCGGAGCGTCTACGATGCCACACGGTATTCATGGGATGTCAACGAGTACTATCTTGGTTTACACGACGCATATGCCGTAGGAATCCTAGAAGGGCTCTCCGTCGGCTCGTTTCGCATTGACGAGTGGAAACACACACCGGACAAAATGAAACATTTCTTTAACGGCGAACCTCACGAAGAACTGAGGAATTTGGATTGGAGACGCATTATCTCTGATGTCAGAGGTTTTGTACAGAGAGGCGGATATCCAGTCGTTGAGTTCGATGGCGAAGGCAACTTCAGGATTCTTAGGGGTAATCCAGATAAAGGCTGGCGTAGTCTAGTCAAATAGTACTTCGGATTGTCTGATAACCTTGTTGAATGAACAGAGGGATCATCACTTACTTCTCGGGTGGATGATCTGATGCGATCTATCCTTGCGTGCCTTTTCAACAAAGGGCTTCTGCCATTGATACTCGCGGGCAGGCGGGTTGAAGACGGTGTAATATGCTTCGATCCGATCTTGCTTCTGGGTTCACTCGAAACCCAGCTCGGTTTCTCACTCCCCGATCAGCCCGAGGTTCTGCGGGCGCTCCGGCTTCTTGGCAAGCTGGACATCCCCGACGCTTTCTGGGGCGAGTCGGCGGATAAGGATCCCCTCGCGACGGCGCAACGGCTCCTCCACTGGATCGAGGAGCTTAGGCTCGCCGGGTGGCAGGGGCAAGCCGTGTCGACTAGGCTGGGGCAGCTCTCGCAGCTTGTGGAAGGCTCGCCTCCGGGAATCGCTGGGCGGGTCGCTCGCGTGATCGAGGCGCTGAAGGTTCAGGTGGTCGATCTCGAGTCGATCGAGCTTATGGGCATCAGCAGGGGCGAGCTGCCCGTGCTGTTCCGGCGCCTGCTCGAAGTCCTCGAAGCCGGGGGCACAGTCATAACAGAAACCCCGATCGAGACGGTGACGGGCAGCGGCGATCTTGCGGGCTGCCTGGCTCCGGGCTACTCGCCCTTGGGCTCCGGCGAGCTTCGCATGATCCGCCCGCAGGGTCCGCTGACGGCCGCCGATCTCGTGGCGGCATGGCTGGCCGGGCTCGATGACCTGTCCGGCACCGTGGTCGTTGGCGGCGACGAGATTCTGGACAGCGCCCTGCACAGGCACGGGCTGCCCACGATCGGGGCGGCCAGGGCTACGGGCGGCGAGACGCTGCTCCAGATCCTGCCTCTTGTAGTCGCTCTCGGCCGGGCGCCGCAGGATCCGCAGGTCGCCCTCGAACTCCTGTCGCTTCCCGAGTCGCCCGTTCCGCACGGCATTGCGAACAGGCTGATCGAAGCCCTGAGGCAGTGGCCTGCGACAGGGAGCGATGACTGGAACGGCAGGCTCGTTTCCGGCATCGAGGCCATCCCCGACGAGGACAGGAGGAGGCGCGTCCGGGAGCGCCTGTCGGTGCTGTTCTCGACCTGCGCCGACGGCGACGGGTTCCCGGCCGGTGCGCTGGACAGGCGTGTGAATGCGATTGAAACCTGGGCGAAGGGCATGGCGCGGAATGCAGGGGAGCAGGCCTGGCGCTGGGACTGCCTGCTGCACCAGCTTGCCTCATTCCGCAGGCTCTGCCGCGAATCCGGCCTCGATAGCCTTCCGAAGCCCCTTGTCCAGAAGCTGATCGTTGCCGCCACCTCGCTGGTAGGCCTGCCGCCGGCCCATGCGGCGCAGGCGGGGCTCGTGTCGGTCGACGATCCCGGGGCCTTGCTCCGCCCCGTCCGCAGGGTGGTGTGGTGGAACTTCACCGAGCGCAGCGCCCCTTCGGTGGATCAGCCCTTCCTGTCGCCCGACGAGAAGGCGTCGCTGGAGGCCCTGGGCTGCGAGTTCCCCGAGCCGGCGGAGCTGGCGGCGAGGAACAGCCGCGCGTGGCGCCGTCCGCTGCAGATGGCTTCCGACGCCGTGCTGCTGGTCTGCCCGCGCTTCGGGGCCGACGGCGAGCCTGAGGCCCCCCATCCCCTCTGGGACGAGGTCGTGTCCGGCCTCGAGAAGGATCAGTCGGCGAAACTTATCGGCGAGATGCCCCCGGGCGTCTGCGCGAATCGAACCGTCCCGGCCCTGCCCGTTCCTTCGCCGAAGAAGGAATGGCGCGTCATCCCGCCCGTCAGTATCGGCTACGCTCGTCCGTTCTCGCCCAGCGCGCTCGAAAAGCTGCTGGGCAACCCCCTCTACTGGGTTCTGGAGTATCCCGGCCGCCTCCGCGCGGGTCGGTTCGATCCGCTTCCCGCCGGCGCGCTGGTGATGGGCAGCCTGGCACACAGGATCGTGGGCGACCTGCTTGCGGAATGCGTCGGGAAGGCCGTTCACGATCCCGAGCAGGCCTTCGTGACCGCAGGCCGGAGATTCGACGAGCTGGGCCCCCGGCTGGCGGCGGGCTTCTTCATGCCGGGCCAGGAGCGGGAGAGGGCCAGGCTGCGGCACACCGTCGTCAGCGTGGCGCGGGACCTGTTCAGACACCTCTCGGAGAACGGCGCGACGGTCAAGGCGGTGGAGTCACCGCTGGAGGGCGGTATCGACGGGATCGCGCTCTCGGGCAGGCCCGACCTCGTCCTGGGCGACCCCGACATCGTGCTGGACATGAAGTGGGGCAGGATGGTCGACCGTCGCAGGGAACTCGAGAGCGGCGGCGCCCTGCAGCTTGCTGTCTATGCCGCCCTGCTCCGGCGACGGGTGTCGATCGGCTACTACATCACAGAGAAGCAAAGCCTTCTGATCCGCGGCCCCTCCGGGCTGGACGGGATGAAGATCGACGGCCCCGAGCCCGGCGAGATCTGGGAGGCGGCAAGCGCGGCCATCCATGAGCGCCTGGAGCAGTTCGGCGAAGGCCTGGTCGAGGATACCTGCGCCCTCGCTGCGGGGGAGGAGCTTCCGAAGAGCAGCCGTCTGGAGGAGGGACGCCTCGTGATCGCCCCGAATCCAGAGCGGTTCGCGCTCGGCTGGATCAGCGGCGGGACGGTGGAGGGATGAACCCCATCAGGATAATCACCGCCAGCGCCGGAAGCGGGAAGACATACCGCCTCGCCGAGGAGCTGTACGATGCCGTGAGCAGCGGCGATGCCCGCCCGGAAGCCATCCTGGCCACCACATTCACCGTGAAGGCCGCATCCGAGCTGAAGCAGCGGGTACGAGGGAGGCTGCTGAAGTCTGGGCTGTGTGCGGAGGCCGAGAGGCTGGGAGCAGCGCGATTCGGGACGGTGAACGCGGTCTGCGAGCGGTTGGTGGACGAGTACGCCTTCGAGCTGGGGCTGCCTCCGGGGATGTCGGTTCTGGACGAGGAGGCGGCGGACCGGACGATGAGGGAGGTGATCTCGTCCGTCCTGACGGACGACGAGATCGAGCTTGCCGGCAGGCTGGACCAGGCATTCCAGAAGTGGGAATGGCGCGAGGTGGTCGGCGAGATAGTCGCCCATGCGCGATCGAACGGCATCCCGGCCGAGGCTCTGCCGGGTTTCGCCGAGCGCAGCCGTAAGGGCTGCCTCGCTCTTCTTGGCAGGCCCGAGAGCGATGGAACCGGCCTGGAACGGAAGCTGATCGAGGCGGGCGAGAGCTTTCTCGAGGTGTTCCCCTCCCTGTCCGACCCCACGAGTACGACAGGAGGAATCGTCAGCAACCTCCGTCTCACTCTCCGCAAGCTGCGGGAGGGGCCGGTAGCCTGGAAGGAATGGGCAAGGCTGGCTTCGGCGAATACAGGCGTAAGGTCGCGAGACGCCTTCGCCGTGGTCAGTGAGGCCGCGTCGGCGCACGACAGGCATCCCGGCCTCCGTTCCGACGTGACCGCTGCCATCGACCTCGTGTTCGAGCTGGCCGGGCGCTCGATGAGGGAGTACCAGACCTACAAGCAGACCCACGGCGTGATCGACTTCCCCGACCAGGAGATGTACGCCCTCGAACTGCTGGACCGCCCGGATGTGAGGGAGAGGCTGTCGCACGAGATCGACCTCGTGCTCGTGGACGAGTTCCAGGACACCAGCCCCATCCAGCTCGCCATCTTCCTCAGGCTCGCGTCCATCGCCAGGCGCAGCGTCTGGGTGGGCGACCAGAAGCAGTCCATCTTCGGTTTCCGGGGCACCGACCCCTCCCTGATCGATGCCGTGATCGAGAAGGTGAGCGCTGATTCCGAGCCGGAATCCCTGCCCAGAAGCTGGCGCAGCCGCCCCGGCCTCGTGAAGCTGACTTCGGAGCTTTTCGCCCCTCCGTTCGCCGAAGTCGGCATCCCGCGTAAGCGTGTCTGCCTCGATCCTGCCGTCGAGGAGCCTGCGGAGGGCCTGGGAGAGATCGTCGAGCGCTGGGTGCTCGACTCCAGGAACAAGAGGGACGATGCCCCGGCCCTTTCGGAGGCGCTCTCCAACCTGCTGGCGGACGAAGAGGTTTCCATCCGCGACCCCGGCGACGGCGCCGTGAGGCGGCTCCGGCCCGGCGACGTCGCGATCCTGTGCTGGACGAACGCCACATGCACCTCGGTCACAAAGGCACTTGAATCCAGCGGAATCCGCGTTTGCATGCCGCGTCCCGCTCTACTGGCCACGCTCGAGGGACGGCTGGCGACGGCGGGCCTGAGGCTATGGGCCGATCCCGGAGATTCGCTTGCCCAAGCAGAAATCGCCTATCTGACGGAATACCCGGACAATGGCGACGCCTGGCTGACCCGCGTGGTGGAGAAGGCGGGAGACAGACCTTTCGAAGACAACCCTGCCGTCGCGGCGATCCTGCAGGCTCGTGCGGCCCGTCCCGGAGCCTCTCCCGTCGAGGCCCTCGATGCGGTGATCGAGTCAGCCCGGCTGGTCGAGATCTGCCACAGGTGGGGGAACACGCCGGCCAGGCTCGCGAATCTCGAGAAGCTGAGGTCGCATGCAGTTCTCCATCAGGCCGGGAGGCTCGAGGAAGGTGCGGCGGCAACGGTCGTCGGGTTCTACCAGCATCTCATGGCCCTGGTGGAGGCGCAGGGCGACGATCAGGGCGAGGCCTCCGGACAGGATGCCGTGACTGTGAGCACCTGGCACAGGGCAAAGGGGCTGGAGTGGCCCGTGACGGTTCTGTTCGAGCTGGACAAGAAGCCGCGCGACAATCCCGCCCTGGGGGTCCACGCGCTGACAGACGGAACCGGCATCAATCTGGACGACCCCCTCGCCGGCAGATGGATACGCTACTGGCCCTATCCCTACGGCGATACGAGCAGCGGCATCCCGTTCAACGAGAGGCTTGCGGCGTGCGCGGAGAACGTGTCGGCGGTGGAACGGGAGCGCCGTGAGCATCTCAGGCTGCTCTACGTGGGATGGACCAGGGCGCGGGACAGGCTGGTCCTGGCCGGTAGAAAGAAGGCGCTTGCCGCCGGGATGGTCTCGCTACTGAAGACCGGCGGGGCGGAAGGCGTCACCGAGCCGGAATCCGACGAGGTGACATGGGCGGGGATCCCGGTCCGGGTGAAGCAGAGGATGGCGGCTCCGGCGGAATCACCGGCGCCTCCGAGCGCGCCCGGGATGATGCTGCCCGAGGGCACGCCGAGGGAGTACCCGCCGGCCGTGATCCATCCGTCTTCGCTCGAAATCCTGGGAACCGCGGGAGAGCCCGCAGTCCTGGGAGAACCGACGGGGATATCCGGCAGTTCCGAGTGGGCGGATCTGGGAAACGCGGTGCACGGTTTCTTCGCGGCCGACAGGGAGGGCTATCCAATCGAGCTTCGAAGGGAGATCGCGCGCCGGCTCCTCGAAGGATGGGGCGTGTCGTCCAGCCTGACCGTCGACAGTCTGATCGAGATGTCGTCCCGGCTACACAGATGGATCGGCTCGAACTGGCCCGGAGCCGTCCGGTCCTCGGAAGTGCCGCTCACGATGCAGGACGAGAACGGCTCGATCATCACCGGAACCGCGGACATGGTGCTCGATCTTGGCGACCGCATCGTCCTGATCGACCACAAGACGTTCCCCGGATCACGCACCCAGGCCGTCGAGGAAGCGATCGGCTACGCCGGCCAGCTCGGGGCCTACCGCCGGATGCTGGAGGCCTCCACCGGCAAGCCCGTCATCGCCTGCTACATCCACTGCCCCGTGCCGGGGATCGTGGTGCCGGTGCTGTCCACCTGATCTGCCGACACTCATCGGAAATACTCGACACAACCGAATCGCCGGCTGCCTGAATTGAGGGCCCGGTGACTCATGCCGCAGGTGATAGCTGCCTTGACATGGTGTAGCATTTACTACAAAATAGGCTTGACATGAAGCAGTATGCGCCCGGCAAAGGAGGCCGTCCATGGAGAAACGATGGTTGCGGCAGAAGGTTTCGGGAATATCCGCAGGGAAGTAGCAGCCTTCCTGGGCGAGTTCAGGAAGATCGCCACCGGCAAGGGGTTGATCCGCGTTGACGAAAGTGCGAAGAACATGGAGACTCTGCTCAAGCTTGGCATCACGGAGAGTCAGCGTTTCGAGGAGATTCTCTCTCTTTCAATCGACGACTTCAGCGACATCTCACCCGAGAGAGCCGAAGGCGAAGCGAAGTGCTACATCTTCGGGAAGACGGTCGCCGAATCACTGGTCTACATCAAGATCAAGATCGATTACAGGAACGGGATCGGGTTCGCTCGATGCGTTTCGTTTCACCTACCAGAGCGGGAGATGCTGTTCCCTTTGAAGGGATGAGCGAAATGGAGAAGATGCCCTGCATGGCATGCGGTGAAGAAATAGCTCTCGATGGCCCCGGAACCGTGAATGGCTGCCTTACTGTGCGCGGAGAGGAGATCAGGGTCGAGATTCCCGGGTTCGCCTGTCCGAGCTGTGGTCAGAAGTACACGACGGAGATGAAGCCCTGGGACATTGCCGATGCTGTCTACAGAGAGTACAGGAAGCGGCACGGGATGGTAATGCCCGAGGAGATTCGTGCGTTTCGCCTGAGAATGGACATGACGCAGGACGAGCTTGCGATGCTTCTGGGGTGCAGCCGGATCACCATCAGCAGGTACGAGAACGGCGCCCTCCAGGAGTCCTCGCACGACAACCTCCTACACACTGCGATGGATCCCGGTGGCTTCAGGAATTTGCTGGGGAGTTCGTCCATCCCTGAAACCCGGCAGAGGGAGCTCCTCGCCCGTTTCCGGGAAGAGGGAGTCTCCGCGCAGGCCTCGCTCGAAGCGCTGCTGGGCAGTTCGTCACCGAGCGAGTTCACGGGTTTCATCCGGCCCGACGCGGACAAGCTGGTTGCGGCTGTTCTCTACTTCTGCAGGAACGGAATCTCGCGGACGAAGCTGAACAAGCTCCTGTTCTACGCGGATTTCCTTCATTTCAAGGAGTTCGGCGTATCGATCACCGGGGCCAGGTACGCCCACCTGCCCTTCGGCCCCTGCCTTGACGAGTATCAGCACATTCTCGCCATGCTGATCGAAGGCCGGAAGGCGCTAGGAGTCGAGGAGATCAAGAGTTCCGGGCGAGAGGGGGAGATGATCGAGCTCCTCAAGTCGCAGGTTGCACCTGATCTCGGTGTTTTCTCCCCGTCCGAGATGCAGGTCATAGGCGCTGTCGCTCACCAGCTCGAAGATCTGAGCGCGGAGAAACTCAGCAGGAAGTCGCATGACGAAAATGCCTGGAAGAAAACCACCGACGGTCAGCTCATCTCGTTCGAGTATGCAGCCGATCTCGGCCTCGAAATGACAGGAGAGAGGTGAAGATCATGCCGGGAGGGTGTTATTACTGCGGCAGCTCGATAAACCTCGAAAACGATCATGTCCGTGCTAAGAGCAAGGGCGGTGTGACGACCGTCGTCGCATGTGCCGCATGCAATCGCAGTAAGGGCTCTAAAGCTCTGTCGGAATGGCTGCGCTGGCTCAGGGAAAACGATTCATATCGCTGGGGAAGAATCGTCTTGAATCAAGAAAAGCGCAATAACAGGGTATCTCAGATCGTTCGCACGATTCTGAAGAAGGAAGTTTGAGCCAAGGCCTGGATGAAGGGGGAACGCTCGGGATGAAGATCGTAAGGCTGCCGGCGCCCCGATGCGATCATCAGGGTTAGCGGAAGCAGAATAAGCACCTGCTCGAAGCAGGTCGATGCCGAGTCGATCCTCAAGATCTAACTATCAACGCTTATCACGATAACAGGTATTTCCCGCCCTCGAATCGGTGAAGGTCCTCTCGGTGGAGGACAGCCCGGAGGACGCCCCGGAACCAACCGACCTCGGCTCGAACGAGAACGAGGACTAATCCAGCCGACGCCGACCACTCAACTTACAGTTCCGTTACCTCCGATGAAGGATGGAAGAGGGTGAATGGAGGCTTGATAACGGAAATTGGCAAATCTTGACATACTGCGCTATAGCAGTATAATGTAGCGTACAAGGGCCTTCGGTGGGTCATCTGTTCAGTCGTAGGGTTTTCCTGCGGCTACCAGTCCCATCTGGCCCTCGACGGAACCACTCCGAAGGGCCTGCCGCTGCTGGGGAACTGAGAAGGGAGGTCTCATGCCCGAAATAAGGATCGGCGAAAGAATCCGCCAGATCCGTGAGAGACAGGGCATAAACCAGGAAACCATGGCGAAGTGGCTGGGGATTTCCCGCGCGACGCTCGTGCAGATCGAGTCCGGGGATGCCCAGCCCGGCCTGTCTGTCCTGGACAAGCTGGCGTACCGGCTGGGTTGCGATCTCAGAATCCTCGTGTCAGGCCCGGATGGAATCGATCCTGTGCATGTGATGCTCCGCGCGGACCCTGCTCTCGAGGGAAACGTCGAAGCGTACGAGTCGATCCAGAAGTGCCTGCGGATCGGCGAAGAGGTAGCCCTTCTCGAAAGCATGCTCGGTATAGACAGGATCGGAGACAGGCAGATCAGTTACCCGACGCCGACTCCCTCGTCGAAGATGGATGCCGTGAGACAGGGCGAGAGGGCCGCCGCTTCAGAGAGGCGCCGACTGGGGCTGGGCGACGCTCCGGTCGAAAACATGGTCAGTCTCCTCGAAGGCCAGGGGATCTGCACCTCGCAGACCCCGCTCTCCGGGCATGTTTCCGGCGTATCGTTCCTCGGCCGTCACGGCGTCTTCATTTTCGTGAACGGTTCCCATCCGGTTGCGAGGAGAAGGTTCTCCTTCGCCCACGAGTATGCCCATGTAATCCTCGATCTCAGGGAAGATACGAGCGTAATGGTGAGCCGCGATGACGAATCTGGCCTGCTCTTCGAGGTCCGCGCGAATGCTTTTGCGGCTGCATTCCTCGCTCCCGATCAAGGGTGCAGGGCGTTCCTGCAGGAGAGCGGCAAGGGGAGACCGTCCCGCGTCGAATACTCGGCCTTCGGCGGCGGAACCAATGTGCGGGTGAACGAGAGGAACGTCGCGTCCGAGCAGTCCATTCAACCCTTCGACATCCTCCTCCTGGCCCGGCATTTCGGAGTAAGCGCGGAAGTTGCGGCATTCAGGCTGTCGAACCTCGGATTTATCGGTGACGAAGAGAGGGACCGATTCCTGGCTGCGAACAGGAGCGGATCCCTCGCCGGCCTGAAGAGACTCGTCCGGGAGCCTTCCTGGTTCGAGGACCGAGAGGACTTCAGCTTCTCTTCGAGGTTGCTCGGACTGGCCCTCGAAGCCAGGCGCAGGGAGGAGATCACAACCGGGCGGCTGATTGAGATTGCCGAACTCGTCGACATCGACAGATCGGCCGTGGAAGAGGCTCTGGCTGCGATCGGCAGGGATGAATAGTCTGCCGCCGGGAGAGGAGCCGGCCGAAGGGTCCGGGCGGCGCAGGATAGCGGTCGACGCCTGCGTCCTCATCAACCTCCTCAGGCTCGGTCGGCTGGACATCCTGGATGAGTCGACATCCCTCTTTCCCGTCGTAACAAAGTCCGTCCTGAACGAAATCACGGACGAAGATCAGCGAAGGGCGCTCGATTCATCCTGTACCGCCGGCCGCATTGATTCGCTCGATCCCGTCGATCCTGCTGCAGTGAGCGTATTCATAGATGCTATAGAAAGAGGTCTGGGCCGGGGTGAGGCTTCATGCATCGCCCTCAGTGCAGCGGCCGGTATCCTACTCGGCTGCGACGAGAGGGCCGGATGCTTCATGAGGGTTGTGGAGGCCAGCGGCTTGTCCGGCAGAATTGTCACGACTCGTGATCTCATGATCATGGCCATCCGTGAGGGCAGGCTGCGATTCGACGAAGCCAATGGCCTTCTCGATGCCTTGAGAACGCGCTTCAAGTACAACGTCCCGGGGATCCAGCAGAGCGAAATCCACGGCAACCGGCCCGCTGGATCGAATTAACCGGTCCTTTCAACGATAGACCGGCACACCATTCAGAACGGCGGGTAGGTCGCGTCGGGGAGACTCTGCGCTCGACCTCGCGGAAGCAGCGGCGCCCCGCGAGGAAGGGCAGCGGCGGAGGGACTGGCGATTGTGGCCGTACTGCAAGATCCGCTTAGAGACCTCCATCGTCGGGTCGCCGCAGCAGTCGAGGAAGCGGACGGCGAAGCTCACGGCAGCTTCAGGCTGCAGACGGTTCCGCGGCTCCTGACCGGAAAGGCTTCCGAAAGGCTGCGGCAGGCTCCAGCCGCTTCCTGCAGTTCCTCTCGGGTGAGCGTGAAGCGGAGAGGCGTTTCGAGGCGCACCCCGCCGTGCTGCGTGTCGATCGGCAGGCCCAGCTCGCAGTCCAGGTGAACGATCAGTGAGATCATGTCATCTACGGATTCCCCGCCGGTTCGATCCCCGGCGCCTTCGACCTCCATTCGCAGGCATGGTTCAACGAAGTTGATGGAGGGGGATGCGTCTCCGTCCGATGAAATCTGCGAGAGCCACTCCGCGAGATCGCAGAGTTCTGTTGAAAGCAGACATGGATCGCTTGCGGCCCACGAGTGCCCCCCGGTGTCGCTCGCTTCGACGCGGATCACGAGCCAGTTGAGATCCAGCTCGGGAAGCGGCGATTCGACGTCCGCGGGGAACTGGTATCCCTCGACGCCCAGCTCGAGCCGGGCGCCGTCACTGGAACAGAGCTTCAGCCCCATGAGAATCCGTACTCCTTCCGACTATCCTATCTGCGGGTGAGGGAGAGCTTCCATCGGTAGTACCGGCCCAGCTCGTCGGTGAACGGGTGGGACTTCAGTGCGCAGACCCGTTCCCAGGTGGTCGAGAGCGTAGTTATGTCCTCCCGCATCCAGTTCTGAGAGACCGGAACGGGATCGATCAAAACGAGCAGGACTGCCAGGCGCTTGTGCCTCGGCAGGCCGGTTGTCTTGTCCAGTACGCTCGTCGTTCTGCCGTAGCGCTCCAGATACATGAGGCGCATCTCGATCTGATCCAGATCCCGGTGGATTCCCTGCCCCCTGGCCAGCTTCGAGGTCCACTTGCTTTCTCCGATCAGGAGCGTGTCCTCCGTTGAGATCGAGAAGTCGATCTCCGGGCCGTCGGGCGAGTTCGTCTGCGGGTGGGGAACTCGTCTCCAGAGCGTGATATCGCTGTGATCGGGCCTGCCCGATCCGAGGCCGACCTCCCCGAAGAGCTCGGCGGTCCACCTCGTGCGGACTGCCTCGTCGCTCTTCGCAACGGTTCCGAACACCGACCAGGTGATGGCGTCCTCGCTGTGAAGGGACTGGAGATCGGTGTAATACCCGAGGTAGCTCTTGAGGCTGTTCCGATCCCCCGGATGGAAATCCCCTTCGTGTTTGCTCCGGTAGAGCTTCTGGGCGATCTCGGCCGGCTCTGCAGTTCCCCTGTCCACTCGCAGGAGATTCGAGTAATGCCGACAGACGGCCGGTACTCCTCCTCTGCTTTCCACAACTTCGATCGGGTGACCGTTCCAATCAGAAATGTGCATCCAACTCCCTTCGTCTTTGTGATGCCTTCCACACGATCACCTGGAGCAACCGGCTTGCCAGATCGGATGACGCCCGCCGGGAGAGGATCAATGCGGGTGCGCCTGGATCGAATCGTCATGATTTGACGGCAGCTCCGTGCGCTTGTGGCCGCAGACTGACGGATCGGCCTCCCGACAGCGCCGGGAGGCCGTCCAACATCCCGCGCCTGCCCCTACTTCGAGTTCATCTCGGCAAGGAGACGCTGGCGCAGCTTCTTCGATCTGGCGAGCATCACCGACCTGGCGATGGAGCCTGCGATTCCGAAGACCATCGAGGCTCCGAGCAGGCCGAGCACGATCCACTTGTGTGCTCCCGCGAGGAACTGCATCCCGAGCATGGGCAGGAGGACGAGGGACACCCCCGCCCCAATCAGGGCGAGCTTCCCGGGCAGCATCATCCGCCTGGCCCTGTTGATCCGGTCGGGATCGACGGGGCGCGTTCCCTTGATCCTTGCGGCGTTGCAGCCGTCGACGACGCATCTGAAGGGCTGCCCGCCGTACAGGAAGGTGGTCAGCCAGAATGGAAGATAGACCCTCACGCAGTCCTGCGAGACAATCGTGGTGGAGCAGTTCAGGTCCTTCCACCTGTCGCCGGGGATGCGGGGCCGGGCAACCGACGCGGCTATCCTCTCGATCTCGTCCTCCACCCTGCCTGCGAACTCCGAGCTGTCCTTGTCGAAGGGCTCCAGCGTGAATCCGGCGAGCTGCTCGGTCTTGAAGGAGACGGCGCTCGACGCAGGCACCTCCTCGCAGAAGGCAGTCAGCTCGGGGTCAACCGAATCGGAGGCCAGGGTGTAGATCAGATATCTGCCGTTGATAACTCCGTTGCTGGGCCTCCAGTCCGTCACCGTCCTGTGCTTCTTCACCAGCTTGTCGCCCTGCATCTCGATGTACTCCTCCTGCCTGTCGTAGCCGGAGGATGCGAACCAGTCGGCCTTGTACTCCCCGCTCCACGCGTAGAACGGGAGATAGGTCCCCTTCGTTTCGATCTCGGCGGTAAGTACGTCGTCGGGGGTGAAGGCCCCCTCGCTGAGCCATCCTCTGATCGCCTTCAGGAACGTGTCGTTGTTCACCCGGAAGGGAGCAAGGAGGTCGGGTGCCTCCACCGAGACCTCCCTCGCTTCCGAAGCGCGCTCGAAGTTCGAGCCGCAGTACCCGCATACCGATACGTCGAGACCGGGAAGGAACTGAACATCCGCACCGCAGTTCGAGCACTTGAGCGCCTTTAGCACCAGCTTGTCCGTCATCCTGTTCCTTTCTGAATAAGTTGAATGCCATCACTGCTTCTCTTCGATCCCCTGCGACGCTGCCGGTCGTGCCGGGAGCAGCCCTGATCCGGCAGAAGCCGGGGGTTGGCTGCACTAACTGCACTCTCCCACGAGTGTTATGGCTTCGGGCGGGAGTCTATTCGGGATCGGGAAGCGTGGAAGGCCGCTGGGGATGATCCAGCTCCAGAGAGTCTCGATTGAGTTTATCCAGTGCTCGAGGACGAGGATCTCGTTCGCCGTGTGTTCGTAGCGGTAGCCGACGCTCAGATTCACTCCGCAGATATCGCGGCAGAGGGTGCAGATGTCCGTACAGGAATTCCTGTCGGGCTCCGAGAAGCCTCTCAGCGAGGAGGCGAGATACCTGCGGAAATGCCTCGACCCGACTTCATAGCACTTGTAGTCCAGTTCATTCCGTCGGTCGAGCTCTATCATGAAACCGTGGGTTCCGTTGATCTCGTCGGCGATGTCGGGGTTGGATTTCATCAGGAAGGTACTCCCGACCTGGCCCGTCTCCTCTCCTGAAACAACGAGGAGTGAGTGGCCGAACTGCCTGAACTCCCAGAGGATGGCGCAGCCGGCCCGATCGTCGGCGCCCAGCCCCCGGCCTTCCCCGTTGTCGGAATGGAGGACTCCGTCCCGCTTGATGAAGCGTGACGGCGGGAACGAGGAGGAATGGTCAGGGTCGCAGTCCCAGACGGTGTCGGCATGCGCCACGAGAAGGACTCTGTCCTTCCGCTCACCGGGTCTGTAGACGAACGACTGCTCTCCAGAGCCTCTCGCGATCGCTCCCGGCAGCGAAGCGAAGCGCTCGATCAGGGGTTTCGTGGTCTCGAGGGGGTACTGCAGGAACTCGAACAGGGTTTCGTAGTCCGGATTGGTCATAGATGAACCGCCTTTCCGCCGGGATCCGCACCGGCGCCACAGTAGAAGCACAGGGAATGCCAGCGCGGGAAAGGCTGTTTATCGATGGACTTGACAACAATTGCGACGCATCAAATCCGGAGGCGGAGATTCGTGACCGTCAGGGCCGGGATGTCGTCAGGAAATGACGGGGTGCGTCAACGGGAGAGCGATGCAAATGAAACTCTGCCAGTATCATATGGAATGACGGGAATTATCGGGGCAAATGCGCGGTCATTCGGCATCAGGCCGGCCGTCGTGTCGTCGGAAGCGTCAAGGCTTGGCGTATCTGCTTGTTGTGTCACATTATGCAGGATCGTAACCTGTTCTTTTGAGGCTCCGCCCCCTTGACAACGGCATTCCCGAGACGTATAATACGCTTTACTCCACCACTACATAAATGACTGTCGCTGCCGGAAACGGCAAGGTGCGCGCTCTGCATCGGCATCGCGCAGGGGGACGAGTGCGCTGTTCTCGCAGATAAAACGCGAGAGAATGGGGTACTGTTGTCAAATAAAACTGTAAACGATGCGACAAGATCTGACTGTCATCGGTGAGTGACGGGCAGATATTGATGCTTTTGGGAATCAATGAAGACGCTGCACCGCTGAAAACCCCGATATGGAGAGCATCCTGTACGATTGACTCAAATCCGGCAGACCTGGCAAGCCGGATGCTCTTATACGGGAGGAAGGAGGAAAGAGACAGGGGCCCCTGGAGTCGAAGGAGTAGTAGGAGCGGGAACTTTAGAATCTGGAGGTGTGAATGACAACTGCAAGGTGCCGGAAGGTTGCCGAAGCGAAACCCTTCCAGTCGAACAATGAATACCTGGAAGAGTACACTGCCCTGCTGGAAGCTCTCTGCCGTCTGAGGAACGGCGGACAGGAAGAAGACGAGGATTCGACGCCATACCGCAGCAGGAGGAAGGCATACGTCGCCAGCCCTCCTGATCCGATCAGACAGAAGCAGTATGGCAAGATGGAAAAGGCCTTCAGGAAGCGCACCGAGGCCACGATCGAAAAGGGCGAGGTGAAGCTGCCGCTGGCTTCGATCAGCATGCGGTACGGTCTTTCCGATTTCGAGGAGAGGATACTGTTCGCCTCGCTGCTCTACCCGACCAGTACATCCTTCGCGAGACTGATGGACGATACGACAGGATGCGGCTGCTTCAACATCAGAGCGCTTCTTCGTCTGTTCTGCGCATCGAAGGATGAGCAGACCGCCGCTCGCAGGGTCTTCACGCCGAGGGCTCCACTGTCCAGAAACGGTCTTCTCGACACAGGCTGCCGCAGGAGCTGGAAAACAATGAGCGAGGAGGACTTTCTCAGCCTCCGTCCCGAGCTGCCTTTCCGCATCAGCACCATGATTCTCGGGGAGGGCTTCTTCGACAGCGCTTCGGATGGCAGCCAGAGGCTGATCATTCCCGAGACCACCCTCGATGATATCGATCTGCCGGAGGAAACGAAGGCGTTGATACGACGGGTAGTGGACTTCGAGAAGAACCGCAAGTCCGTCATCGACGCCAATGCCGGGGAGGAGAGCTGCGATCCCCACCTGATCCTCCTGTACGGCCCCAGCGCGACGACCTCGCTGAAGACGGCCGGGGCAATTGCAGGAATGCTCGGCAGAAAGCTGCTCCGAATAATGACGAACCGCTTCCTCTCGCGCGAATTCGACGAACCGGATGATCTCGTCAGAACCCTCGGCATGGCTCGTCTCGACAACGCGATACCCTGCTTCACGAGAGCGGAGGGGCTGTTCGACGAGGACTGCTACGAACACATTGCAGAGGTGTTCTCGGAGGAACTGTCTGCATTCAACAATACGGTCATCCTGACGATCACCGGACAGCCCTGCTATACCTCCCTGCTCGGCAGCCTGGTCTCGTACCCGGTGGAGATCCCCACGCCCTCCACCGGCAACAGCTCCTCCTTCATCCGCGGGCTCATTCCCGAGGGCACGCCCATCTCCCCGGATCTGGACTTCGACCTTCTGGCCGAGCGCCTCAGATTCACCGGCACGGCTCTGGAGAGGGCGGTGAGGGCGGCCTGCGCAAGGGCCCGCTTGAGGTCGGAGAACGACGGGGAGCTGAAGATGGAGGACTTCATTCAGGCGTCGGACAACGACGAGCTGCAGGACATCAGGGCGAAGGCTACCACCTACCGGACCCGCGCCCGTGCCCGGCTGGCTGACGTGGTCCTTCCGGAGCCGCTTCTGGCCGACGTCCGTTCCATCATCTCGGCCGTCTCCGCCAAAGGGACCGTGTTCGACGAGTGGGGCTTCGGGGAGTCGTACAGGACGGGCAGGAGCATCTCGGCCCTGTTCTACGGTCCCAGCGGAACGGGAAAGACCCTTACTGCGGAAGCCATTGCCGGCGAGCTGGGAAAGCCGCTCCGGGTGGTTCAGATCTCCGGCCTCATGGACAAGTACGTGGGTGAGACCGAGAAGCACATCGTGGAAGTGTTCCGGTCGGCTGCATCCGCCGGAGAGGTTCTGCTCTTCGACGAGGCCGACGCGATGTTTGCTGCGCGGGTCGACGATTCCACGCACAGCAGCTATTACATCAACAGCCACACCAATACGCTGCTCCACGAGATGGACGTCTTCGGGGGGATCGTGCTGCTCTCGAGCAACCGGGAGTTCGCGATGGACAAGGCCTTCGAGCGAAGGATCCGCTGGAAGCTCGAGTTTCCCCAGCCGGACGCATCCGTGCGTGAGAGGATCTGGAGGAAGCTCCTGCCCGGGAAGGCTCCGCTGGCCGAAGATATCGACCTCGCTGCACTGGCCAGGGAGTTCGACTTCTCGGGAGGGCTCATCAGGAGCACAATCCTGAAGGCCGCGTTCGAGGCCGCCTCGATGGGCACCCGGATCACGCAGGAACTCCTCAGGAACGCCGCCAGGAACGAGAGGATCGTCAATCCCGAAGCGAAGGGCGGGATCGGTTTCGGAGCCACCGCCTGACCGTTTCGACCGCAGGGGGAGGGGGCCGTTACGGCCCCCTCCCCGTCACCAGGGACGAGAACTGTACCAGGCCGCGATGCGGCTGGAATGGAGAGCGGATTGATCGGAGCAATAGCCGGCGACATCGCCGGATCGGTCCACGAGTTCTCGGGCACGAAGACGAAGGATTTCGAGCTGTTCCCGCCGGACTGCTTCTTCACCGACGACACGGTCCTGACCGTGGCACTGGCCGACACGATCCTGACGGGAACCCCGTATGTGGAGAATCTCGTCGAGTTCCGCCGGCTGTACCCGTGGGCCGGGTACGGGGGCTCGTTCCTCTCGTGGGCATCAGGGAGGGATCACCGCCCCTACGGGAGTTACGGCAACGGGGCCGCCATGCGGATAAGCCCGGCGGGATTCGCCTTCGACGACCTGGAGACGGTGCTCGTAAAGGCGAGGGAGTTCACCGCCGTGACCCATGACCATCCCGAGGGGATCAAAGGCGGCATGGCCGCGGCTGCATGCGTGTTCCTGGCACGCACCGGATCCTCGAAGGACGCGATAAGGGATTATGTCGAGCGCGAGTTCGGGTACGACCTGAGCCTCCACACGGACGAGATCCGGCCTCTCTACGAATTCGACGAGTCCTGCCAGGGCACGGTTCCGCAGGCCATCAGGGCATTCTACGACTCGACCGGCTTCGAGGATGCACTCAGGACAGCGATCTCGCTTGGCGGCGACGCCGACACCCTGGCCTGCATCACCGGCGGGATCGCCCAGGCCTTCTACGGGGTTCCGGAATGGATCGAAAGTCGTGTCTACGGGATTCTCGACGAGCGCCTCGCCGGGATCGCGCGAAGATTCTCGAAGAGGTTCTGCGGGCGATGACCGGGGGGAGTGCTGTTCATCGTGGGCGGGTCGTTCGTAGATGTGATCATCGAGAGGAACGGTTTCCGGCCATACTGCGAGGATCAGGTCGTCGGTATGCTGCGTTCGCTCAAAACTCCTGGGGCGAAGGTCCGTTCACCCCTCCAGTGCAGGCTCTGTTCAGACGGAAGGCCCGCGATCTCCCCGTGACGGACGGCGGTCAGGATTTGACGGCAGCCCTGCTCTCCGATAGTATTTGCTTCCACTGTCGTATGGAGGTGCAGAGATGGCGGCTGTCGAAACGCTGGTGATAGACAACAGTCTCGACGGAGCCGCCGCCGGGGCCGCTTTCCTCCTGAAGCACCCGGATGCGCGGGTCTTCGTCTCCAGCGCGTACAGCCTGCCGTCACGCCTCGCCAATCTGCGCGAGTGGGACGAGAGCATCGCCTCGACGGCCGTCCTCGGCATCGGCTGCAAGAGATCCCCTGCGGAGCTTGTCGAAGCGATGAGACAGCTCGCCTTCCAAGGCGTCTCGATCTCCTGGTTCGTCGCCGGCGCGGGCCACCCCGAGCACGAGGCCGCAGTCAGATCCCTCTGCACGATCAAGAAGGACGAGACTGCCGGCACGCTCACCGATGCCGTGCTCGGGATGCTCGAGCTGCGCGATCATCCCCGGGCGAAGCTGCTGGAAACGATAGCGAGGAGCGGCAGGACCGACAGGATGACCGACAGAGAGGCAAAGACGGTTGCCGGGATCGCCGTCGCATCCATGTACAGATTCTTTCAGCTCGGCGACAGGGAGGTCTATCCCTCCGCCGTGAGGAAGCTGGCCGGCCTGGACGGGATCACCGAAGACGACCTCGCAATGGCCAAGAGGTTCAATGCCCAGGGCTGCATGGCCGGGCTGGACGGCTCATCGCCCGGCGTCAAGGAAGTGCGCAGGTTGGTGGGGCTGTATGGCCCGCTGGACTCCCTCAACGTCCTCGTCCTCGGCGAGACCGGCACTGGGAAGGAGCGGGTCGCGCGGCTCATCCACCAGGAGAGCCGCAGGGTCTCCGGCCACTTTCTCGCCGTGAACTGCTCCACCCTGTCGAACTCCGACCTTCTCGACTCGAGGCTCTTCGGCTACGTGAAGGGCGCGTTCACCGGAGCGGTGGCGGATCGTGCGGGCGTCATCGAGGCGGCGGACAAGGGCACGCTGTTCCTCGACGAGATCGGCGACATGCCGCTGGAGACGCAGGCCAAGCTGCTGCGGGTGATCGAGGACGGCTCCTTCAACAGGCTCGGGTCCACTCAGGAGCTGAAGGCCGACGTGAGGATCGTGGCCGCGACCAACCGGAACCTCGCCGGGATGGTCCGGGACGGCAGCTTCAGGATCGACCTCTACTACAGGCTGCGCGAACTCGTCATACGCATCCCGCCGCTGAGGGACAGGCTCTGCGATCTCGGCCAGATTGTCGGAACGATAAGACGCGATCTCGCAGCGGAGCACGGGCGCAGGTTCCCCGATCTGAAGGCGGAGCAGTACGAGCTGCTGCGGTCCTACGCCTGGCCCGGCAACGTCAGACAGCTCAAGAGCGTTCTGCAGAAGGCGTTCCTCCTGGGTGTGGACGGGAACCTCGAACAGGCCGTGGCGGAGGAGAAGGAGGAGGGCATCGACTGCCTTCTGAACCTCGGCGGGGGTTCCGCAATCGAAGCAGCCGCCCCCGCCCCCGTCTACGAGATCCCGGGTGCAGCCGGCGATGGGCGGGGCGGAAACCTTCCGACCCTACACGAAATCCAGAGAAGGTACGCCATGACCGCACTGGAGGCCTGCGGCGGGAATCTCACCCGCACCGCCAGAGCCCTGGACATCTCGGTGAACACGCTCAAGAAGCTGCGCCGGGAGAATCAGGAGGGGCAGTAGTCAGACCGCCTCTCGCGACAGCCCATCCCCGGGCCCGCTTCATCTTCGAAATCACCGATCTGTAACCTCGGGTCCAGCCATTCAAGCGATCATGGCGAACTCATGACCCGGGAAAACAGACCGCCCCGGCCTTGCAGGAGTTCTCCTGACGGACAGGCCCCGGTCCGTGCCGTACTGCCCGGGATCAAACTCGTCGGAGCTCTTTCTCCGTAACGCCTCTAACAATAGCGCAGCCGTGTGAGAGCGATCTCGAAAATGGCGCTGATCGCCGTCTTCGGCTCCCGATCGATTGTCGCTGCCGGAGGCTGTCAGCCGACCGCGTTGTCCCAGTTTGTGGGGATCCTGTCCGGGAAGGGCCATACCGAGATGTGGTTCCTGTCCGCCAGGTAGAGGCCCTCCTCGGAACCCTTCTCGTAGCCGGACCAGGCGTGGAAGGGCACTTCGTTGATGCAGTCGTCGGAGACGATCGTCTTGGTCTTCTTGTCGGGGAGCCTTTCCAGCTCGATCAGGGCCTTGGTCAGGCGGCTCTGGGCCGGCAGGTGCGTCCGTTCGGGGTCGAGTTCAGTGAATACAACCTGACGGAAGATCTTGCCGGGCCTGTGAGTGGCGTACCAGGCATACTCGGCGGGGGTGAGGTTGGAAACCAGGAGAAGCTGTATGGGGCACATGACGAGGTAGATGTGAGTCTTCCTCACATGGTCGGGGCATCCCGCCGCCCTGGCCACCTGTTCCGGCGACATCTCCTCGTGGCAGGCGTGGGTCGCGAAAGAGAGCAGCTTGCGGCCGTGTTCGAGGGACATGACCTCGCCGCCGGTCTTCACCAGGAAGACTTCCCGGTATGCGTCGATCGGGGTGCAGGAAAAGGCGTTGTTGGAGAGAGCCGTCTTCGTGCGCTTGCCGGATGCCGCCGCGGATATCGCGCGGGCTGTATCGCCTGCCGCATCGCGCCATCCGCCCTCGTCCAGATATTCGAACCCGGGCTTTCCATCGGCTACCGCCAGGTCCACGAAGATCTTGCGACCCCTGAAGTGCTTGCCCGATCCGGGGCTGCGGTGCAGGGCCAGGCCATCGATCCCGAGGGAGGTGGCTGTGATTCCTCCCTGTGGGATGGACAGGACGAGGTGAACCTCCGGCATGAATCCTCCTTTTAAGCTCCGTCAGTCAGAGGTATATGACTCGAAACTCCCGGGCAGATGCCCCGGAGCCCGGTGATAAGCTGGCAGCCCCGTTCGACCAATCCCTGCACATGGAGTTCCTGGAATCCAGGGCGGTGTCCTCTCGAACTCAGGACTTGGCGGTCCTGGACGCCTGCTTGCCCTGCTTCTGCTGGGCGGATTTCGCCTGCTTGCTCTCGATCTGTTTCTGAGCCTTGGCCTTGTCCTTCTTGCCCTTCTCGCCCATTTCATGTCCTCCTGAAAGGATCCGACGGAGCCTGGGAAACGCCTGCGGCAAATCTGCAGAACCGCCTCGCGGCTGACCATGGACCGGGCCCACAACTCCGGAGCATGAGGATTCTAGCCACTTCCGCGCCGGGATGCCATGTCAGCCGGCAATCCGGGGCAGGTTCCCGCCATGAGCCGCCGTGGTGTTATGATCGTGCGACGACTCAAACCGGGATCACCGCGAGAGGGCTTTCGATGACGATTCGTCCATCATTTTGCGCAGCGGCGGCGGTTCTGATCACGGGAGCGGCCTTCGCCGGCATTCCCCCCGGCTACTACGACCCGGCTGCGGGCCTCACCGGGATGGCTCTCCAGGCCGCACTGCACGGCATCATAGACAACCACCGTGCGATCAGCTACGAAGGTATCTGGCAGGCCTTCTACACGACGGACGACATACAGCCTGGAAACTACGTCTGGGACATGTATTCGGACATCCCCGGCGGCACACCGCCATACCTCTATACCTTGGGTGATGATGAGGGCGGTTCGGCGAGCCGCGAAGGGCAGGGCTACAACCGCGAGCATTCCTGGCCCAAGAGCTGGTCCGGCGATCAGGCGCCGATGAACACCGACCTCTTCCATATCGTGCCGACTGACATCTACGTGAACAACAGAAGAGGAAACTACCCCTACGGCGAGGTGGCCGCTCCCACCTGGGTGTCTCTGAACGGCAGCCGGCTCGGCCCGTGCTCCCGGCCGGGCTATTCCGGCGTCGCGTTCGAGCCGATCGACGCTTACAAGGGCGATTTCGCAAGGAATTACTTCTACATGGCCACCCGCTACTACACGGAGGATGCGGGCTGGCCCGGAAGCCCCATGACCGACGGCTCCCAGCTCAGGCAGTGGGCGGAGGACATGCTGATCGCCTGGCATCTCGCCGATCCCGTCAGCACGAAGGAGCTGGACCGCAACGAGGCGGTCTATGCGATCCAGGGCAACCGGAACCCGTTCATCGACCACCCCGAGTACGTGCTGCTGATGTACGATCCGCTGTCTGTCGAGGACGAGGGCTGGATGGTCGCCTCTCTGGAAGTGGAGGCGTCGCCCAACCCGTTCTCCGCGAGCGTCTGCGTGAGCTTCGAACTGGCCTCCGCAGGGCCGGTGGACGTGTCCGTGTACGATGCCTCGGGCCGCCTCGTGGATGTGGTTCTCGACGACGCCATGCTCCTCCCCGGCGTCAACTCCGCCTCGTGGGACGGCTGCGGCGGGCAGGGCGGAAGGCTCCCTCCCGGAGTCTACTTCTGCGTGGTCGAGGCCGCCGGGGCGTCATCCTCCTGCAGGTTGCTGATGCTCGAATAGGAGCACGGGACCGGGAGGCCGGGAATGCTCCGGGGATGTATCTTCGGCAGGCAATGAAGAGTATCTCCCTCCCGCTCGCGCTCGTAAAACCCTACTGGAAGCGCTCCCTCTGCGCGCTGGGCATGCTTGCCGCACTGGTCGCGACCGACCTTTCGATCCCCCGCCTGATCCAGAGGCTCATCGACAGGGGGATCTTCCCCTCCGACCAGGCGGAGGTCATCAGTACAGGCATCCTGATGCTGATCATTTCGGTATCCGGTACGGTCTTCGCCGTGGGCAACAACATCTTCTCGGTGAGGGTCGGCGAGAGCGTTGCGCGGGACCTTCGCCGGAAGCTGTTCCGGAAAATCCAGTCGCTCTCTTCCCGCGAACTCGCGAACACCGGCACCGGACAGCTCATGGTCAGGCTGACGAGTGACACGGCCGCCATTCAGCGCCTCACTCAGGTCTCGCTCCGGATCGGGACGAGAGCCCCGCTGATGATGCTGGGCAGCCTGATCCTGATGATCCGCACCAGTCCGGGGCTCGCCCTGTCCATGCTCCCGCTGCTGGTGGTCACTTCGGCCATGATCGTGCTCTTCGTGCCCAGGATGGAGCCTCTTTTCGGGAAGGTACAGGCCAGACTCGACAGGCTCAACACCGTGCTGCACGAAAACATCGCGGGGGTGCGCCTCGTAAGGGCCTTCGTCAGGAACGACCTCGAGGACGGCAGGTTCGACTCCGCGAACGCTGCCTTCGCGTCGGATTCCGCCGGCGTGATGAGGTTCATGGCTCTGCTGTCCCCACTGCTGACCGTTTTCGTGAATGTCGGAATGGTGCTGGTGATCTGGACGGGTGGTCTGGACGCGATCCGGGGCGGGATTACGGCGGGGCAGCTCGTGGCGTTCAGCAACTATCTCGTGAGCACGATGACCCCGCTAGTGATGATGACCAACCTTTCGAACGTCTGGGCGAACGGACTCGCCTCGTCCCGCAGAATACTCACGGTCCTCGACGAGGAGCCGTCGGTGGTCGACCGCCCCGGAGCAAGGGAGGTCGAGGAGGGAGCCGCCGGCCGGATTGTCTTCGAGGGTGTTTCCTACCGCTATCCCGGAAGCCCGGTGGACGCCGTCACGGACGTTAACCTCGAAATAGAGCCGGGCAGCACGATCGGCTTCCTCGGGGCCACCGGGTCGGGCAAGACCACGCTCATCGGTCTGATCCCGAGATTCTACGATCCCACGGCAGGCCGTCTGCTGCTCGACGGATCGGATCTGAGAGACTGCGTCCTCGCTTCCATCCGCAGATTCGTGGCCGTAGTGCCCCAGGAATCCACCCTGTTCTCGGGCAGCGTCCTCTACAACGTCGTCTTCGGAAGACCCTCCGCGACACTGGAGGAAGCACGCGAGGCCGCGAGGATAGCCTGCGCGCTCGAGTTCATCGAGGAGCTGCCACAGGGCTGGGAGACCCGGGTGGAGGAGAGGGGAGTCAATCTCTCGGGAGGGCAGAAGCAGAGGATTGCGATCGCCAGGGCCGTTCTTGCAAGGCCGCGCGTCCTGATCCTGGACGACAGCACCAGCTCGGTGGATGTCGAGACGGAGGCCTCGATTCAGAACCGGCTCGCGTCCTCTCTGCCGGGCTGTACGAGGATAGTGGTGGCCCAGCGGATAAGTTCGGTCCTTTCCGCCGACAGGATCGTTCTCCTGGACGAAGGGCGCGTCGCCGCGGTCGGGTCGCATTCGTCCCTGCTCGCCGACAGTCCGCTCTACAAGGAGATCTACGATTCGCAACTGGGCGATGACGTCGTTGGAGGCATCCAGTGAGCCACGTGCAGGGAGACTCGGGATACCGGGCGCCAGACGCAGGAAGCATGCTGCGTCCCAGAAGGCCGTCCGCCATGGTGGGACGGATCGAGGAGGCGCGCGATCCCCGGAGCGCTCTCGCAAGGCTCGTGGGATACCTGCGGCCGTATCGGGGCGGTTTCATCCTCGTCCTCGCGATGGTGGCCGGGTACACCCTGCTCGGGCTTGCCGGCCCGTGGCTGATGGGTACGGCGATAGACAGGCACATCATCCCGGGCAGGGCGGAGGGCCTCGCCGAGGTTGCCCTGGCGATGCTCGCCTCGTACGTCCTCTCGAACCTTCTGCGCGCCCTGGCCGACCGCAGGATGGCCACGATCTCGCAGAACTCGCTGATGCTCCTCAGGAGGGATCTCTTCGCCAGGCTGCAGATCCTCCCTATCTCCTTCTTCGACAGGACGCCGGCCGGCGAACTGATGAGCCGGCTCACCAACGACATCGATGCGATCAACCAGGTCGTGTCCCAGAACGTCACCGCCCTTCTGACGAGCGTGCTGTCTCTCGTCGGCATCCTCACGGCGATGTTTCTTCTGGACGTGCAGCTCACGCTCGCCGCACTGGCCGTCATACCCGTGATGATCCTGTTCACGACCTTCGTCGCCAGGTACACCCGAAGGGGCTTCAGGGACCTCCAGATGCATCTCGGCTCGATGAACGGGATGATGGAGGAGGCCATCACCGGCCGAATGACGGCCGAGGCGTTCGGCAGGAAGGACGACGTTCTGGAGGAGTTCGACAGGCAAAACGACGCCGTCTTCCGATCCGGCGTGTCCGCCAACAGCTATGCGCTTCTGATGATGCCCGTCAGCAACGCCCTCGGCAACGTGTTCATCGTCGTGATGGCCGCCTTCGGGAGCTGGCTCGCGCTTCGGGGTCAGGTGACGGTGGGCGTCATCGCAGCCTTCGTAACGTACGGACGGAACTTCGTGCTGCCACTCAGGCAGCTCGCGAACATGTACAACTCGATTCAGGCCGCGCTGGCAGGCTCCGAGAGGATTTTCGAGATAATAGACACGGCGCCGGAACCCGGGGCCGACGGGCTCGGCTGGACCGGAGAAGTCGCCGGGGATGTCGAGTTCAAGGAAGTGGACTTCTCCTACGTCCCCGGCACGCAGATCCTGTCGGGCGTCAGTTTCCGTGCGGAGCAGGGCCGCACCGTGGCCCTCGTCGGTCCCACCGGGGCGGGCAAGACGACGATGACGAACCTCCTCACGAGGTTCTATCAGGTGGATTCAGGCGTCATATCAATGGACGGCAGGGACATCAGGGAGATGAACCTCTCCTGCCTCAGGGGCAGTCTCGCGCTCGTGCTGCAGGATACCTTCCTCTTCGCGGACACGGTCATGGAGAACATCAGGTTCGGCAGGCTCGACGCCACGGACGAGGAGTGCATCGAGGCCGCCCGAATGGCCCAGGCCGACCACTTCATCAGACAGCTTCCCAGGGGGTACGAAACCGACCTCTCGGAGGGCGCATCGAACCTGAGCCAGGGGCAGAGGCAGCTATTGTCGATCTCGAGGGCGATCCTGGCGGACCCCGAGGTGCTGGTGCTGGACGAGGCCACGAGCAGCGTGGATACGAGGACGGAGAGAAGGATCCAGAAGGCCCTGACCCGTCTTCGGGCGGGCAGGACGAGCATCGTGATCGCGCACAGGCTGGCTACGATCAGGGATGCGGACCTGGTGCTGGTGCTGGACGGCGGCCGCATAGTGGAGCGCGGCACGCACGCATCCCTTCTCGCAGCGAAAGGCTTCTACCACTCCCTCTACCAGATCGGTGTCAGAGGAAAAAACGTTAAAAACTCAGCCTGACGGACTTACAATCCGTTATCGATCAAGATAGCGCGGCTTTCAATCGACAGGTGATTCCAGTACTCAGCGCCTGGTCGTCATCTATCTCTATCGCGTCACCGTATTCTCAAAAGGAAAATACTCGCGATTTTTGAGTATTTGACGTTTTTCCCTCTGACACCGGACTTCTGTCAGCGCATCAGAACGAACCTGGATGAGGCCGATGCCTCTCCTGAACGCACCAGCACGAGATAGATGCCCGACGGGACATCGCGCCCGGGATTCCATGCCCCGGTTCCGCCCGGCTCGATGTCGGCGGCATGGACCAGCCTGCCCGCGCTGTCGTAGATAGACAGCGCCGCCGGGCCCTCGATTCCATCAACTACGAACGAAACCGCTCCCGCCGACGGGCACGGAGTGGCCGACACGGAAACGAAGCCTGGCCCGGCAGGGCCGCCCTCTACACCTAGTATGTCGCTCGAAAGCTCCTTCACCCCGAACCCTCTGACGCTGGCGAAGAGCTGTATGTCCGAGGCGCCGTAGACTATGTCCCAGACGCACCGATTCCCGATCCCGTCGTTCAGCGCCTGCCAGGAGGAGCCTCCATCGGGGCTCCATTTGACTCCGGTGGCGTTAGTGCCGGCGAACAGGTTGGCATTCCTGTTTCCGAGAACGGCCCAGGTCAGACCGCTGGATCCCGGGCACTGATTCCAGGTCGCGCCCGAATCGAGCGATTTGTAGACTCCGAGATCGGTTCCGCAATAGACGGTGTTTTCCCCCCAGCGGTACGAGATGCAGGGAACATAGTCGCCCGCCAGGCCGCTTCCCGCTACGAAGCTCGCTCCGCCGTCGTCGGAGTAGTACACCGTGCTTCCAGACTGCTGGAACGAGACGAACACGCGGAGGCCTCCGCCCGGGGCCTCCCCCAGCTCGATCGATGGATAGAGCGCTCCTCCCGGCAGGCCGGAGGACGAGAGCCAGGAGGCCCCTCCGTCCGTGGTGTACCTGATCCCGCCCATCGCGAGCCCGGCCCAGACGCGATCGGGATCGGAGGGGTCGAACGCAACGGCCGAGGTGTACTGTCCCGTGAGTCCGGCTGAAACCCAGGAGTCGCCCAGGTCGTCCGAACGATAGACTCCTTTCGCCGTGGCGACGTAGATCGTAGAACCGGAGTACTGGTCCTGGCTTTCCGGCCACATGTCGTAGACCGTCCAGTCCCCGAGTCCGTCGGAGGCCTGCTCCCAGGTGGCCCCTCCGTCGTAACTGCGCCATACGCCGTGTGCCTCGCCGCCGGCCAGCAGGACGCCGGCCTCCTGCATGAAGGATAAGGCGTGGAAGTAACCGTTGTTGATCCCGTGCTGCGACACCTCGTATGAACCGGAGGAGAGCCTGCGATAGATTCCACCGCTGTGCCCGGCGAGATATCCCTGCGATCCTGCGCATCCGGCCTGCCAGTAGGAGGCGGTGATGCCGGAGGAGTTGAGTGTCCAGACCGAACCGCCGTTGGTGCTCTCGAAGACGCCCTGCCCGATGATCGGCGCGTACAGCGTTCCCGACGACCAGACGGCCGGGGCGTAGCTCGAGCCGGACACCACCCTGGTCCAGGACTCTCCGTAGTCGGTGCTGATATGGAAGCCGCCGTCATTTGTGACTATCACAGTACCATCGGCGCCACCGGGAGAAGTGAGAATGCCCCAGCCGGAGCCCGACGGGCCCACGACAGTCCATGTCGCTCCCGCGTCGCAGCTTCTGTAGACCGAGTTGGAAAGGCCGGACATGGCTATGAACATCGTGTCGGGATGATTGATACAGAATCCGTAGCCCTTCAGATAACCCTGGTTCAGACCTACGCTCGACCAGGTCGCGCCCCCGTCGGTCGACCTGCGGATCCCCTGGTTGGAGGAGAGCCCTGCGATGAGGATGTCGGGGTCGGTCCAGTGGACTCCTGTGAGGAGGACGTAGGCGGACGACATTCCGCCCGTTACGACTGACCAGGTCTGTCCCTGATCGTCGGATCGGTAGAGACCAGTGCGCGTGGAGGCGAAGAACGTGTTCGGAAGGGCCGAGCCTCCGTTGCAGACGCTGTTGACCTGTTTGGCCTGCAGATCGGACGCCTGCCAGGTCTGCCCGCCGTCGGTGCTCCGCCATACGCCGCCCGCGTCGGATGCCATGGTGTAGCCGCAGCCTGCGATCAGCACGGAAGGACTGCCCGGGAGAGATGCTATGGCCCTCAGGTTGCCACCCCAGGGCCCTGAACCCGTCCAGGTGTCCTCACCTGCCGGGACAGGCTCCGGGATTTCGGATTGGAAGCCCGGCAGAATATCCAGCCCGGAAGGGATGGCGGAACAGGTTTCCGAGTCGAAGAGAGTTCCTTCGGCGTTCCGAAATGTGTGACCGGTGCCGGAAGCGATGATGACGGCGAAAATGAGCAGTGACATCGTGTCTCCTCCCGTCCTGGTGTATTTTGGTATGACAATCACGAGATGCGGGATCGGCGTCAATCAAGACGCGGGGAATATCTCTCGACATTAGAACACTTTGAAGAAGCTGCGCCGGAGAGACGCGGGCTGGCAGCCTCGGTTAGTGGCGAAGAAGCTTCAGAGCTATTGCATATGTCATGAGGTAGGGGAAACAGGACTCGCGATCCCTAACATATAGGAACGACAGCGTACCTTATATGGTCAATCAGGCACTACTCCACGCAGGTCGGCGGCGAAGGAATAGGGGATCGGTTTCGCGTGCGGCGTTTTCTTCCAGGCATCCTCGTCATGCGACATGGTCTTGAGCTGTGAGGCGGAGAGACACGCCAGATGCCTCTTCACCCAAATCAGGACCTCGAGTTCCGTATCCGAAAGCAGCGCGATGTCCGGCGCCAGCCTGGTCTTGAATACCTCTCCGGTCGCTCCTTCTGGGAGGATCCTCTCTTCCGAGACAAGGAGCTTCTCGGTATCCACCATCACGGCGAACAGCGAGTTGAATCTGTCAGGTACGGGACCGAAAGGCAGCCGAACGTAGACGGAGCCGGTGATCGAGCATCCATGATCGCGGAAGTGGATGAAGTCAACGTAGAAAAGGAGCTTGTTGAGCGCGGTCCGGTAAATCTCGCTGCTGCGGCAGAGAAACTCGACGGCCCCAAACAGCTTCCTCGGTTCGAAGCTCCTGTAACCGTTGAAGCCGTCAGGCGGCCGGTGGGTGAGGTTTCGGAACAGATCCTCCGGGCCGGATTGCGGATCTGATTCGGAGATCAGCTTCAGGATGGCTTCGGCCCTTCCTGGCTGGAGCGTCGGCGCGTGGGACTTCACAAGATCGGCGAGATTCGAAGACTTCATCGCCATCCGTAGGGCTTTCTCGTGCCCAGCCTCCTGAAGGGCTCCGTTCTCATACCTGCTGAGAGTGACCACGCCCCACCCGAGCAGGCCGGCGAGCTCCTTCTGGGTAAGCCGGTAGCGGTTTCGAAATGACCGGATGTCATCAGGGCTCAGATAACCATGCCTCTCTCGGTAGATGCGGTTTGCAAGGGCAACGGCGTCAGGCGAATCCAGCGTCGCGTAGGATGCTCCACAACCTTCACATTCAATAAGCTCCTCCTCTACTTCGATCGTTTCGCCACGTACGGCAACCGAAACAGTACGCCGGACCTTTCCGCCTTCGGTCATCTTTTCGCAGACCGGACAGAGCGATCGGCCCCGATTGTGCATTTCCTCCCCCTTGTCTTATCTGGGGCCCAGTCCCCATTCATGAAGCGATATGCAGAGTACCCGCCTTTCAGCCTCGGAGACGAGCTTGAGCTTGATATAGAGTCTTCCATGAACGTCGGAGTGATAGTCGAAGATCCAGATCTCCCCGGGCATGTTCCTGTCGGCCTCAGGGCCCTTGTGCAAGTGCGATGGAGCAAGACCGATGAGGATGTCTATGGCTTCAATCTTGGTGATGCCGAGACGTGACAGATCCGACAGTACCCTGCCAAGGAAAACGACTCTCCCGGAATGAAGAGATTTCCTGGCTTCCCTCAGGAAAACATCTACGGGTTCTGGCCGTTTTGCTTGCATGAAAGCCTGTTCTTCTTCGTCGCCCTCTATCGATTACCTGAGTTATGTCTATCGACATGCTATATGTCAATTGATAAGTTATCTCTTTTCAAGTCGAATGAAGCCAGATCGGTGTCAGAGGAAAAAACGTCAAAAACTCAGCCTGACAGACTTACAATCCTGTTTTTAGATCAAGATAACGCGGCATTCAATCGGCAGGCGATTCTAGTACTCAGCGCATTTACGTCATCTATCTCTACCGCGTCACCGTATTCTCAAAAGAAAAATACTCGCGATATTTGAGTATTTGACGTTTTTTCCTCTGACACCGGACGCTACAGGCGGGGTTTGGTCCAGATTGTAAAAACGATCTGATAAATGTCAGCGCCCAGGGCGCAGAAGTTCGCGCAACTGCTCCTTCGAGGGCACGCTGCCATGGTGGACTACCACGCCATCCACGACCAGTACCGGTGTCATGTAGTAGCCGACGGAATCCGCCGCACGCGTGCAGGGATCGAGCAGCTCGTCCAGCCGGGGAGTCCAGGCGTCGGCGATATCCGAGCCGGGGCCGGCGGCCTTCCTTGCACTTTCGATCGTTTCGCGTACCGCATCCCCGTCCAACTCTATGCCGGACGCCTTTGACACGTGTTTTGCCGTGCCCACTCTGCGCCCATAGCGTTCGGCGAGTTTCCCGGCCTTCTCATCCTCGAAGGCGCAATGGTCGAGTTCGACCGGTGTGCCGTCGGCGGCAGCCTGCTCGACCATCCTGCAGAGCAGGGCGCACCTCGGACACGGCGGCTCCGTCCCGATTACAAGAACCTTCACTGGAGTCTTCGAATCAGTCATTTCATGTCCTCCCCGTCTATAATCTTCTCACTGAAGCCCAAACCGCCCCCTGCCGATCGACTCGTGCCGGTTCTGCAACTCATCGGCGAGGCCGCCCATGTTCCCGCCTGAAATGCGGCGATCGATCCGGATCAGGCGGGCTCATCGTTGATACATACCTATCGCTCAATCGCATGGACAGGCGCGTTCACCGTGCAGGGGCATGGGATCGAGGCTTTTCGGGTGTTCGAGACCAGGGAATGGCGCATGGTTGCCTGAAAGGATCAACGAAGACGCCCGCGGCTTCGCCTTTGAGATCCCGGATGCGGAGCCTTCGGACATACACCGATCTGCTTGCTTGACACCCATCTTATTTACTCTGATAATCAGAGTACTCTGGAAAGGAGTGAGCGATGAATACGAGAGCTGTCGAATCCGATCTCCAGTATGTGAAGGGTCTCGTCGAGAAGGCCGGGCAATCGGGATTGCCGGTGTCGATCTGCCTGCTGTGGGCGCTGATAGTGCCCATAGGCTTCGGCCTGGCGGACTTCGCGCCCCACGCGACCGGCTGGTTCTGGATGATCGCCGGCCCCCTGGGAGGCATCCTGAGCGGCTTTCTCGGGCGCAGGGCGGGGCTGCGCATCGGACAGATGGACCGGGAAGAGGGAGTCAGGCACGTTCTGCACTGGGGAGGGATGCTAACCGTCATCCTGCTTTCGATAGCACTGGCCGTCCTCGGACATGTCGAGGGGCCCGTACTGGGCGGCATCATCCTGCTGATCGTGGCCATGGGATGGTGGACCGCAGGAGTTCACTTCGACAGGAGCTTCCTCCTTCCAGGCGGCATAATGATGATTGGATTCCTGGCTGTCATGGCCGGCGTTCGGTATGCCTGGACCGGCACCGGTGTTCTGATAGCCGTGACTCTGCTGTACACCGCCTTCCGGAAGGGCGCGAAAGATGCCTCACTCGAGGCCTGACGGCGACGAGGGGCTGAAGGCCGTGCTTGACGGCATGAACGGCCTGCTCATGCATCGCGTGAGGCTGGGAATCTGCGTGCTGCTCACCAGGCATTCGGCCCTGTCATTCTCGCGCCTCAAGGAGCTTCTCGAGGAGACGGACGGCAGCCTGGGCGCACAGCTCCGCGGGCTCGAGGAAGGAGGCTTCATCGTCTCGAAAAAGGAGTTCCGCAACCGGCGGCCGGTGACCTGGTACAGCCTCACCGCCGAAGGCAGGAAGCGCCTCGAGAAGCATCTGGAAGCCCTCGCCCGCATGATCGGGGGATGCGAACCCATCGATCGAACCCGGTAGATACGGCAGGGACATCGGGGCCTGACGGCGGCTTCAACGCAGTCAGGCCCTCCCGCCCGCCTGCCACGCGGTCGACGAATCGATTGCGGACACCTACGCTTCATGGAACCGTCCAGACGATATTATCGTCGGAGGCCTCCACGGGTTCTGCGGTGAGTTCCGTCGGATCGAAGTGCGGCGTCAGCGGGTCGAAGGATAAGCGGATTTATTTCGATCCGGTCCGGGTTCGAGAACCATTTGCCGCCGGGCGGGTTAGGATTGATGATCGAAATAGTTGAAACGGCGGAACGGCACTATACCGGACGAATTGCGAGGATCCAGGCTGAAACCCCCGGCGACGGCACCGCCTGTCCGCTGTGGCCCGGTCAGCAATAAAAGTTTCTTTCCCGTCGCAAAGGCGGTCCAAAAACGGAGGAAAAATGGGCAGGTTCCTGATTCTCTGCTTGATCTTGTCGGTATGCGCCCGCGGGGCGGAGCCCTCGGTGACCGTGCTCGACAACGGGCTGACCGTGATTCTCCAGGAGATGCACTACGCGCCCACCGTTGCCGTCGTGGTCGTCTACGACGTCGGATCGCGCAACGAGACGGAAGACATAGCGGGCATCAGTCACTTCCTCGAGCACATGATGTTCAACGGTACGCCCTCGATGCCGGGCCAGAGGTTCTGGCAGATCGTGCATAGGAACGGCGGGTATGCCAACGCCGGCACGGGCTACGACATGACTTCCTACTTTCTGTACATGCCAGCGAGTGCCCTGGAGGAGGCCCTGGCCATCGAGAGCGACAGGATGGCGAACCTCCTCCTCGACCCGTACGAGGTCGCTCAGGAGATAGGAGTGGTGACCGACGAATGGCGCCTGAGCCAGGACAGCCCCTTCACTGCACTCCTCAATGCCGCCGACTCCGTCTATTACGGGGACACTCCCTACTCGATGAAGCCCATAGGCACCAGCGAAACCATCGCCGCATTCGACAGCGTGAAGGTTTCAAACTACTACCGGACCTGGTATTCACCCTGCAACGCCGTTCTGGCCGTGGTCGGCGACTTCGACAGCGCGGAAGCTCTCGAGGCTGTGGAGAGGCTGTTCGGCCCCATCCCCGCCGGGAATACGCCGGATGTCGAGTTCGAGGAGGCGCCTCCGCTCACGGGCAGATCCGAAGTGACGGTCGAGTTCCCCGCCGAGGCCGACCGTGCGCTGATCTATTTCGACGGCTGCAGTTACTCTGATCCGGACTACCCGGCGCTCGTGGCGATCGCCGACTACTTCAGCAACGGCCGCAACGCATGGTTCCAGGAGAACCTGATCGCGACCGGTCTGGCCACGGAAGCATGGGCGTGGCCCCCCTACAACACCGGAAGGAGCCCTTTCGTCATCTATCTCCAGCCGGCCCCCGGAGTGTCCCTGGACACTCTCGAGGAGATCGTTCTGGACGAGGCCTTCCGCCTGACCCGCGAACCCCTCGATCCCGACAGGCTGGACGTGATAACCGGGTACTACGCCGGCAGTCAGGTGATGAGCGAGGACAACCCCCTTTCGGTGGCGATGCAGCTCGCCTTCAGCATGACCGAGAGCGGTGATCCGCTCGCTCACGTACGGCTTCGTGACAGCGTCATGGCGCTGACCCCGGAGCAGGTCATGGACGTCGCTTCAAGGCATTTCTCACCCGACCGCATGGTGGCAGCCGTACTGCGCGCACAGCCGGGCGGATCCGGAAGCGGGACATCCTTCGAGGGCGTCACGGATGACATCGAGGTGCCCCAGGTGACGGACTGGGAGGGGCTCGATCTGGACCCGGCGGGCCTGGTGGCGCCTGAGCGCTCCGTGTCCGAAGGTACGGTCAGATATGAACTCGACAACGGTCTCACGCTTCTCGTGAAGGAGGACCACAGCTTCCCGATCATAGAGATCATGGCCACCGTGCCGATGGGCGACTGCAGGACCGACGACGGAAACTCCGGCATCTCCGCACTTGTTGCGGAGACGATGCAGTGGGGTGCAAACGGCATGAGCCAGTCGGAATTCTCTTCGAGGCTGATGCGAACCGGTGGCGGAATCTGGTTGAGCCCCACGACCGAGTTCACCCTGGGCAACTGCTTCGGGCCCAGCGAGCACACTGCACTCTACTTCGAATCGCTCGCCGATATGCTGATCCGCCCGAACCTGCTGGAGCCGGACTTCGAGCAGGTGCGCGACCTGATGGTGGATAAGTACCGGCTCATGCGTGAGGATCCCATGAGCCTCGCCTCGTCGCGGTTCGGATCGGTTCTGTTCGAGGAGGGCTCTAGATGGCAGGCCGATACGGCGAAGGTCGCCGGGATCGATTATCAGGAGATGACGGCCTGGTACGGGCTCTGCGTCCGCCCCGGGGGTTCGGTCATCGCGGTGGTGGGCGACATCACGCCGGGCGAGGCGCTCGGTTTCGTCGAGGAGTACTTCGGGGAATGGAGCGATCCGGACGAGCCCCTGCCCCCGGCGCGGCAGCTCGTGTTCAGGTCCGGCCCCGGCGAGACTCTTGTCGAAACCCTCGAAGGGCGCATCGAGGCGGGCGTAGTGTTCGGCTGCGAGGCTCCGGCCTATGGCTCCCCGGACTACCAGGCCTTCAGGATGATGACGAGCATCCTTGGCGGCGGCATCAGCTCCCGGATGGGCATGAACCTCCGCGAGAGGCAGGGGCTGACCTACTCGGTCGGTGCATATGTGCAGAGCGCGATCAATGCATCCCCGACGGCCTTCATCGCCGTGTTCATGACCGGAGCCCCGTTCGCATCGAGGGCGCTCGAGGCCGCGCAGCAGGAATGCGCCCTGATGGCCGCCGAGGGCGTGCAGCCGGAGGAACTGATCCTCAGGCAGTACATGAATGTCGGGCAGCACTCCATGGGATTCGACACATACAAAGAGGTGGTGCGGTATCTCGCCACGAGAGAGTCGCTGGGACTACCCCTGGATTCCGACCTCTCGAATCTGCGCGAGATCCTCTCCCTCGACGCGGACGACATCAAGGACGTCGCCGCCAGGTACTTCACCGGCGAATGGTTCGTATCGGCCGCCGGCGGTATCGACGAGAATCTCCAGCCGCTGGAATAGGCTTTCCGATGATCCGGCGCCGGCCCGCCCGGGCCGGCGCCTCCTCCGGTCCTTACTCCCAGGTTAGATTGACTGGCCTGGGGTGCGGGTGTATCCTGAATGCAGGATAGTCCAATCCGGGAGTCAGGAGGCCCTGTGCGCAGAATTCTGGTTTCGTCGTTACTCATCTCTCCAGTCCTGCTGACCTTGTCCTGCGGGACGGAGGTCACGCGGATCACACCCGTGGTCGACACCGGCACGATCCGCGGCCGGCTCTCCTTCCCCGGCGAGTATCTCGAACCCCAACGCGTGGTCGCGTTCGATGCCGGCACCCTCGAGCCCGTAGCGTCCGTTAACACCGATGGAGGCCAGGCATCCTATGTGCTCCGGGTTCCGGAGGGGAACTACGTAGTGGTTTCGTATCCCCGCGACCCAGGACTGTCGGGTTTCGTCGCGGGATATTCCAGGGCGGTGCCCGCCAGCCTGATGTACGGTTTCGAAGACCACTCCCTGATCACCGTCGAGGTCGGGGCTGGCGAAGTCGTGTCGGGTATCGACCCGACCGACTGGTACGCTCCGGAGGGCTCGTTCCCATCTGCACCCTGAACAGGTCGAGGCATACAGCAGGGTCGATGCCGTTCTGAAATGGCGAGACGACCGGCGGTCAGCCCTCCGGCAGGGTCACGATCCTGTCGGCCAGGGAGTCATTGTCCACGTCAAACCGTGAAGCCCATGCGGTTCCCGCAACACCCGGGAGGACTCTTGCTCCCTTCCTGTGCAGGACTCCGCCGATGGCCGACATGCCCTGGAGTCCTCCCAGCAGCTCGAACCTGAGATCCGCCGTGGTGAACGGGAGTGCCTTCACTCCAGCCAGGTCGTCTGGTTCGGAGGCAAAGGCGGGGGTGACTGGAGACATCCCGAAGGCCCAGATCGGCCCGCCTGCCAGCAGCGCATCGTAACCCTGCAGTCGGGCGCGGGGCCCCTTCCTGATCAGGCGGCCCGTGTCAAGAATGCCTCGATGAAGACAACGACCGCTTTCCGCAGCGGGCAGAAGCACCCGTTTCGATTGACCCTGGAGGAACCGCGTCTCCATAATCCGTCCGGTTACACTCGGTGCCGCGCCGATTACCGCGGCCGTCCTCATGGAGGTCTTCATCGGAGATTCATGGGCGGGATGACGGACGCTCATTGCATCATATGGCCGTCGAGGTGAAATCCACCTGGAGATCCATGTCGGCGGTGGTTCTGATGCTGCTGCTCACCCTGTCCGGGTGCGGCGGGTATGCCAGGCCGAACATCCTCCTGGTGCTGATCGATACCGCAAGATCGGACCACCTGAGCTGCTACGGGTACGGGAGGGAGACCACCCCGCACCTGGACAGCCTCGCGGAGGCAGGAGCCAGGTTCTCGAGGGCCATGAGCGGCAGCCCGTGGACTCTCCCCTCCATGGCTACGATTTTCACCGGCCTCCCGGAGAGGGCCCACAGGGCCCGCCTCAGCGATGGAACGTTCTTCGGCGTGGATCCTGCTCTGCCCTACCTGCCGGAACTGCTCGCCAGAAGCGGCTACAGCACCGCGGCCTTCTTCAACGTCATCTACATGAGTGAACACTTCGGATTCCACAGGGGGTTCAACCACTTCGACTGCCAGGGGATCGAGGAGGTAACCCTGAGCAGGACCGCCTGCGCGACCGTAGATGCCTTCCTGTCATGGCTGGACACACGGGATGACGACGCCCCGTTCTTCGCCGCGGTCCACTTCTTCGATCCCCATGCGACCTACGATCCACCGGCCCCCTACGACACCCTTTTCGCCGATCCGGGGTACAGCGGGCGATTCGACAACACATGGAGAGTGATGGCGGACATGTTCGAGGCCAACTCCGGTGCTGTCGTCATCGATTCGGCCGGGGTCCGCAACCTCGTCGATCTTTACGACGGTGAGCTGGCCTATACGGACGCCGAGATCGGCAGGCTGCTGGCTTCCCTCCGTGCAGGCGGGTACGATGGGAACACGCTGGTGATCATCATCGGCGACCACGGGGAGGAGTTCGGCGAGCACGGCAGGTTCACCCACGGGCATTCGCTCCAAGCCGAGCTGCTGGACGTTCCGCTCATCCTGTCCGGCCCGGGTGTCCCGCAGGGCATGGTCCGGAACGGACCGGCAGGGTCCATCGATATCGCGCCCACGATACTGGCGGCCGCAGGCCTCGAACCACCGGCGGGTCTTCCCGGGAGGGATCTGCTCCTGCCCGGGGAGGACGAAGAGAGGATTCTCGCCGCGAGCGGACTCGGCGGCGGGGAGGCACGACAGGCTTGCGTGCGGCGGGGCGACAGCAAGGTGATCTGGGACTCCGACACGGACGAGGCCGTCATGTTCGACCTGGTCTCGGACCCCGGTGAGAGGGAGCCCCTCCCTCCAGACGGCGAACTGCTCGACTCCGTATTGGTCTATTGGGCGACTCCGCCGGAAGGACACCCCGGAGCCGTCCCCTGGAGCAGCGCTGTCACGGATCAGCTCAGGGATCTCGGTTACATCAGATAAATCCGAGCCTCCCGCCCGATCCCGCCCCCTGTCGGATCGAATAGACCAGGTCGGTGCCATGGCAGCGGACGTGGAGCCTGTCGCCGGCGATATACAGGAACTCCGGCGCGGTTTCGACGGGGATCCTCTCGGTGGTGTGACCTGTGTGCCGGTTGAGGATGCAGATGAAGTCGTTCTCTCCCATGAAGCCGTAGCCTGAGATGATGGCGTCGCCCTCCACAACGTAGTTCTAGGAGTTGCTCACGAGTGGTTAGCTCCTCCTCTACATCTGCCGGGCCGTGGGCATAGGTCAGGAAGTCGAGGACTGCCGTGGGTCCGGATCCGTCGGATCGAGGTACAGGGCCAGGAGCCTCGGGCACTGCACGACGCCGTTATCGGTGGGGTGGATCGCTGTAAATCGCAATGTCGGCGGCTTCTCCGGTTCGATTGACCCGACAGGTGCCTGCGCATATCATGCGCAGCAGGATCATCCGAACCAGGCATGAACAGGCTTCTTTCCGGGGATTGTCGCCGTATCACCGGCGTCCACCCCCGGCCATGCGGAGAGGAGCCCTTCCGTTTGCGGCCTGCCGTTTCCTCTTCGGCGGCGGGAGCCGGGTTTCCACACCATCGGAGGCATTGATGGAAAACGCGGTCGGGAGAGAGCATCACGGTTTCAGGCTGACAGAGATCCATGACATGAAGGAGATCGGCTCCAGGGGCCTCAGGTTCGAGCACGTGAAGAGCGGCGCGCGTCTGGTGAAATTCGAGAACCGTGACGACGACAAGGTCTTCATGATCGGCTTCCGCACCCCGCCTCCCGACAATACCGGCCTTCCCCATATCATGGAGCACTCGGTGCTCTGCGGCTCGCGGAAGTTCCCCTCGAAGGAGCCCTTCGTCGAGCTGCTGAAGGGCTCACTCAAGACTTTTCTCAACGCCTTCACCTCCCCCGACTGTACGGTCTATCCGGTCGCCAGCAGGAACGCGAAGGACTTCCGGAACCTCATGGACGTCTATCTCGATGCGGTTCTGTACCCCAGGCTGCTCGACGATCCAAGGATTCTGATGCAGGAGGGCTGGCATCACGAGATCGACGAACCCGGGGGCGAGATTAGCTACAAGGGCGTCGTTTACAACGAGATGCGCGGTGCGTACTCGACGCCCGAAGCCCTGCTGTACCGGAGGATCAGGCAGTCCCTGTTCCCGGACACCGCCTACGGAACGGACTCGGGCGGAGACCCCGACGCGATCCCGGAGCTGACTCAGGAGCGGTTCACCGCCTTCCACAGGCGCTTCTACCATCCCTCGAACAGCGTCATCGTCCTGTACGGGGACGGCGATACGATGTCCGAGCTGGAGTTCATCGACCGGGAGTACCTCTCGGCATTCGACCGCAGGGACGTGGATTCCGCCCTCGGAATGCAGGAGACCTTCGCGCAGCCCAAGGATGTCGAGTACGAATATCCCCTCTCCCCCGGGGAGTCCGAGGACGGCAAGACCTACCTGAGCCTCAACTGGGCCGTCTCATCGGTTCTCGATCCCGTCGAGTCGATGGCCTTCGAGATACTGGGGCACATGCTGACGGACACCCCGGCCGCTCCGCTGCGGAAAGCGATAGTGGAGTCGGGCATCGGCAAGGACGTGTTCTCTTATTACAACGGCAGTCTTCTACAGGCCCCGTTCGGCGTGGTGGCGAAGAACGCGGAGACAGGGAACAAGGCCGCCTTCGAGAAGCTGATGCTCGACACCCTCTCGGACCTCGCGCAAAAGGGCATCGCCCCGAAGCTCCTCGAGGCCTCGGTCAACGCGATCGAGTTCAGCAAGCGGGAGGCGGATTCAGGAGGCTATCCGGACGGGCTGGAGCCCGTTTCCATCGCCCTGCAGAGCATGATCCACGGGGGTTTGCCCTTCGCTCCGCTCGAGTACGGAAGGATTTTCGACAGCCTCCGGAAGAGCATGGCCGAGGGGTATTTCGAGCGACTCATCGAGGATCGGCTGGTCGGCAACACCCACAGGGCAACCGTAGTCGTCCGGCCCAGGCCGGGTTTGTCCGAGGCCAGGAATGCGGAACTCCGCCGCAGGCTCGACGAGTTCAAGGCGGGCCTCTCCGATACCGAGATCCTCGATCTGGTGGAGCAGACCACAGAGCTGAAGAGGAGACAGGCGGAGCCGGATTCCCCCGAGGATCTCGCGAAGATCCCGTCGCTCACACGGGAGGACATAGGCAGGAAGGCGGAGGAGTTGCCTCTGAGGGAGATCCGCGTGGGCGAGGTTACGATGCTCGCGCACGACCTGTTCACCAAGGGGATCGCCTACATCGACCTGTACTTCGACAGCGGCTCGGTTCCGGAGGAGGATCTGCCCTACCTCGCCCTGCTGACGGACGTCGTCTCCAGAATCGACACCGAACGCTTCAGCTACGGCGATCTCTCCCGGGAGCTGAACCTGCATACCGGCGGAATCGAGCTGGAGGTCCAGGCGCGCCGTAATCTCCGCACCGGGGCGCTCGTGCCCACCCTGACGGTCAAATCCAAGGCCCTGGTGCGGAAGCTGCCCGAACTCGTGGACCTGCTGGGCGAGGTTCTCGTCCGGACCGTCTACGGCAACAGGGCACGCCTGGGCGAGATCGTTCAGGAGACGAAGTCCAGGATGGAGATGGAGCTGAACCTGAGTCCGCACGTAATGGCGAACCGCAGGCTCTTCTCCCACATCTCCGACGCAGGCAGATACATGGAGCTGACCCGCGGGATATCCCAGTACCGGGCGATCGCGGAAATGGCCGACAACTTCGACTCGAAGGCCGGGGAGATCATGGACGGGCTGGCGCGGACGGCCGCGGCCGTCTTCCGCCGGAACCGGCTCACGCTAAGCGTGACCGCCCCTGGAGAGGACTTGCATGAGGCGGAGAAACTGCTGCCCGGCCTGCTCGAAGGTCTCCCGGTATCCGTGGCCGACAGGGCGGCGATGCGGCCCCTTTCTACCGAACACGCCCCCAACGAGGGATTCACGAATTCCGGGAGCGTTCAGTATGTGGCGAAGGGATACGATCTCAGCATGCTGGGGCATGAATACTGCGGCGCCATGGAGGTCGTCGCAACGATAGCCCGTCTCGACTATCTCTGGAACAGGATCCGCGTGCAGGGCGGGGCATACGGCGCGTTCATAGGCTTCGAGCGCGACGGCAGGTTCTACATGGGCTCCTTCAGGGATCCCAATCTGGAAAGCACTCTCGAGGCCTACGACGGGCTGCCCGATTTCCTGCGTTCACTCGATCCCGGCGAAGACGAACTCACCAAGGCCATCCTCGGAACCATAGCCAAACTGGACAGGCCGCTGACTCAGGCCATGAAGGGCGCCGTCGCAACTGAGCACTGGCTGATGGGAGTGACTTTCGCAGACGTTCAGAGGGTGAGGGACGAGGTGCTGGCGACGGGGGTGGATGATGTGAGGCGGATTGCGGATGTGATCCGCGACGCTCTCGACAGGAACCTCTACTGCGTGATAGGAAACGAGGAGAGGCTCACCCGGAGCCGGAGCCTCTTCAGCGGACTGGAAAAGCTGTTCAGGTAAAACCAGACCAGGGGGTCCGTCTTTCTTCGGAGGGCGGGCCCCGTCTCGATCACCGATCTCATCCGGCCCGCATCGCCTGCCCGAGGGTCAGACCGGGGTTCTCTCCACCTGCTTTTCCTGCTGGTCGCAGCAGTAGAGCTGCCTGAGCACGCACGCGACCTGTTCGTAGATGTCGTGCCTTGCCCATCCCTGCCGTGTATCGACAGCGGACTTGAAGTCGCTGTAGTCGATCTCATCCACGATCCTTGACAGGGCTTCGCCGAAGTCCCTGTCTGGAACCCTCATCCTGTATCTGCAGTCCGCCCGCTCCATGTCGATGACCGGGCCGGCGTTCTTAAGGTAGGTTTTCCTGAGAGCCTCGAGGTCGGCCCGCACTCGACCGCAGACGGTCAGCATGCCTTCCTCGACATCTCCAGGCTTCCGCACTACGCTGAAGCAACCGAAACAGGTCATCAGCCACATGACGATCCTCCCTCAACCCGCCTTGTACGCGGATGTCAACCAAAACCAAGCATTGACATTGCCATGTCTTAATACTCACTGTTTCTTCGTTATCGCGTCTCGACAGCCAGGCTGCTCTCATTCAATAGACACTGAACTCCTCAGTGCTCAATACTTTCTATGTTTTCGTCAGAAGCGCGTGAACGGGAGGTCAGGCGGGATAGACATCGAGGGGATGGACATGGACGATGAAGGACTGTCGATCCTGTTTATTCTGTTGGAGATATCATATGCCGACAGGCGAAATGCCAGCCGCGTTCACGAACCGGAGGCCGGCTTCCGGGTCGACCGGTTTCACGGATGCCTTCCTGGTTTCCACGGCTGATGGCGGAGCCGCCCGCTTCCGGTGCGATCCACTCTGCGGGGCGCCGCCAGTCTGAGAAGCCGTGCAATGCCGTGGGAGGAGCGGAGACGGCGCCGGTACACGCAGCAGAAGGAGACGGGTATGATATTGGACCCGCCATTGACGAACCGGAGATCGGAGGAGATTCGATGAAAAAGGACAGATACGGGATCTTCAAGGTGATAGCGACATGCACGAGCTGTGGTAAACCGGTCGTTGTGAACGGCCCGCTTGCAGGCCCGATCTGCCCTTCCTGCCGGAAGACGCTGGACATACCGCCCGATATATGGAAGTCGATATTGGGAAGCTACATAGGGAATTACGGCAGGACCAGCCCGGGCGAGGGCGACGAGGGCACAATCATCAGCGGAGGGCTGACCATCAAATACTCAACCGTCAGACTCCCTCCTCCCGATCCAGCCTGCCCGACCTGCGAGGAGAACTGGGATCTGCTCTCGGTCGAGGACGGTGCGGATCGCAGGATGGTCTGCAGAAAATGCGGCAGGAAGGCGGAGACCTATCCGGCTCCGTCCTGGCTGGGCGAAGTCGTTCCCCAGGCGAAGCAGACCTTCTTCGCCGAGCGCGAGGTGCGCCGGGATGAAAACGACGTGGATGCCGGCATCAAGCCCGTGGCGCTCTCATGCCCGCAGTGCGGGGCGGGGCTGCTCATTACGACGGAATCCGAGAGGCTCATCCCCTGCAAGTACTGCAATGTCGACGTCTATCTGCCCGACGACGTGTGGCTCAGGCTGCACCCCTCGAAGCAGGCAAAGTTCTGGATGGTGCGCTTCAGCGGCTGAAGCCGGCTCGAAGAGTTTCCCGTGCAGAGAGGAGATGGCGCAGGAAAGGCTGCCTGCACCGCTCACGGGAACGATCTCCCGGACATCCGCGCCCGTGAAGAGCTGAGGAAGCCGTTCAGGAATCTTCATCACTCCCTAACAGGATCCTGCCTTATTCCCGCCAGATCGGACGATCTATCCAGGCCGACGGAACGCCGGCAGAAACGGTGGGAAATGGCAAGAGCAGATCTACATGTCCATTCAGTGTACTCGGAACATCCCTCGGACTGGTTTCTCCAGAAGCTGGGAGCCCGCGAGTCCTATACCGATCCTGAAACGATCTACAGGCTTGCCAGGGAACGCGGAATGGACTTCGTTACGATCACCGATCACAACCGCATCGACGGAATACTGTCGCTCTGCAGGAACCATCCTCTGGACACGTTCACAGGCGTCGAGTTCACGACCTACTTCCCCGAGGACGGCTGCAAGGTGCATGTTCTCGTTTACGGTCTGACCGCCGAACAGTTCGAGGAACTGAACGTACTCCGGCAGGACATATTCAAATTCTCCGACAGGATCAGAGAACTCGGCCTGCCCCACTCGGTGGCCCACGCGACCTATTCGGTGAACGGGATACTCGGGATCAGACACCTCGAAAGGCTCCTCCTGCTCTTCGACGTGTTCGAGGGGATCAACGGCGGTCGCAACGCGGCGGGCAACAACGCCTGGAGAACCGTTCTCTCGGGCCTTTCGGAGAAATGGATAGAGGAACTCGAGCGGAGGCACGGGCTGGAGGCCGCAGGTACCAACCGATGGTTCAAGGGCCAGACCGGAGGTTCGGACGATCACGCGGGATTGTACGTAGGGAGGACTTTCACCGTCGCCGAGGCCTCCTCTCCCGCCGAGTTCCTGGAGGCGATACGCTGCAGGAGGACTGCCCCGGGCGGCAGGAGCAACGATTACAAGTCGCTCGTCTTCTCCGTCTACAGGATAGCCTGCGACTACGCCAGGCAGAAGAGGGGCGAATCCAGGGGATTCCTGTCCGCTCTGTCCGACCTGGTCTTCGAGAGGAAGAACCTCAGGATCAGAGACAAGCTCTTCCTGAAGAAGCAATCCGCGACCAAGGGGGGGAAGGCCAGGATATACAGCCTGTTGAACGGTCTTATCGACGATCTGAACAGCAGAGAGGAGATCGGGATAGACGGCAGGCTGGATCTGGTCTACAAGTCGCTCACGGATCTGTCCGACGAGTTCCTCGGCATCCTGGTGAACTCGTTCAAGAGAGACATCGCGGAAGGCGATCTCGCGGGTTTCGCCTCGAGCGTCTCGGCCGCGTTCCCGGGGGTATTCCTGTATCTGCCCTTCTTCACCGCCATACGGGAGATGTTCTCCAACCGCGGGCTCCTGGAGTCGATGAGAGTCGAACTTCCCTCCGAGCCTGGAGCGCCCTCCCGGCGAAAGAGGATTCTCTGGTTCACCGACACGTTCTCCGATCTGAACGGGGTCTCCGTGACCCTCGGGAGGATCGCCTCGCTTGCCGGCCGCCCCGGTGGGGAAGGGCCGGACATCCTCTTCGTCGTATCGCTGGACGGGCAGATTCCGGAAGGAGTCCCCGCGGACAGGGTTATCGATCTCCCTGCGGTGGCGTCCTTCGAACTGCCGGGATACGACAGGTACACGCTGAAAGTCCCGTCCGTACTGAGATCCCTCGACAGAGTGGCCGCCCTCGAGCCCGACGAAATCTACGTCTCCACCCACGGTCCCGTCGGCCTCGTCGGCATCCTGATCGCGAAGCTCATGAGTCTCAGATGTACCGGGTTCTTCCATACCGACTATTCCATGCAGGCGAGCAGGATCATGTCGGACAAGACGGTTACGGCCCTCATCGAGGAGTACACAAAGTGGTTCTACGGGTGCTGCGACGAGGTCAGGGTTCCCACCGACCGGTACATCTCCCTGCTGACCGCCCGTGGATATCAGCTCCGCAAGGTGTCGAGATTCGACCGGGGGATAGACACGCGGGTGTTCGCGCCAGTCATGGAGCCGAGGAGCAGCCTTGCCGGCCGTTTCGGCGTGACCAACGGTCCCGTCCTTCTTTACACAGGCAGGATATCCAGGGAGAAGAACCTCGACCTGGTTCTGTCGGCATACAGGATGATCGTCGGGCGTTTCCCGGACGCGAACCTGCTTCTTGCCGGCGACGGCCCGTATCTCCCCGATCTCGAGGCGGCGGCGAAAGGGCTGGACAGGGTCAGATTCCTCGGCAGGATGAAGAACGAGACGCTGCCCGCCCTCTATACTTTTGCCGATCTTCTGGTCTTTCCCAGCGAGACGGACACGTTCGGAATGACCGTTCTGGAAGCGCAGGCCTGCGGGCTGCCCTGTCTCGTGTCCCGAACCGGAGGACCGGCCGAGATCATCGACGACGCCGTGACGGGATTCGTCATCCCGGATTCGGAACCGACCTCCTGGGCGGAGGCTGTCGTCCGCGTTCTCGACATGAAGAGGCTCAACTATCCGGAGTACAGCGAGATGCGTCACAGGGCGCGCCTGCGGGTGCTCGAAAAGTACGACTGGGACAAGAACTACATCGCCATGTTCGATACACGGGTTCAGACCGGGAGCGCATCCCGCGCAAAGGACGCCTCGTCGCGGCCCATGGAAGAGGCGCTGCTGGCAGGAGCCGGCCGGTAATCCCGGACTCGCCCCGACGGTAATCTGAAGAGCGCTGCCCGGACGACGATCCTGAGCAGGTGAAGCGGATTCGGCCGTTGACAACATGACAGTATGATGTCATGATACTGTCATGATAAATGAAGCAGATCACGAAAGATACAGCATAGCAGAGCTTTCAGAGCTTGCAGGCGTCAGTCGGCGCACTGTCAGATTCTATGTCCAGACCAGGCTCATCCCGCCTCCCCTGGGCGCCGGCAGGGGAAGCTACTACACGCGTGCGCACCTCGATGCGATCCTCCAGGCAAGGCGAAGACAGTCGAAGGCGGCTTACGCCCCGCCGGTTCCAACCGCTTCATCCGACGCCGTTCATTTCCAGACCGGAGTTCTGAGGGTGGTGAGATTGTCGGAGGGATACTCCCTGCTGGTGGAGGAGGACCATGCCGTTCCGCCCGGCGGTGTTCTCTCGATGATCTCCGGCATTCTCGGGCAGTCAGAGGATTCCATCCCCGATGAAGAGGGAGAATGCAGCGATGAGCAGGAAGAGTAGGAATAATCCGAAGGGAAGCGGATACGGGTTGGTGTCCTCCGGGGGGGAGCCCGTCCCGCTCAAGGGAGTTTCCATCGACATCGGAATCCGCGGAGCGGCGGTTCTAACCACCGTTTCCCAGAGGTTCAGGAACGACGAGCAATCGCCGATCGAGGCCCTCTACAGCTTCCCTCTCGAGGAGAACAGCTCCGTCTGCGGCTTCGAGGTCGAGATCGGAGCCCGCAGAATAAAAGGGCGTGTCGAGGAGCGGGAGAAGGCGTTCGAAATCTACGACGAGGCCATGAAGAAGGGCGATTCGGCATTTCTCCTCGATCAGAACCGCCCCGACATCTTCTCCGTCTCCGTCGGCCGTCTGCTTCCCGGCGAGGAGGCCGTCGTCCGAATCACTTACACGGGCCGTACCGAGCGCTTCGACAAGGGGTTCCGGCTCCGTGTCCCCACCACGATCTCACCGCGCTACATCCCGCCCGAGAAGGCGGCCGGGATGGATCCGGCCGAGCTGGATGCGATTCTTCCACCCGTTGCGGTGGGCGGTGTGCCATACGGGCTTTCGCTGGCGGTCGACATCGTTGCCGGTTCCGCCATCCGGACGGTCTCCTGTCCGTCGTTCCCGATCAGAGTGTCGATCCAGGGCGAAAAAGCGCAGGTCGGTCTGGCGGTGCGCGAACCCCAGCTCGATCAGGACTTCGTCCTCGAGGTAGAGCTCGCCGAGCCCGGGAAGGCCGGGGCGGCGGTCTGCCGCGACGGCTCGGCCCTCGCGATGATGCTGAGGTTCAGGCCCGTCCTGCCTGCAGCCGCGAAGGAGCCGAGGGACGTCGTCTTCATCGTGGACAGGTCCGGATCGATGTCGGGCGAGAGCTTCGAGGAGGCCAGGTCCGCCCTCCTGCTCTGCCTGAAGTCGCTCGAGGAAGGCGACAGGTTCAATGTCGTCGGGTTCGGCTCCGGGATGGAGGAGATGTTCCCGTCCCCCGTTCCGTACAACCAGGAGAATCTCGACAGGGCCGTCGCCGTTGCCGCCGGATGGAATGCCGACCTCGGCGGAACCGAGATTCTCACGCCGTTGAAGGCGGTTCTGGATAAGGCTGCGGAGGAGAGGATGCTCGAAGTCCTTCTCCTGACCGACGGGGAGGTGGGGAACGAGGCAGACGTGATCGAACTCGCTCGCAGGAATGGAAGTAAGGCGAGAGTGTTCACCTTCGGCATAGGCCGTGGAGCCAGCGGCACTCTCGTGAGAGGGGTCGCGAAGGCGACGGGCGGCACGGCGGAGTTCATCCTCCCCGGCGAGCGGATCGAGCCCAAGGTGATGCGCCAGATGGCCAGGCTCTCGGCTCCCTTCTCCACGGACGCCAGGCTCGACTGGGGCGGGCTCGAACCGACCCTGGCGGTGCCCGAAGAGCTGCCCGCCTTCTGCACCGGAGACGAGATCGACGTCCTCTGCCGGATTCCGCGGCTGGAGAGTACCGTTGTAAAAATCGTCGGGGCCGACGGATCGACGATCGCCGAGTGCCCCGTCGACGCTGCGTTGGAGGTCGCCGATGACCGCACCATCGCCCTGCTGCTCGCCCGTGAGTACATCTCCTCGATAGAGATGAACGGCCTGTCCGGCGGCTCCGCCCAGACGGCCAGGAAGAGGAAGACCGTGGAATCGCTCATCCTCTCCACCGCCCTCGAGTACGGCCTGGTCTCCTCCATGACCAGCTACGTGGCGGTTGAGGAGCGCGAGGGGGAGGACGGAAAGGGCGAAGTCGGCCTGCGAAGAGTTCCCGTCGCCCTGACCAGGGGCTGGGGCGGTACCTCTTCCGGCTTCAGAATCCCCGGTATCGTTCCTCTGTTTGCAATGAGTCGCGGAGTACTCCTGAAGCCCGTCGGGAAGAAGTCCGCAGAATGCCGCAGTGCAATGCCTGCGATGAGTACAGTCGCCTTCGACGACGGAGGATACGACCAGGTTCCGGAGTCGAAGCCTTCGGCCGGCCCCGACCACTTCATGGAACTGGTAGGCCTGCAGCTCGCGGATGGATCATGGAAGCTCGGCGGGGATCTGGCGGCCCTCGCCGGGGTGGACGACCTCGAGGCATTGAAGGCGGGGATTCCGGAATGCCTGCGGGAGGACGAGGTTCTGGCGACGCTGCTGGCTCTGTTCCTGCTCCACAGGGACTTCGCCGGAAGAGCCGACGAGTGGGCGCTCATCGCCGGGAAGGCGTTGAAGTGGCTGGCCGGCCGGGGTGTCCCGAAACCGCCCGATCCTTCCGCCGACATCGAACTCGCCGACTGGCTGAAGTCCGTTTAGCGCCTGCGCGGGCCGGGCGTCGTCGGAACGCCGGCCCGCGTGATCGCTCCCACCATTACCCTGTCCGCAGACGGGTTCGGGGTGTATAGATCGAAAAGGCCGTCGTGGAACGGCCTGAGCGGTCGCAGGATTCCGGCGCTCCGGCCGTAACCGGTATGAACCGCACGGATGCCCGAACCTCGGAGGAGCAGTTGTCAATGAACTTCAGGAAACCGATGGCTGCGGCGTTCGCCGCGATAATCGCCTCCGCGTATGCGGGAGCGGGAGACATCCAACTCATGGAGCCGATGATGGAAAACCCCGGTACTCTCATGGAGGCCCTGCAGGGCCGTTCCTCCTGCCGATCCTTCCTTCCGGATACGCTGTCCACCCGGGAGATGTCGGACCTTCTGTGGGCGGCCTTCGGCATAAACCGGCCGGAGACCGGCGGCCGTACCGCACCCTCTGCGCTGAACCATCAGGAGATGGACATCTACGTCGCGACGGCCGAGGGAACCTACCTCTACGATCCTGCCGCGAACACACTCAGGATGACGGGCTCGACCGACATCCGGGCGCTGACCGGGATGCAGCCGTTCGTCGCGGAGGCGCCGGTGAACCTGGTGCTGGTCGCCGACTTCTCCAGGATGGGATTCAGAGGGCGGGAAGTCGGCGACGACGAAAAACTGTTCTTCGCCGCCTGCGATGCGGGTTTCATCTGCCAGAACGTCTACCTGTACTGCGCGGTGAACGGGCTTGCGGCCGTCGTGCGGGCCGGCATGGACAAGGCGGCTCTCAGGGAGGCGCTCGGACTCCGTCCGGAGCAGCATCTGATCCTCGCACAGACCATAGGCAGGCCGGCGCCGCTCTGAGGCAGCCGGGCCTTCCTGACGGGATCGCCCGTGATGCGTTTCTGATTCCGCCGCCGGACGCGCTCCATGCTCCATCCTGCGTGCGGCATCAATCCACTCCGGGGAGGGCGCATGGATCGCAATGCAATAAGGCCCCCGATGCACATCCCCGGGAGCATCAGGTCATTATCCCAGCAGGCCGAGCTTCCAGTCGTAGTAGCGGTTGACCTCGTCGTAGAGAGGATGACTGCCGAGCGAGACCAGGTACTGCCAGGACATGTGCCTGAGTTCCACGCCGTCGTATTTCCCCGGGCGCAATGGTGAGTCTCCGTGCAGACGGAGCTGCACCAGAACGAGCCGGTCCTCCTCTTTCGACATGCGCCCTCCGGAGAGGCTGGACAGGAATCTCAGCTTAGCCCTGACATCCCCGCCTGAAGCTCCGGAATTGTCCGGGTCGAACCAGGAAGCCTCGAAGAAGACCGCAGCATCTCTCGTGATGACGGAGGCATCGGTTTCGAGAGTGCCTTCCACGTCTCCCACACGCCCCAGGGTCTTCCACAGGGACACTTCCACAGGTTCGGAAGGGTTGTAGGAGAGGCCGATCCTCCCAAGCAGCTCCTGAACCCAGAAGGCTCTCTCCCTCGCCCCGGAAGCCGCGACGGTGCCGAACACCGACCACGTGGCGGGATCGACGCATCGGAGCGACTGCATGTCGCTGTAGAAGCCCAGTCCTGCGGATAGCCTGGCCATCTCGTCAGAATCGAAGCCGTCGTCTCGGTCAGACATTGCGATGCGGTTCCGAACCTCGTTCGGCAGGTCGCCACTCCCGGAGGGAACTGCAATGAGGTTGTCCGACACGTCCAGCAGCGCCGTAACTCCGGATCTACTGCGCTCCGCCGCTACTGTCCTGCCGTTCCAGTCGATCAGCTCCATCGGAATCTCCGGGTTTCAGAACCAGTCACTGTCTTTCTAAGCAAGATGCGTACCATTGCAGCAATGATTCCCGGTACATCCAAGCCTGACGGCATGCCCGTCGAAACGGATCAGAGCCAATCGACTGCGCCGTAGGCCTGCCTGGAAGACCGGCTAGCAGAATGCAAGCCGGGTGACGGACCGAGGCTTCCTTCCTTTCTCTTTTATCGGGATTGGTTCTCAACCGGCCTCTGCAGGGGATGACGGACTCGAGCCGGCCTCCTCCGCCGGAGTGACATCCATATCATCGGTCTGTGTGGAACCGGTTCAGGAGGGAGAGACGTGTTTTGCAGGAGGCGGGAGCCTGCAGCGCAGTCCTGCTCGGGGCGGGCCGGGGTGATCGGATCGAAGGGGGCGACTCCGGCTCTCGTGGAGTTGTCGGATGGGCCGCTATTGCGTATTCCTTCGGCAGACAAGGATATTCCCGCTCATTCCGCGGAGATCGCGGATGATCGGAGGGAGGCTGCGTTTGAGCCGGACGCTTGCGATACTGGGCGGAAAACCCCTCTTCGACGAGCCGATGCACGTCGGCCGGCCGAACCTGCCCGACCGCAGGCACTTCGACAAGCTGGTCGATACGATGTTCTCGAACCGGTGGTTCACGAACTACGGCCCGCTCGTGAAGATTCTTCAGGCACGCCTCGAGGAGAGGCTGAGGGTGAAGCACTGCATCCCGATATGCAACGGCACCGTAGCCCTCGAACTCGCCTACAGGGCCGCAGGTTTCCACGGAGAGGTGATAGTGCCCGCCTTCACTTTCGTGGCGACGGCCCACGCCCTCGAGTGGCAGCGCATCAAACCCGTGTTCTGCGACATCCGCGAATCGGACTTCACCCTCGATCCATCCTGCGTCGAGGAGCTGATAACGGACAGAACGACCGGCATAGTGGGGGTCCATGTGTTCGGGAACCCCTGCGATCACCGCTCGATAGCGGAAACAGCCGGGCGTCACGGGCTCGGCGTGGTATATGACGCCGCCCATGCCTTCATGAACGAGACGGACGGCATGTCCGTATGCAGCCTGGGTTCGATGTCGATCCTCAGCTTCCACGCCACCAAGTTCTTCAGCACGTTCGAGGGCGGGGCGATTGTCACGGACGACGACGACCTCGCGGAGAAGATCAGGCTGATGATGAACTTCGGGTTCGCAGGCCGCGAGAAGGACAGGGTGGACTACATCGGCATCAACGGCAAGATGACGGAGATATGCGCTGCCATGGGCCTCGCCATGCTCGAGCAGGTGGACCGTCTCGCGGAAATCAACAGGATCAACTTCGAGGCCTACCTGGAGGCGCTGGAGGGAATCCCGGGAATCGCCTGCCGCACTCCCTCCCCCGCGCTCTCCGCCCGGAACTGGCAGTATGTCGTTGCGACCGTGGACGAGGAGTCGTTCGGTCTCTCCAGAGACAGTCTCGTGGAGGTGCTGGAAGCGGAGAACGTCCTGGCGAGGAAATACTTCTATCCGGGCTGCCACAGGCACGAACCATACTGCAGGACATTCCCCGGATCGGGTCGTGAACTGCCCGTGACGGACAGGCTCTCTGAGATGGTGATGTGCCTCCCTACCGGGGAGGCGGTCACCCCTGCCATGGCGCGGATGATCGGGGACTCGATCCGGCTTGCGGGGGTCCGTGCCGGTGAAGTCCGTGCCGCATTGAAGGAGGGTGGACATGCCTGAGGTTCCAGGATCCGGCAAGACCTACGGCGGTTTCTTCCCGATAGATCTCCCCCGGGCCGAGCCGCCGGCCGGGGGCGCCGTGGCGCACCTCGCCGACGGCCGGAGGTTCTACGACGGCCGCAGCGCGATAGCGGAGCTGATAAGAGCCAACGGGATAGCGGACGTGCTGATGCCGGGCTACATCTGCCCGGTGGTGTACAAGGCGGTGGAGAATGCGGGAGCCGCATGGCGGACCTACAAGGTGAACCCGGGCTTCAGGACGGACTGGCTCAACCTCTCCTACACGGCGAAGCAGGGTACGCTGCTGATCGTTCCTGCGTACTTCGGCGTCTATATGCCGGACCTCGACGCACTCGAGGAGATGATGGACATATCGGGCTGCAGGGTGCTTCTGGACTATGCGCAGGCCCTCTACGCCCCGTGCCCCCCGAGGTTCGCCGCCGTCTATTCGCCCAGGAAGTTTCTCGGGGTTCCCGACGGTGGGATACTGGTCGTAGGCGGCGGAAGCCGCCTGAAGGAGCCGCCCGTCCCCCTGCTGAAGGTCGATCAGACCGTATTCGGCGACAGGATGTCCTGCCACGGGATCAGGCTGGAGTATCCCCACGGCGACGCTCTCGACTCGTTCCGGCGTCTCGAGCGCGAAATGCCCCTGGGCCCCTATCGGATGTCCGACCTGGCATCCACGCTGTTCGACGCCTTCGATCACGATTCCGCCTGTGCGGCTCGGCGCGCGAACTACGAAGCCCTGTCGGCGGCTCTTCCCGACGGCCCGCCGCCATGTCCGGGCGTGCCCCTCTGCTTCCCGTTCCCCGTGGAGCCCGACAGCTTCAACTTCTTCAGGCGCAACCTGATTTCCAAGGGAGTCTTCGTCCCGCACTACTGGCCGGACCTGCCCGAGGGGGTAGAGGACCTGGGCAGGACGCTGCTAGCCCTCCCCGTCGATCAGAGGTACACGACGGAAGACATGGCCGCCGTGGCCGCGCTGCTGATGGCTCCTCCCGGCGACCAAGGCATGATGATGTGATCCAGGAGATTCCGGACGCATATGCCATGTCCGCGGATTCCGGCAGGCGGGCCGTTTTCGAGGGAGCAGCCGCATGAATTCCTTCTACTCCGAAGAGGAACTGGGCGGACTGGGGCTGAAGTCCTTCGGCCACGACGTGAAGATCAGCCGGAAGACCTCCATCTACAATCCCGAACGCATCGAGATCGGCAGCCACGTGAGAATCGACGACTTCTGCGTGATCTCCGCCTGCCGGGACGGCTGGGTGAGGATCGGCTCGCACTGCTACATCGGAGCCATGGGATTTATCGAGGCAACATCGGGTTTCGAGATGGAGGACTTCACGACACTCGCCGCCAGGGTGACAGTCTACGGCGGGTCGGATGACTACTCGGGCGACTACCTGACCAATCCATGCGTGCCCGAGAGATTCCGGAACGTAGTGTCGGGCAGGGTGACCCTGGGCGCTCACTCGATAGTCGGTACCTGTTCCGTCGTCCTCCCCGGGGTCACCATAGGAAAAGGTTCCGCCGTAGGAGCATTCAGCCTGGTCACTGCCAGCCTTCCACCCGGCGGCATCTATGTCGGTTCTCCCGCCAGATTCCTGAAGAAGCGTACCGACGAACTGTTCACGCTCGGAGAGGCAGCCCGGCTGGAGATGGATTGACTCTGTAGGTCCGGGACAGAATCAGCCGCCGTATCTCCATCTCAGGAAGTATCGCTCCGCCCCGGGCACTGCGGTCCGGGGGCGCTCCATGCACCTTTCGACGAGCGTGCCGTAGAGGGATTCATCGTGCACTCTGCAGGCCAGGTGGAAGTCCAGGATGCCCTCAGGAGCGAAGGACTTCTTGTAATCGAAGATTCCGTCCTCCCCTCCCGGGCCTCCGCCCAGCAGGAAGCTCTCGTAGCCGGCGTCCCTGGCCCAGAGAACTATCCGGTGCTTGAGCAGGTTGTTGGGCCTGAGCTCGAAGAACTCCTCGCGGGTACCGCCGAGGAACGAGTAGACGGCGGTCGCCGAGGCCAGCACCATCTCGGCGGACACCGTCGTTCCGCCGGCCAGGGCGTAGAACACCCTGCAGCCGTCTCCGAGTCCGCCGGCGAGAGTACGGTAGAATTCGTCCGGAAAGTGGAAGCCCCTGTCCGCGCCCCTGCGGTCCATGGTCGAGGCGTAGATCGACAGGAAATCCCCGAAGTGCGGCCCCAGCGGTTCCTCCTGGATGACCTCGACACCCGAGCGAAGCGCCTTGTTCACGTTCTTCCTGTTGTTGTGCCTGTAGCCCCGCCAGATCTCGTCGTCCGACCTCCGCAGGTCGACGACCACCTGCCTGTTGCCGGTCCGCAGCTCGTAGTGGCGCGAAAGGGCGCTCTCCGATCCCAGAAGGGGATTCAGTCGGATCAGTTCGGCCACGACGCCGGTCCTTGCACAGTGTTCGCCGAAGAGGACAATGAAGTCGTCGAGCAGGTCGTCCCTGCCGGTGTCTCCGTAGATCCCGCCGTAGCCGTAGGCGGTCATGATGTCGCATGAGCCCTCCGGGGCGTGGAGCCAGTCGATCTCCGACAGCATCCTTCTGAAATAGGGATATAGCAGGATGCCTCTGCCGTCGCGGAGAACGGCGCATTCCGGCAGGGCGCCCTGCTCCGTGGCTGCGAATGCGCGGTAGTACGCCGGGTCGGCGAAGGCATCCCTCGAGCGGGGAGGAAGAGCCGCCCAGGCCTTCTCCCATCCCGCTCCGGTATCGTCGAAGACCTCGAATTTCATGTGCACCTCCGCTCCGGGAAGATCGCGAACAGCCGTCTGAATCGCCAGTTTGCCCCGTTCCGGCCTCATGCGTTAGCTTTGAACGGGCTTCGGCACGGTGAATGCGGGATGGAGGACATGAACCGACGCGCCAGAATGCTTGGTGTCCTGCTGCCGGTCGCCGTGTCGGCCGGGCTGCTGCTGATCGTCTACAGACGGGTGGATCCCGGCGCCCTCGTCACCGGTCTCGGCCAGGCCGATCCCGCCTGGACGGTCCTGTATGTCCTCCTCTCATTCGTCGAGCCGGTGCTCAGGGGGCTTCGCTGGTCGCTGCTGATAGGGACCCGCTCTCCCGGGACGGCGATCAGAGGTCTGTTCATATCCAAGGCCGGCAACAATCTCCTGCCTCTTCGCATGGGGGACGCCGTGCGTGCGCAGTTCGTCCGGGACAGGGCCGGGATACCGTACTCCAGGTCGGCCGCCTCGATACTCGCCGAGTCCATCCTCGACCTGGTCCTCCTGGGTGCCATCGTCCTCGTCTTCGGCGTCTTCCTGGCCTCGCGCCGGGGGATGGTCCTGGCAGCCGTGCTGCTCGCCGCGATTCCGGCGCTCGCCCTTCTCGCCATGAAGCTGCCCGGAAGGCTCCCGGCACGCATCCGTCACTCTGCGCCGCTCGTACTGTTCGAAAGGATCTCCGGACACCTGAAGACCATGTACGGAGAAAACGGCAGGAACGCCCTGCTGGCCTCGACCCTGGCCCTCTGGGCGCTCACCCTGTCCACCTCCTACTGCGGCCTGAGGATGTTCCTGCCCTCCGTGCCATTCCTCGGAGTGATCGCCACGACCGTCTTCGTGTACTTCTCCGTCCTGATCCCGTCCGCTCCGGGCTTCATCGGTACGTACCACGCCGCGGTGGCGGGCAGCCTGGCTCTGATGGGCCATGATCTGCGCGACTATGCCGCGGCGCCCATCGCCATCCACCTTCTGCAGTTCATCCCGCAGACCCTTGCAGGGCTCGCCCTTGGGGCGGGATACCTCTTCTCCAACGACTGGGGGAGGGCCTGGGAGGGATTGAAGGCCGCAAGAGCGGGGCTTCTCGGTGGAGGCAGATCGACGTGAGGGTGGCGGTCGCGGGGGGAGGCATCTCGGGTGTCTCGGCCGCCTATTTCCTGCTGCACGAGTGCGTCGACCCGGACCTCGAGGTGCACCTGTTCGAGCGGCGGCACGCCCCCGGGGGGCTCTGTCGGACCGTCGAGATGGACGGGGGGTTCAGGTTCGACTTCGGACCTCACAACATCCATTCCGTCGATCCGTGGTTCGATTCCCTGATGATCGAACTGCTGGGCGACCAGTACAGGGAAAGGCTGTTCAGGGCCAAGGTCCAGTTCGGCGATGGCTTCATCCCCTACCCGATGAAGGGACTGGACATCCTCGGCGGAGTTCCGCCGTGGACCTCTGCGGCATGCGCCGCGAGCTTCGTCTGGAGCAGGATCGAGTCGCTCTTCAGGGAGTGGCGGGACGACAGTTTCGAGGACTTCATACGCAACAGGTTCGGCAGGAAGCTGTACGACATCTACTTCGGCCCCTTCACGGAGAAGACCTGGGGCGTGCCGGGCTCGATGATCTCGGCGGATTTCGGCAGGCAGAGGATCGGTGTCTTCACCCTCTGGGACCTGTTCAAGCGCACCTTCCTGGGCATGAAGCCGAAGTCTATGGAGGCCGGGGAGGACCCGTTCCTCAACTCGAGATGCGTCTATCCCGACCACGGCAGCGGAACCGTCATCGACGCCCTGCTGTCGCCATGCCTCTCGGACCCGAGGTTCACGCTGCATGCGGGCGAACCCGTGACCGGGCTGTCCCGGGACGGCGGCGGAATGAGGGTCTCCACCCCATCCTCGGAATACCGCTTCGACTTAGTGTTTTCCAGCATCTCCCTGACGGAACTCTGCAGAATGCTGGATCTGCCCGACCCCGGCCTGGTTTACATCTCCACACGGTTTCTCCTCGTGACGCTCGACCAGGAAAGTGTCTTCGGCACCACGCCATGGGTCTACTTCGCCGACGACAGGACCGCATTCAATAGAATCAGCGAGCCGAGGAACATGAGCCCGCTCATGTCCCCCGAGGGCAGAACCTCTCTCTGCGTGGAGTTCACCACGACCGGGAAAGACAGGATCGCGTCGGCCGCCGGGGAAGAACTCCTGGAAATGGCCGTCGCGGGCCTGTCCGGGTTCGGCCTGATCCGGCCGGAAGCCGTTCGGGACTGGCGCGTGTTAGACCGGGAGAACACCTATCCGCTGAGGACCATCGACTACAAGGAGGCGACCGCGAAGGCGCTGGCCTCCCTCGAATCCTTCCCGGCGCTCGTAACGCACGGCAGACTCGGCCGCTTCGAGTACTTCAACATGGATCACTGCGTCGCGGACGCGCATAAGGCAGTCGCCTCGATCCTGAAGGAATCCGGGGCCGTGAAACCGGACGACGAATCCGCGCGGACCCGCATGTGACCAGGCGACTTTCGAGGATGGATGCTGGAGCTGACTCATGAGGCGTCACGCAGGCATCGAATCGGCGGCATGGGCTGCGCTGGCGGCGGTTTTCCTGCTGCGGGTCGCGGCCCTTTTCTTGATCGGGAGACCCGGAAGCGATTCCTGGGAGAGCAGGATCTTCTACTCCGACACCCACTCCTTTCTGTACGCTGCGGAAGACCTCCGGGACGGTGTGCAGGACGAGCCCCTCTTCAGGACTCCCGGCTATCCGCTCCTGTTGAATGCGACGATGGATCTGGCGGGGCCGAGATGGACTGCAACGATGCTGCTCCAGCAGGTTGCCGATCTGGTGACGGCCCTTGTCGTCGTCTCCATCGCCGCCCCGGTGCTGGGTGCAACGGCTGCGGTCCTGTCAGGGGCCTTCTACCTCTGCCTCCCATCGGGGATCATCTACTCGTCCTATTTGATTCCCGACGTATATGTCTCCATGATGATCGCGCTCTCGGGCCTGCTGTGGACAAAGGTCTGGAGGGGCGGGAGCGCAAAGGGGGCCGCCCTCGCGGGGCTCCTGGGCGGATTGTGCATGGC
>ERZ1026792.201-NODE-201-length-58901-cov-4.517474_pt1 | contig 58901 bp, 38 predicted proteins | sample MGYA00520884_ERZ1026792 | MGnify/ENA primary metagenome ERZ1026792 (study PRJEB33270, sample SAMEA104284473) | anaerobic digester metagenome | biome: Anaerobic digester microbiome; feature: mesophilic sludge digester; material: Anaerobic digester biomass | place...
GGATTTGGACGACTGGGACGTCGTCCTTCCGTGATTTTTGGACGACGAGGACGTCGTCCTTCCGGATTTTTGGGACGACGGGGACGTCGTCCTTCCGGGTTTTTGGGACGACTGGGACGTCGTCCTTCCGGATTTTTGGGACGACGGGGACGTCGTCCTTCCGGATTTTTGGGATGACCAGGAAATCTTTGCTTTAGACACATTATGGCGAAGTGATTTGGTTATTGGAAGCAAGTAAATATCATCTTCTACATAACTAATTGTAACAAACAAAGTATCCATTAATTGATAAAATTGGTGAGTTCGGCGGTTTATATAGCGCATTTCGCGCTCTAGATATTCCCAATAACCTTCTCCTAAATTGATTTCTTCAATAACTCCCGTAACCGGAATCTCTTCCAATTGGACAATTAAGCCCCGGGAATTAACTGAAATAATCATTCCATTATAAATTTCTCCTTCGTGCTCTTGCATCATAGTCCGGCTATAAACTCTTTCTATATCGCGTTCTGATTGATCTGCCTGAATTTCTTGTTCAGAAGCAACATCTGCATAATGTTTAAGTTGAGAAGGTGCAAATTTTTGAGAATTGCTGTTACATAAATAGGTCTTACAAAGATAATGAATAATCAAATCACAAAGACGCCGAATAGGACTGGTAAAATGTGTATATGTCTCCATTGCTAAAGCGAAATGATGAATATGTTCAGTGCTGTATCTAGCTTTTTTCATACTTCTTAGTAAAATGCGGTCAAAGACCTTATGATATGCCTCATTGGGAAAAGAATTTAGCAAATACTGGAGTGATTTATTCAAATTTTCATACATAACCCACTTCACCCCATAATAGGAAAGAAGTTCAATAAGTCGTTCCAGCTTGTTAAAATCGGGGTCGCTATGAACGCGATAAATTGTTGCTGGAGCAGTTTGTGAAAGGCGTGTTGCAACATATTCATTGGCAACCAGCATAAAATTTTCTATTATTTTATGGCTTTCGGTTTCTTCAGCCAGGGTTAAATGCTTTAGAAAACCGTTTTCATCATATTCGTATTCAATTTCCGGTAAATCAAAAAAAATGTAACCGGCGTTCATTCTTTTTTCAGTTAAAAGACGAGATAGAGCTCTTGCTTCCAATAGATTTTGTTTTAATTCTTCAGGTAAATCCGCTTCCTGATTAGCAAAAAGCTTATCTACTTCGTCATAATTAAGCCGTGCTTTACTACAAATAACGCTTTCATATATTTGCTGGGAAAAAATTTGTCCTTTACGGTCAAATTCAGTTTGCACGGTTAAACAGAGTTTTTCTTCTTCAGGTCGCAAGCTGCAGATAAGATTTGATAAGCGTTCCGGCAGCATAGGTATAACTCTTTTAGGAAAATAAAAACTGTTACCACGCTTACTTGCTTCCTGAAAAATAGCTCCTTCAACTGTCAAATAATGTGCTACATCAGCAATATGAACATAAAGACACCAGCCCTTATCCGTTTTTTCTATAGCTATTGCATCATCAAAATCCTTAGCTGTAATCGGATCTATTGTAAAGGAATAGAGATTACGCAAGTCCCTCCGATTCCTGTAATCTTCAGGTTTTATATCTTTAGAGAGCTGATTTGCCTCTGCAATTACATCTTCAGGAAATTCCAAAGGTAAATTATATTGACGAATAACAGCTAAAAGCTCCACTTCCGGTTCACCAGATTTTCCTAAGACCTCTATAACCTTACCAACAGGCATTTTTCCCATTTGCGGATTTCCCCAATCGGTTACTTTTAAAATAACTTTATCTCCATTCTTTCCCCCAGCTGGATCAGAAACATAAAACCACCTGAATATTTTGGGGTTACTGCAAATAAAATTGTTAACACCTTTTTTTATAATAAGTTCTCCAGCCAGTTGGTCTGAGCTTCTTTGAATTATTTTACGGATAACAGCATAATCCTGATGCCCCTTTCTATATTTTACTTCAAAAGCTACAACATCGTTATGAAAAGCATTTAGCGTATCTTCTGCATCTATATAATAGTCCCTCTCCGGTGTTCTTATAAAAGCATAAGACAAACCTCTGGATAATGGTGTAGCATCAAAAATTCCCTGTAATAATTTAGGATTGGGAGTGGGGGAGAGATGTTGAACTTTAGGTTTCTGTTTTAAGTGATATTTTTTCCGGTCTTTGGTTAAAATACCTTCTTCCAATAAGCCACTGAGAATACCGCTGAGTAATGCTTTTTCTGCCTTAGGAAGCTGAAAAGTGTTTACTATTTCATTGTAGGACAAGCCAGTATGCGGATATTTCTGGAAATGTTCTAATATTGTCTGTTTTAATTCATTATATTTCATTGGTTTCCTTAATATTTTTTTCCTATTTTTTGCATCAGGATTTCAATTAATTTTTCTCTTTCTTGTTTATCAGCAGAAAAACGCAATGATAAACCTCTAAAAGGGTCTAAACGTCTTGGCATCTTAAAAGTAGAAAGCATTATACCGCGTTTATCTTCATAAAAACAGCCAAAATCGGTATAGGGACGATTGATTTTAAGAAAGAGATAACGCACCTGCACCTTGTCCTCATAAATTTCATATTCGGTTAAAATAAAATAGGGCAGAAGGTTACCTAAAACCAAAAGCATTCCCAAAATGTAAAAAAAAGGCTGCTGCCAACTAGTTACAGTAATATAATATAATAAAAAGGAAAGCAAAATCAAGAATAAAATTAATAATAAAGATGTCCAGGGACGTTCCATAAGGGGCCAGGATTTCCACTTCAGAATTGGTTCAGGCAACATTCTGAATCATCTCCCGACATTTTTCTATTTCTTCTTTGATAGCTAAAATCCAAGGGAAACTTTGAGCAGTGGAGAATTTTGAACCCAAAGTATTTGCCTCGCGCTGCATTTCTTGAATGATGAAATTCAATGTTTTGCCAATATCTCCTTCTACCTGAAGAGTAGAATTAAAGGTATTGATATGAGCATTCAAACGGCTTAATTCTTCACCAATGTCATATTTATCTATATAGATTGCCAATTCCTGGATAAGGCGTTGTTCCAGATTTTCCTTTGTATATGTTCCCATAAGCTCTTCAATATGCCTGTGCATCGTTTCAAATAGTTCTTTTTTAAATGGTTCACACATTTCCGATATAGCGTTTAATGCTTTTTGAATTTTTTGCATAGAGTCAATCAACATCTGTTTAATTTGCCTTCCTTCAACGAGCATTGATTCATTTATTCTATGCAGTGCCTGTTCTAATGCTTCATTTAATACATTCGCCAACATTTCATCTTCTGCCAAACGGTCCGCACTTTCAATAACTCCCTGTTCCTTTAATAAAAATTCTATAGAAACAACTTCTTCACTGGCTAAAAGTTTTGCTGCTTCCATAGCCAAATCATTGTATTTTAATAACTTGGTCTTATTTAATACTAATTTCGGTTCACGATGGTCTTTAAAATTGACTCGTACTTCAATTGTACCACGAGATAGAATCCCTATTATATGCTTTCTTATTTCAGTTTCGTAAAAACTCAGCTCACGGGGAAGGTAAATTCTTAAATCCAAAAAACGAGCATTTATGGACTTTACCTCAAATTCAATCTCAATATTTTCTCTATTGATTAACGAATTTCCAAAACCGGTCATACTTTTCATTTTTCCTCCTTACAAATTTATGATTTTTTTAACTGTATTAAGGGTAGGGGATAAGTTATTGCATTGGGTATTATTTAGTTCTTCTATCTGCAAGTTTACATAATATGTCTTATCACAACTTATGAACACTTGGTTAAAAACAGATAAGCGTGCTCGCGGTAGCATCTCTAACCTCAATTTGTTTTAAAGTTCCAAAGTCATCTTCCGTTCCCGGAAGAACTGCAGTTTTAAAATCGCGAGTTTTTCCGAAAACCATTTTTCTACTCTTTTTGCTGTAGCCCTCAACATAGACCTCAACTTTATGTCCAATTTGTTCTTTGTTTTTTTTCAGTGTAATTCTGCGTTGCAGTTCAATCATTTGCTGCAAACGAGCCAGTCGTTCCGATTCAGGAACTTGATTTGAAAAAGTTGCAGCCGCTGTTCCGGTTCGGGGACTAAATTTATAACAAAAAGCATCATCAAATTCAAGTGTTTCCATCAGAGTAAGTGTTTCTTGAAATTCGCTTTCTGTTTCTCCTGGAAAACCGGTCATAATATCTGTAGTTATCGCTATATTAGGTATGGAGTTATGTAATATATCCACTAAAGTTTTATAATGCTGAACAGTGTAATTACGGTTCATTGCTTTTAATATCCTATCACTCCCGCTTTGAACAGGTAAATGTATATGTTCGCATATCTTAGCTGAATTTGCCAGCACTTTAATCAATTCCTCAGATAAATCCTTCGGATGAGAAGTAATAAACCTCAGCCGGTATATGTTAACCAGTTCGTTGAGCTTGGTTAATAATTGCGGAAAATTTACCTCTCCATCCAAGTAGGAATTCACATTTTGACCCAAAAGAGTGATATCCTTTCTACCATTATTACCGGCAGAAATTGTATCCTGTATAATATCCTGCCAGGGACGACTGCGTTCTCTACCTCTAAGATAAGGAACAATGCAATAGGAACAAAAATTATTACACCCCCGCATAATAGTAACATAAGCACAATAATTATGATGATAAACTGGTTGTATATCTTTATATAACTGCGTTGCATCCAGCTTCGTTAAAAGGGTATTCTCTGTTTCATCTATTATTATCTTGGGTAGGTTTTGATATTGATCCACCCCTACTATAAAATCAACAGCCAAATTATTCTTGTTAATTTCTTTACCCAATCGTTGTGCCATACAGCCAACTACGCCAATTTGGAGATGAGGTTTTTCTTTCTTACGATGCATCTCACTTTGAATTCTACCTAATACTCTTTCTTCAGCATGAGCCCTAACACTGCAGGTATTAAATAAGATTAAATCTGCTTCGCTTATTTGATTTACTTCCTGATGACCTGCTGAAGTTAAAATGCTGGCTATCAATTCACTATCTGCCACATTCATCTGACAGCCATAGGTCTCTATATAAAATTTCATTGGGGAACCTTGTTTCTTATTTTACTGGAACGCCAGCAAGCGTAGCCAACAGCCATTCCAGAGTTACAAACTATAATTTTAGAGGTCTCAAATCTGTCCAGCAAAGAAATACTGAAAGCGATACTTAATTTCAGCACAGGAACATAACTCTCTTCTATTAAAAAGGGTAAATATTTCTGTTCGTCTCTAACTTCAATGGAATGAGAAAGTTCCTGCAATTGTTTTTTACTGATTGCTTTTCCTTCCAGTTTTTCTATATCATTATAACTAGTTTGGAAAATAACTCCTGCCAGATAAGTGTAAGTAAGTCCAATACCAATAAGACGATATGAACCTTTATAGGGTAAATCATTGAGCTTTTGCTGAATAAAATTCCCTGCTGTTTCCACATCTTCCTTAAAATCATTTACCAAAGTCAGTAAACCAAATGGTAAACTATATCCCTGCTGTTTTTTTTCTTTATCCAAATTGATAAGCTCTGTAGAAAAACCCCCAATATCAATTGCCAGAGCTGACTCTTCCCTACTTCCGTAGTGTCTTGCCGCGAAATAAGCATAACGGATTTCTTCCTGCGGCGAGATTATTCTGCAATTTATATTATATTTATCTGCAATCCAATCAATTAATAGATTAGCATTTAAGGCAATACGCATAACTCCTGTAGCTAAAAGAACTTTCTCTGATTCCAGGTAAGAATCCAGTTGGAACAATTTACTTATTTTTTGCTTAACACTTTTCAGGCGTTTTTCACTTATTTTATTATTTTTTAAGGCAGTTCCTAAGGCAGTGGTCAATTGGGTTTTGTGAATTATTTGGCCATTTTCCAGGTCAAAGAGCACATAATTCAAATTGTTGGAACCGAGGTCAAAGACACTAAGTAATTTTCTTTTTTGCAGTTGAGTATATTTTTTCAATATCAATCCAGCAACATCAGTATTACAGTTTTGATATTTTTTAGTTCTAATTTTCCGGGGTTTAATGTCTTTGAAAATAGCTTCCCACTGCTTGTCATTTAGTTGTAATGTATCTATCTGCAAGCAATTAGGATAGTTTTTCAGTCCTGCAATCAGAGCTTTTTCTTCAGGATAATTAGAGCGTGGACAATAGATAATAAATTTTCCCAATTGGGCAGCTTCTGCGAAAGTGCTATATCCCGGTTTACAAAGAATAATATCAGCGCTATAAATAAAATCCAAAAAATCATCATCTATAGATATTTGTAAATGGTTTTGGGCTTTTATGCCTGCTTGAGTAGAGATAACAATGCCCGGATAAGCAGAACAGAGTTCTTCATAATTCAGTTCCATAATTCCTTCTCCACCAAACATTACCAGTAAAATTGGTATTTCTTCAGGTAGCTTATATTGCCACCGGATATCGTTATAGTTATCTTTTTTTCGGGAAAGCAATCCGCAGGAAATATAATCCTTAAACGCAGACATACTTTCATCAGTGCTGAATGGTAAACGGAAACATCCATCAAAGCGTTGATATAAAGCCCAAATTAAATTTAAAACCGGTTTTAAATTATTAGTAACCAAAAAATCGTTTGAGTATTCAGAGGACGCTGTTTCTCTGTATTGTTGAGTATAATTAAAGGTATCTGGCTCTTCCTTTTTACTTTCTATATTTTCCTTATCAGCCAAAAGAGAGCTGTAAATAAAATGCCATTCAAAATTGGTTACTGCAAAAACAGGAATATGGCAATAGGAAGTAAAATCGCTTACCAGAAAAGGAATATCTGCAATTATACAATCAATCTTTTCCCGTCTTAAAAATTCAATTTCCCGTTTCATAATAGCGTTGCGTTTAGAAAGTAAATCCATCAGTGAATTAACCGTTTTTGTTATATCCACTTTAAGGTTTTCATTATGTTTCACTCCAATATCTACTGCTCGCTGATGTAAAACAAAATAATGCGGATTAAGGTTTTGAAAAAGAAAAGAGGGCTTAAAAGTAATAATATGACAGAAAACTCCATAACGAATAAGTTCTTCTGCTAATGCACAAATCCGGGTGGAATGTCCAAAACCATGATTGGAAACATACAATGCAAATTTTAACATTTACCCTTCCTACTGTAGGATTAATTTCTTTTGCTTGCCGTTATCATTTATTTCTATCACTACTTTACGGGGCAGACAAATTATGGGCATTGACTTGGTAAAGCCCTGTTTTACACAACGCTTATCAGGACAATCAGAAAATTTCATTCTAACCTTACCGTTTTTTATTTCCACAGTGTTATGCACATCAATTTTAATGATTTTATCCTTTTCTAATGAATAAATCCCAAAGAGCTGATTGTCTTTATAAATATATACCTGAGAATGAGGTTTGTTGCTTAAATAGTATCTGGCAGAAAAAATTATGGCTAATAAAATCAGTAATATTAAAACTACATCTGCAGGTCTCAGATCATTTAAAATAGAATACTTCTTCATCTATCTTCGGGAAAACCGTGAAGAATGGACATTACCTGCGTAAACATAATTCAGATATTTAGACGCAATTTCACAAGCGGACTCCACTTCTTCTTTAGTAGTAGGTCTAACAGTCATTTTGTAACAGGGACGGTAAGCAGAAATATGAAGTGGGATATTTTTATCTACTGAAGCAATAAACTCAGCCAGGTCATTTAGTTCTTCTTCACTGTTATTATAGCCCGGAATAAGCAGATTGGTAAGTTCTAAATGCACACCCATTTCTTTGGCTATTATAATATTAGCTAAAACAATATCAAGTTTTCCACCACATATTTCCTGATAAAATTTATCTCTATAGGACTTTATATCTATATTCACTGCCTTTACTACCTTTAATATATTTTGCCAGGGCTCTTTATTGATGTAAGCATTGGTAACTAAAACAATATCAATATCAGGGGCTTTAGTAGAAAAATCCAGAATATATTCATACCACATTAAGGGTTCGCTGTAAGTGAAAGCAACCTGCTGATCTCGTTGTTGCCTAACAATTTCAATCAAATCCTCAATTGCCAGATAACGGGTTGGATATTCTTGCTGACTGATTTCCCAGTTCTGACAAAACTTGCAGGTTAAATTACAGGAATTGGGACCTAAAGAAACAATCATAGTTCCTGGATGAAAATGATAGAGCGGTTTTTTTTCTATCGGGTCAAGTGCCAGAGAAGTTGTTTTCCCATAAGCATTAGCAATTAAAGAACCATTTATGACTTCCCGGCTGCGGCAAACCCCTTTTTTACCTTCGCTCAATAAACATCCCCGCGGGCAAAGTTGACAGCGTATTTTATTTCCTTCGTGTATATAATACATTGCTTCTCTCACTATTCCTCCTTCAGCCATTTTTCTAATGCTTTAAAATATATATCCAAAGTGTGAGCATTTTCAGTCAAGACCTTTTTTGCTGCTTTACCCATTTTATCTCGTAACTCTTTATTTTTATATATAGCAATCAGATCTGCAGGTAAATCATCTTTATTGCTAATAATGATTCCTCCTGCTTGTTTCAGTTTTTTCACGGATTCTCTACAGGAATAATGATAGGTTCCAATTACAACCGGTTTTTTGTAATAAGCCGGTTCCAGAGGATTATGCCCGCCAAAATCATAAAAAGAACCCCCTACAATAGCAATGTCACAAATACAATATGCCTGATCTAAAATGCCCAATGTATCAATTATCAGAATTTCTTCTGCTCTGCTATTTTCTTTTCGCGTAGTAAAACAGCTGTAGGAAAAATTATCTAATAATTCTTTCACTTCATCCAGGCGTCTGGGATGCCGCAGTGCTATTATTAAATGCAATTTGGGAATAACTTCTTTCAGAGATGGATAAATAGAAATCAGTAACGCTTCTTCACCTGGACGGGATGAACCCCAACAAATAATAAAATCGTCGCTTTTATATCCCCATTCTTCTCTAATCTTTTCTGCATTATAATCCTTTAAAGTTAAAGAAAATTTGAGGTTGCCGCTCACATAAACAGGTTTGTTAAATATCTTCCGATAACGCTTAGCATCATCTTTGCTTTGCGTATGGATTTCTGTTATAGGACTCTGTAATTTCCGAAACAGGAATTTCAATAAACGGTAACCCCTTAAGGTGCGTTTGGACATTCTGGCATTTAAAAACAAAACGGGAACTTTATTGCGCTTTGCCCAAAGCAACATATTGGGCCAAATCTCTGTTTCCACAATGCAAATCAGACCTGGATTGATTCGTTTTAATTGACGATTGCGCAAATGTGGCAAATCAAGAACAAAAAGAAATCCTTTTACTTCGGGGCTTATTTTATTTGCTTCTCTACAGCTCGTAACAGTGCTTGTTGTAATGCAAAGTTTAAGTTCAGGATGCTCTTGTAAATATTTTGTAACCAGAGCTTTGATAGCAGTTAATTCTCCCATAGAAGCAGAATGAAACAAAATTCCTTTATGGGTATCTTCTCCTTCGGCTTTAATGCTTGCTACATAATTCTTCTTTTTTAAAAAAAGATAGAGGAAAGGGAAGAAAAGGAAATATATTGTTTCCAGAAGGATATTGAAAAGCGCTAATAAAATCATTTTCTATAGTATGTAGCAATAGGGAATTTGCCATTCCTCTTGAAAATGGCGGGAGCGACGAGACTCGAACTCGCGACCTTCTGCGTGACAGGCAGACGTTCTAACCAAACTGAACTACGCCCCCACCTCGTTAAAATGAGTGGCTTTATTATTCCAAATTGGAATGGAGCTTTTTCTGTCAAGATAAAAGTTTGGCATTGCTTGTAACAGATATTGTAATTGCATATCTTTCAGAATAGTTAGCCACATTCTCTTTTATTCCCATTCAATTGTAGCAGGCGGTTTTGAGGAAATATCATAAACCACTCTGCTAATTCCTTTCACTTCGTTACAGATACGATTGGCAACTTTTTGCAAAAATTTTATTGGTAACGGAGTAAAAGTAGCTGTCATCCCATCAACACTATCTACAGCTCTTAGAGCACAAACTTGATCGTAACTACGTTCATCACCCATTACTCCAACTGTTCTAACAGGTAAAAGAACAACAAATGCTTGCCAGGTTCTGTTGTAAAGACCATTTTTTTGTAATTCGCTAATAAATATCTCATCTGCAAGTTGCAGAAGGCGGACTTTTTCTTCATTTACTGCTCCTATAATTCTAACAGCTAAACCCGGTCCTGGAAAGGGATGCCTTTGCACTATGGAATCCGGTAAACCAAGCAAGGTGCCAACTTTTCTAACTTCATCTTTGAAGAGTTCTCTTAAGGGTTCAATTAAAACTAAATTCATTTTTTCCGGTAAACCGCCTACATTATGATGACTTTTTATTGTAGCAGAAAGTCCTGCCGGGGATGCACTTTCAATTACATCGGGATATAAAGTTCCCTGAGCTAAAAAATGCACTCCTGCATATTCTGATGCTGCCTGTTCAAAGACCTCAATAAAAGTCCTACCGATTATTTTCCTCTTTGTTTCCGGATCGGAAATTCCCTTTAGCCGGGAAAGAAATGTGTTACTGGCATCTACAAAGCGAATATTTAAATCCGGATAGGCAGAAAAGGTCTCTTTAATTCTTTCTGCTTCATTGTAACGCATCAATCCTGTATCCACAAAAATTGGCAGTAACTGTTTTCCGATTGCTTTATAAAGTAAAGCAGCAGTAACTGAAGAATCAACCCCTCCACTTAAGCCCAAAAGGACTTTTTGATTACTTACTTGTTTTCTTATTTTTTCAATACTTTCACTGATAAATGTGCTAGGAGTCCAATCAGCAGTTATCTTTCCTACCTTAATCAGAAAATTCTTCAATACCTTTATGCCGTTTTTTGTGTCTGCTACTTCCGGATGAAACTGTAAACCATAGTAAGGAAATTTTTGATGAACTATAACAGCGTAAGGTGATTTATCCGTTTTCGCTAATACAGAAAAGCATTCGGGTAAACAGGAAATAGCATCACTATGGCTCATCCAGACCTCTTCCCTATCTTTCAATCCGGCAAGTAATTCATTATAGTTAACAATATTTAATATTGCAGAGCCATATTCTCTTGTATTTGAAGGTAAAATAGTTCCCCCATAATGAGTTACTAATAATTGCATACCATAACAGATTCCCAAAATAGGAATTCCCAGTTGCCAAATTCCTTCATTCGGTTTTGGTGAATCTTTTTTACTTAAACTATATGGACTTCCTGAAAGGATAATTGCTTTTGGAGCAAAGGATTGTATTTGTTCTAAACTTATCCGAAAGGGTTGAATCTCGCAGTAGATGTTTAAAGAACGCACATTCCGGGCAATCAATTGAGTATATTGAGAACCAAAATCTAAAATCAATACTTTATTATGCATTACGAAACCTAATTTACAAAAGGATTATTTACCTTTTCCAACCCAATGGAGGTAGTAGGACCATGCCCTGGAAAAACCAAAACATCATCATCCAATACAAAGAGCTTATTCTTAATAGAATCAATTATCGCAGTATGACTCCCTCCGGGAAAATCAGTTCTCCCTATGCTTTGTTCAAATAAAGTATCTCCACTGAGCAAATATTTTCCTGCAAGGAGACAAATACTGCCTTTTGTATGCCCCGGTGTATGGATAACTTTTACTTTTTCAGAACCCAAAAAGAGTTCATCCCCATCCTGCAGAATTATTTGAGGAGCAGTTAAATTTAGCTCAAAACCCATATAGGTACTAAAATTTTTAGTATTATTAGTTAGCATTTCGGCATCTAAATGATGAATTGCAACAGGACAATTCAATGCTTGGGCAAAATATAAATTCCCACCAATATGATCTGCATGACCATGGGTATTGATTATCATTTTTACTTTCAATTCCATTTTTTTTATCCGTTTTAGAAATGTTTCACTCGGGCTGGCAGGATCAATTAAAAATGCTTCTGCGCTAATATTATTCCAAAGCAGGTAGGTATTGGTTTGAAAGCTCTCCAGCAAAACAGTGCTTTCTATTTTAATCATTTTTTATACCTTTCTTACAAATATGCTATCAAGTGTTTCTTGATTATTTCTCTATCTCCTTTAGTGGCAATTTTAATCATCTTTCCGGTTATTTTATTAGCGTTAATTCTCCAAACATCAATAGTGGCGAATATTGGAGCTTTAGGATGATACAATATAAAGATAGATAGTGCCAAATCCAGTGTTTCCAATTTAAGCTTTCCGGTAATAAAACCCAAAGGTCCTGTATAATCTTCTGCCTCAAGCATTATCCCTTGCTGAAAAATATGCCTCAGGGTTTCATTTTCTGCCTCATCTCTTCCAATAATCAATTTTGCCTCGTTCGTCAGCCGAAAATGACGACCATAAGCAAGTAACTCAATTGCATGCAGATTGTCCTGATGATGCTTTTGCAGGTCTCGTAAGCGTAAACAATAATTACGATCCGTAAGTAAACAACCACCTGCCGGAGAGGGAAAATCAACTATACCTAATTCTTCTGCTAAAGCTAATTGAGCTAAGCGTCCACGACCCTGTATGGATAACATATCTTTTTTAGCAATCCAACCTTCTCTAATAGGCAATGTATCAGGAAGTAAATTTTGCGACAGAGGTCTTACAATTAAGTCCTTTACACTGCTAAGTTTACTAACACTATCCAGAGCATCACGCCTTTGGCTTTTTGGCCGCTGACCTAAAACCTCACCACTGATAAGATAATCTGCATCTCTATCCGGCATTAGTTCAGCTGCTTTTTTAAACATAAAACTATGACAATCAATACAGGGATTTAACCATTTGCCAAAACCGTAAACAGGATTATCCAGTAATTTAATATGCTCTTCCGATACATCTATTATTTCCAAATTAATTGCATTCTTAATAGCATAATTAATTGCCCGCTCCTGAAGCAAATACGGAGCTTTAAAAAATACCGGATGAACAGGATATCCTTTACTTTGCATCCATTTAACTGCTAAAATACTATCCAGTCCACCGGAAAATAATGCTATTGCCTTATGTGTTTTCATATTGCCTATACCCTGAAACTACCTTTTTTTGTCAAGCGGGAATTATCTCCGGAAGGTTGACGTCCCGGTCAACCAAAAAACCGGAAGGTTGACGTCCTCGTCAACTAAAAAAACCGGAAGGTTGACCTCCTCGTCAACTAAAAAAACCGGAAGGTTGACGTCCTCGTCAACCAACTTATACAACTAATTTCGTTACTAAAATAATCTCGGTAATGTATTATCTATTTTGTTTTTGAACGACGGGGACGTCGTTCTTCCGGAATGATATTACAAGACAGCAGCTATGCTCCTGCTATAATCTTGATTTATATAATTACCTTGTGGACTTTGCCTATCTACCTGTTGCCTGGTCATTTCTTTAACGACTCTTTAACGATTCTTTAACAATACCTTAACTTCGTTAAGGAGTCGTTAAAGAAATGTTAAAAGAGCATAAAAGGAACAAAAAGGCAGGAAGTAATAGAAAACGAAATTTATAAAATAAACAGGATTTTATTGAATAATAGGTCTGGGATGAACAAGATGTAAAGGATTTGAAGGATTTCTTTAATACACAGCTTTGCCGGGTATTCGGAGCTCGCTGAAGCTCTGCATTTTTTAGCGGAGGAACTACATCTTGTAGTTCCACTTGCAACCGCGCTATTTCTTTATCACTCTTTTTTTAGTAACGCAATAGAACAAATATGGTGGTTGACCAGGAGGTCAACCTTCCGGAGGAACTACATCTTGCAGTTCCACTTGCAACCGCGCTATTTTTTTATCACTCTTTTTTTAGTAACGCAATAGAACAAATATGGTGGTTGACCAGGAGGTCAACCTTCCGGAGGAAATATTTCAACTGAGGAACTGCATCTTCCATCTACATAAAAATCTAAAAGTTTCAGCTCTCCCTTTTCTATCGCCCAATCTCACCTTTAACCATTCATTCTTTATTTTTCATTTTGCATTACTTTGCCAAAACCATCTTTTTAACGGAAGTATAATTACCGGTAGTTAAACGATATAAATAAATTCCACTGGCAACATTTCTTCCGTTATCATCACAGCCATCCCAGGAAACCTGATAGTAACCTGGACTATAGTGTTCTTGAGTATAGGATTTTATCTTCTGTCCTTTCATATTGTAAATATCAATTGTTACTTTACCTGCTTCTTTAAGAGAATAACGAATGATTGTATTGGGATTGAAAGGATTAGGGAAGGCATTATACAGTTTTGTAACTATTTGAACGGAGGGAGGAACCGGTTCTTGAGTTGGATCACCAATAGTAACTGTTAGAGGACCGTAAAATTCACTGCTTCCTTCTAAAGCAACACTTTCCAGCCAATAATAATAAATCATATTAGTATACACCTCAAAATCAGTAAAGTTATAACTAATTTGAGTTCCTACAGGTGAACCGCTATTAATAATGGAACCATTGATGGTAATAGCGTTATGCAGTTCTTGATCTTCACTGCGGAGGATATTGTAGCCCAAATGGTTAGTTTCGCTTTCGGTAGTCCAGGAAATATGCACAAAACTTTCAGGAGTTACTATAGCAGTAAAACGGGATAGAGTTACCGGTAATGTAGGATCAACGCCTTCTTCAATTACTAAAATAACATCATTTTTAGTTCCAAATTCTACATTAGATAAAGTTACTGTTCCTATATTACCTTCAGTTACATTGCAGGGATAAGAACTTCCATAATGCCATTGACCACCATAATAAATTATACAATACCAATTCCCCGAACTGAGTTTTAGAGATATATTCCCTTTACCTGAACCTAATAAACCAAGCACCACGGGATCTGTAAGATTACTATAATTCGGTAATGCCATCACTTGTGGATGAAAAGCATTTACAGAACTATTAAGATTTAAGTGGATAGTGGAAGTTATGGTTATTCCATTTATTTCAGTAGGATAATCAGCAGGAATATCACAACAGATATGAACATCATCAAGGTAAACTGAATGAGTATTATTTCCATAATAATGGAATCCCAAATAAACCATTTGATTAACATATTCATGCAAGTCAATTGCGGTTTTTTGCCAGGAAATGCTGCTGAGATTAACGGGTATCCAGTTATAACTTTCAGGATTTGTATCGGTACCAATCCCCCATTCCAAGCTCTCTTCACTATCGTGTTTTAAATGCCAGAAGGAAAGATTATGATGAAAAGAATTGATTAAAATTGGAGGACTAAACAAATATTGGTTATAATCATCTGATTGCTCCTGAGAACTAAACCGGGCTGAAAACTGTCCATTAATTGTATGATTATTATCATTACTTTGAATAATATCGTTATTATTATAAACATATTTTGTCCATCCCGCAGGTAAAAAAGCATTTTCAAAATCCTCTATCAGAAAACCTTCATAATAAGTAGTTCCTTTCAGAATTACATCATATTGGGTTCGAGAACTATAACTAATACGGAGGATGGCATTTTTTTCTCCAAATGAATGAGGATAGAAACGAACCGGAATATCAACACTTTGATCTGTTGCTAAATGAGCATCTAGATTGGAATAATCAATTTCAAAATCATTAATATCACCTAAAAGCGTAAAATTATCCTCCGTAAGGTCAATTTCGCCTTCGCCTGTATTAGAAATTGTTACATTTATATAGCTGGATGCATTATTAACAGGGGTAAAAGGAAAAATAATTTCTGCCGGTGTATAACTTAAATTTGGTACATCAGGTAGTTTTTCAATCTGAAAATCATCAATTCCAAAGCTCCAATTGGTTGCAGCTGAAGCATATTGATAAAAAGCAAGATAAATTTGATGGTCTCTATAAGCGCTTAAATCTAAACTATGTTCAATCCATTCAGTGTTATAACAGGTAAAAACAGCCAATTCTTCCGTAAAAGATGAAATATCTGTATTAGAAGTAGAAAGTAAAACTTTATAAGAATTAGGATATGAGACACTTTCTACCATATCATACCATTTTATTTTTATATTAACTGCAGTTAAATCCAATGGAGGCGAAATAAGATAATCATCAATATTACCCATACCTTGAGCTGCATAAGGTTCAGAATGTGCAGGTATATTACATTCATTTGTTTGCCTCCAGGTATAACCATCATTATTAGCATTTATTACATTCCAACCTAAGGGAGCAGGAGGATTTCCAGACCAGGCATTATCAAAATTTTGCAGATAGGGAAAATCATCTTTGTTAAGAGTCGGGTTATTCATCACCGTAAAAGACCATATTTCAAGCTCATACTTATCTGAAGCATAGCCATAAATATTATAAGGATCAATCTTCCAGTAATAGGTTTTTCCATATTCCAAAATGCCAGGATTATAACTTGTTCCATTCTGAAGAGATATAACTTTTTCCGGATTGGGAGAATCTCCAAAATAAACATCATAGTGAGAAGGACAACCTCCTCCGCTCCACCAATGTAAAGTAATATTTGTTAAAACATCATTAGCTGTATTTACCGGATAAGGATTTATTACAGGAAGAGGAGGTTCATTTTCTATTAAAAATTCAGCCTCAAAACGAGTTACTGGCCTATTGTAAGTAGGAATTAAATAAGTGGGTTGAGTATCATCAGAATAATTACCCCTGCATAAATATGTTGCTCCTGTAGAAGAATAAGTATAATCGGGTCTATTCGCTGACCATTCCTCATAACCTTTTACAATAAGAATATGTAGATTTCCCGTAGCATTATATGAATAGGGTTCTATAAGGGTAACTTCTGCCCATCCTGAGGTACCAAAATTATTTGGAAAATTTCCACTGTAAACAAGCTGATATTCAGAATATGGTGGAGAAATTGTAGCTGTGGATAAATTGGTTGCAGATGAGACCTTCATATAAATGCTAACATTGGAAATTAGTAAGGAGGGGTTCCCATGGCGTTTGTAGAAAGCTATTTTATTAATCAAGCACTCTGAACTTAGTTCAGCTGATGTATACAGCATTTCATAGGTGGAATAATTATGATATCTGTTGATTGGTATTAAACCGTAGGTTGAAGAAGCAGGATTTCCAATCGTTATTTGTTCTCCCCTAGCAAAGGAGAAAATCCCGATTAAAAATATTAGGAATAAAACCAAAACTTTCTGCTGCATAATTTTTTACCTCCTTAAAGATATTTTTTATCTAAGCAATGGACTAACTTCTTTTTCAGTCCCTGTGTTAAAGATGTATGATGGAACAAATAAGCATAGGTAGACCTGTCAATGTTAAGATTAACATTATTGTTAATATATAGAATTAGAAAGGAAAGAGATTTTTTTCTCAGATAGGTAAAAAAAGATAATAAAATATTATATGAGCTCCAGAAAATATAGCTGAAAATAAATACTATTCTAAAATCTGCTATATTTAAAGCAGTTTCACTTATTGGCAAAATAATACCTACTTTTAAGTCACCAACCAAATTCCTCTCCTCAAAAACAAAAAATTATCTTTACTCTAAACAATATAGCACTTTTAGCTTTTATTAATCACAAATTTTCAATTTTAGGTCAAAGCCAAAAACTGGAATATTTCCTTACTCTACATACTAGAATACTCATTACTTTAATCTCAAATTCCTGTCAAGAAAAATTTTTCAATTTGATTTCTGAACAGGGAATAGAGGTTCTAAATACATTATAAAGTTTTGAAATGACCTAATTATTTTAGTCAGATTGTAAAGTAAACAATGTTCCCCGGATGTTTATATAACGATGGAATAATAAATTCTTACAATGTATAACAATTTGCCAACTTGTATGTTAACAACCCGAGACCTTATTTACAAAACACATAACTTATTGAAATTAATTGAAATCCAGATCCTTCCTTGTCTCCTTCCGGAATTGAACTTAACATATTCCCAGATAAGTATTAAAAATGCCCGAAGAGTGAAATAATAAATAGGATTAGAAGCATAATTTAACAGATTTGATTACCTCCGGAAAGAAGGGATCATTATATATGGGTATTATCAATTTCTAAGATAAGTAAAGATGTTTTTTGTCCTTTGGATTTTATAATAATAAATGAAAAGTTACAGAATTATGAATTATTTTCAGGAAATGGAACAAGCATTGCATAAAATAAGAAGGAAGAAAAATAAAAGCTGAAAGGTAGGAAGCTATGAAAAACATAGCATTATTGGCTATACTCTTGTTTTCAACTACAGTTCTTGTAGCTGGAGTTACAATGAATTACTCTCTGGAAACACCGAGAATTGAAGCAAAAGAACAATACACAAAAGTAAGTTTAGAAAAAGCTCAAAGCTGGGGTCAACCGGGAAATCCTGATTTGCCCTGGTTCGGGATAAAGCTTTTGTTGCCTGCAGGTTTTGCAGCGGAGAAAATTGTTGTTAACAGATATAATCCTGTTACTTACACCTTAGATAAACCCATAATTCCGATTCCAAGAGCATACCCTTTTTCGCATACAAAAAGGGAAACTCCGGAAAAACCCAATCCTGAAATTTACGAATCTCCTCTCCCCTATCCTCAAATTACGGATAACGGATTGATTACTTCCTTTTTGAGCGGTCAACCAATAGCTTTTTCAGCAATAAGTCCCTTTGCCTATTATCCTTTAACCAACGAGCTGGTATTTTATAGAGAATTAAGTGTGGAAATTAGTTACAGCAACAGTGCAAGGGCAATAGAAGCGATGCATTTTTTGAAACAGGATTCTTTTACGGCAAGCCGGTTGCAAAAAATTGTAGACAACCCTGAAACTATTACAATTACTTCTTCTCGTGAGACAGGAATTGAATATCTTATTGTGGTGGATGCGGAAAAAATAACCCAGTGGACACCTCTAAAAACCTTTCAGGAAACACGGGGGAAAACAGTGCTGATAAAAAGTATAAGTGAAATCACAACGGAAAATCAGGGTGCTGACACACAGGAAAAATTGCGTAATTACATTATATCTTTATATACAACCAATCCTTTGCGTTATGTTTTTCTAGCAGGTGATACGGATGTTATTCCCCATAGAGGTTTTTATGTTAGTGTAGATAACAGTGATGAAGGCACTGATGCTGATATTCCTGCTGATATGTATTATGCTTGTTTAGATGGAAACTGGAACACAGACGGGGATAGTTACTGGGGTGAAATTTATGAAACAGACCTTGCACCAGAACTGGCTATCGGTCGTTATTGCTATAATAGCGATACGGAAATTGGTAATTTCCTGAATAAATTAACCCTGTATAGCAATGCTCCGGTAGCAAATGAAATAAAATCAGCGTTTTTTGTTGGCGAATGGTTATGGGATGGACCTACCTGGGGTGGCGATTATATGGATGAAATGATTGGTGGAAGTAGTGCTAACGGCTATACAACCATCGGAGTTCCTACTTCCTGGAATATAACTACTTTATACGATAGAACTTATGGTGCTGCTGATTCCTGGGGAGCAAATGAGATTCGTCCTCTTTTAAGTGCAGGACCAAACCTGGTAAATCATTTAGGACATTCCAATACTACTTATACGATGCGCTTATCCAATAATCAGGTATCTTCCTCCACAATAACGAATAATGGCATAAATCACAATTTTTCCACATATTTTACTCAGGGCTGTTATTCCGGTGCTTTTGATAATCGCGAGACCTCTCCCGGTCAGTATACTTCGGATTGTATAACAGAAAAAATGACTTCTATTGCGACAGGACCTGTAGCGATGATTTCTCATTCACGTTACGGTTGGGGTGTACAGGGAAGTACTGACGGTGCTTCTCAATATATTCATCGCCAGTTTATAGATGCTATTTTCGGGGAAAACATTTATGAAGCAGGTTATGCTTTGGTTGATTCTAAAATAGATAATATTCCATATATCACTAATGAACCGGTAATGTATTGGGTAACTTATGAAACCAATCTCTTTGGTGATCCGGCTATGCTGCTTTGGACTGATATTCCTCAATCTATAACAGCTAATTTGCCTGAACAATTAATGGTAGGAGTAAATTATTATCAGATTCAGACCAATGCACCTAATGCTGAATTCGTTTTAAAAAATTCAGACCATACGGTGTATAAAACAACTGCCGATGAAAATGGTCTAATTGTGGTTAATTTTTTAGTTCCGTTAGCTCCTGGAACTTATTACATCTATATCAGTGCACACAATTTTTATCCTTTTAGTGCAACGATTACAGCTTTAGCTGCAGAAATGCCCTATATTATATGTAATAATATCAGTTATAACGATCAGGATGGACTCTATCATACGGGAGAAATGCTATCTCTCAATCTCTATGTTAAAAATGTAGGATTGATGGACCTCACAGTTCCAGGAACTTTAACTCTCACCAGTAATTCAACTAATATTCAAATTCTTTCTTCAACAGCCAATTTTCCTGGTATTGCTGTGGGAGATTCTTTGTCTCTTAATTCTGCCTTTTCGTTCAGGATTGTAGGCAATTTTGCTGATCAAACAAGAGCAACTTTAACAATCAGAGCCAATTATGATTCCTATTTATCTAATTCCACTTTTATCTTAACTCTGAATGCTCCTGTTTTACAACTGCTCTCCTATCAACTAAATAATACGGATTTGATGATTATGCCTGGAGATACACCTTCTATTAGTTTCAGTGTAGCTAATACAGGTAGTGGAAATGCATACACACCAATGTTTATTCTTTTTAACACTTCTTCTGATATTATTTTGGAGCAGGATGAAATTTTATTAGCTCCCTTAAATTCCAATAGCACAGCTGATTACCAAAGTGCAATTACTTTGCAGGTGTTGGATAGCGCAGTGATTGATAATAACTACCTGATAAGTTACATTTTCAGTGCTGAAAATGGCAATCTAGTAGAAGGAAATTTCGTAATTCATATTGGTGCTCTCAGTTATAGTTTTGAAGCGGATTACCAGGATTGGGAAACAGTAGCGCTCAATAGCAGTTTTGTAAATCAGTGGCATCGTTCTTCAAATAGAAATCATACTCCCGATGGGATTTACGCTATGAAATTTGGAGGTAACGGTTCAGCTAATTATACTAGTAGTGCTTATGGCGCATTAGTTAGTCCTGAAATGAATGTAAGCCCCGACTGTCAGTTGAAATTCTATCACTGGATGAATGCAGAAACCCATACTACCAATCAATATTATGCCTGGGATGGCGGAATGGTAGAAATGAGTTTGAATGGTGGTAGCTGGACACAAATTACTCCTGTAGGGGGTTATCCCTATAGAATTTATAATAACCCAGCTTCTCCTTTTTCTGCAAATACCTGGGTTTATTCAGGTAATTTTGATTGGACAGAAGCCATTTTTGAACTTGGTAATGTTAGTGGAATAGCTCAATTTCGTTGGATTTTTGGCAGTGATGGTTATGTGACTGAAGAGGGCTGGTATATTGATGATGTAAGAATTACCGGTATCGTTGCTAATGAAGATGAAAGTATTCCTTCCGCAAATAATGTTGTCCTGTATAAAAACTATCCCAATCCCTTCAATCCGGAAACAACAATTATATTTTCCCTGCCTGCTCGGATGCCGGTTTGCCTGGAGGTCTTCAATATTAAAGGTCAATTAGTTAACCGCTTAATTGATGAGATTAAACCTGCAGGTACTCATAAAGTCGTATTCAATGGCTTAGATATAAATAACCATAATATAGCCAGTGGAGTATATTACTATCGCATTAAAACCCCATCAGGCGTCCAAATGCGAAAAATGCTTTTGCTTAAATAGAAATGCTGAAACTTACTCCCGCTACTAAGGTTCTCGTTTTAACCGGAGCTGGTATCAGCGCTGAATCTGGTATCAGAACTTTTAGGGATAGCGGTGGCTTATGGGAAAATAATCGGGTTGAAGAAGTTGCCACTCCTGAAGCTTTTAGCTCTAATCCCATAAAAGTTTGGGAATTTTATCGTCAACGCTATGAAGATAGTATTTCCCGTAAGCCCAATCCGGCTCATTTTGCTTTAGTTAAATTGGAACATTTTTTAGGAGATAACTTTTTACTGGTTACTCAAAATGTGGATTGCCTCCATTTAAAAGCTGGCTCTAAAAGAGTTTTGGAAATGCATGGTTCTCTTGCCACATGTATCTGCACCCATTGCCATAGCAAATTAGCTATTAAGGATATAGATTTAACAAAATATATCCCTACTTGCCCTTTTTGCAATGGAGTTCTAAGACCCGATATCGTCTGGTTTGGAGAAATACCCCATTACCTGAGTTTAATTGATGATGCCCTCAGAAACTGTTCTATCTTTTTAATTGTGGGAACCAGCGGGGTTGTTTATCCTGCTGCAGGTTTCGTTCTTACTGCTAAATTGATGGGAGCTAAAACAATAGCCATAAATCTGGAAAAACCGGATAACCTTTCCTATATTGATGAATTTTATCAGGGTAAATCAGGAGAAATTTTGCCTGAATTAGTTGATAAATGGATTAATGGGTAGATTTTATTGCTCACAGATTACACGTTTCACGCAGATTTCGCTGATTACACAGATTTGATTTTAGAAACAAGGATTGAATAGGTCTGGGATGAACAGGATAAAAAGGATTTTAGGGTTATTATATTATAAAAAAACATAAGCTGTCCCGAACTCAAAAGTTATTTCCCAGGTGAAAGTTATCAAGGTGTAAATGTAAGTCAGGAGTCGTCACTGCCATCAAAATTTATACACATCCCACAAATTTGTTTGGCAGTGAGGACTCATGACGACTTTCTCTCGCAGATTTCCTTTCCGGAAAAACGACATCCTCGTCGTTTCTAGTCCTCAAACTAAAAATAAAGAACGAAAAAGTAAGATAGAAACAAAAAGATATAGAGATAATGTAAAATTGAAAAACCGTAAACAAAAAATTGTTTTCTCTTTCTTTTTAGTGTTCTTGTTGTAATATTACATCTTCTTATATTTATCAGCATTACGACTTGGTAATCTTCTCCTTCCCTACTACCCTCTCAAATGCCACTTATATGCCTGTTTATAGATACTAAAACTAAGTTTGAGAACTCTTTCATAAACTAATAATAGGCACTAAACTTTCCAGTAGGGAAGGAATTGTATCTTCCAACAACACACACGACTATCTCTCACAGATTATACAGATTACACAGATTTGATTTTTTGATGGGTCTACAGGGTTGTTGTTTCACGCAGATTTCGCTGATTACACAGATTTTATTTATGATTGGTCTATAGGGTCGTCATGAGTCATATGTGCCACAAATGTTATTTCCCAGGTGAAAGTTATCAAGGCACAAATGACTCCTGACTTACATTGAGGACTATGCCACAAAAGTTATTTCCCAGGTGAAAATTCTCAAGGCACATATGACTTCTTACTTACATAGAGGATAGGAAACGACAGGAATTTCGTTAATTCTGGGAAGAGAACTCTCACTATTTCATTTTTTCGTTGACGCTAACTCTGAACTAATAAAGATGGCAGTGGAATTTCTTTTAGAAAAATAAGGAGTTGTAATGCGCAAGTTCTTTATAGCTGTTCTAATGCTCATTGTGCTGTTAGCCGGTTGTAAAAGTTCAGTCCAATCCAATAAAGTTAAGGTTATTTTTTGGCATGGCATTAGCGGTCCCTTGGGAGAAACCCTGAATAATATGATTAGTGAATTTAACAAAACTCATAAAGATATTGAAGTAATAGCTAATCCTATTAGCAGTTACAATGCTCTTTCCCAGAAACTTATGGCTTCCATCCAAGCTAATAATCAACCCGATATTGCGCAGGTATATGAATCCTGGACTGCTAAATATATTGAAGCAGGTGTATTGTGTAATCTTGAGGACTTTATGAATGCAGACACAACATGGACAAAAGATAATCTGGAAGATATCTATCCTGTTTTTTTGAAATCTAATACTTTTAATGATACCATCTATTCTTTTCCTTTCAATAAAAGCGTACGTGCCTATTTTTACAATAAAGATGCATTTTATAGAGCCGGTCTTGATCCAAATCACTTTCCTGCCAATTGGGATGAATATCGTTCCTATTGCAAAATCCTTACACTGGATAAAAATAACGATGGGAAACCGGAAACTTATGGAACCAATTTTAATGTTAACGAATGGCAATTTATCAATTTGCTCTATCAAGCCGGAGGAACTATTTTAGATGAAAAAGGCAAGCCCCAGCTGAATAGTCCACAAGCAATTGAAGCACTAACTTTTTTAACGGATCTGTTGAATAAAGATAAAACCGTTTATCTGGTGCGAGAATTTGAAGGGCAGAATGACTTTCTGGCAGGAATTGTAGCTATGTATGAAGGAAGCAGTGTCTCCATCACGCATATGCGTCAGCAACCTATCAATTTCAATATTGGTTATGCTCCGCTACCTGCTTATAGAACAAATAAAAGCTCCATTAGCGGAACAAATATCGTTATCTTCAAAAGCGGAGATGAAAAAAGAGAACGGGGTGCATGGGAATTTATTAAATGGTTTACCGATACAGAACAGACAGCTAGATGGAGTGCCGAAACCTGCTATATGCCTGTGCGGAAAAGTGCTATGCAATCTCCCGTTCTGCAGAATTTTTTAAAGGACTATCCTCAATTTCAAGGGATTTATGACCAACTGGAAACGGCTGTTTTTGAGCCCCAGATTTCTGCTTGGTTCAAAGCTCGTATGGAATTAAAAAATTATTTGGAAAAAGCAATGCGGGGAATATCTACTCCTAAACAGGCATTGGATGAAATGAACCAAAAGTTTCAAGCTATTATTGATGAAGAAAAGTATCTAAAAAACTTGTAGCTATCATCCTAACGAGGAATATATGTTACTTAACTGCGCAGAAGAACTAATTATCTTAGCCATAGATGATCAAACCAATTCATTCTATAGGATTTCCAATATCAATATCAATGTAGCTTTAATTGGAGCGCTTTTAATGGATTTGGCTTTGAGAAAAAGAATAGATGTAGGTTTGGAAGGTATCTATGTTCTTTCTACAGAACCTACAGGTGATGAGTTTCTGGATACTATCCTGGAGAATTTAGTTGAGACAGAAGCAGGAAATCAACCAGCTGTTTTAGTAGGTCACCTTTATAATTCTATGGTGCACTTGAAAGATAAACTACTGCAATCTTTGGAAGAAAAAGGTATCATCAAAGTAAGCCAATGTAAGGTCTTATGGCTCTTCAAAAAACGTCGCTATCCTGTTATTGACCAGAAAGAAGAGGAAGAAGTCCTCTCCCGTATTCGTAAAACCATACTTACTGATGTAAAACCTGAACCCAGAGACCTGGCTTTACTTGCTTTATTACAAATCTGCGGACTGATGGATAAAATCTTTACGAAAGAGGAATTGGAACAACGCAGTGCACGCTTAAAACTTTTAAATAATATGGATCTTATCAGCCCTGCAGTAAAGAGAATTATTGGCGAAATGCAGGTTCTAATCACAACTACTTACACAACCTGAAAATTTCGGGATGGCATATAAAACAGATAAAGAATATAGGGGTTAACGAATTCCGGGTCAGTAAATTCTTGAGTGATTATTTTACAGGATGGCGTCCTCTGTAGCAAAAAGAAATATCCTACCCGATATATTGTTTTTCCTTGACTTGGAAGACCTCATCAAAATTTTTGCATATAACTAAAAGCGGGCATAGCTCAGATGGTAGAGCATTAGCTTCCCAAGCTGAGGGTCGCGGGTTCAAATCCCGTTGCCCGCTCCATTTTTTTCCGGATCGTTGACGTCCCCGTCAACCCAAAAACCGGATTGTTGATGTCCCCGTCAACCCACTCCCCCCTTCTATTTATTCAGTTACATAATAGTCAGCAATAACGAATAAGCTCGGTTGGCAGTGGAACGACGAGGACGTCGTTATTCCGGATCGTTGACCTCCCCGTCAACCAAAAACACCGGATGGTTGCTGTCCCCGTCAACTTCAAAATGAACGACGAGGACGTCGTTCTTCCGGAAGGTTGACCTCCTGGTCAACTATAATAAACGACAGGGATGTCGTTCTTCCGGATATTTAAGGTGCAACTTTCAAAGCAGGATTTTGTGTACTTGCCTTGATATAATAAAATCCTTTATTTCCACTTACATCAGTGAACTGCAGGTAGGAAGTAGTTCCAATCAAAGTGAAACTACTATAAGGATTATCACTGCGATATATTTGATAACTGACAGCATTGGGGACTGCATTCCAGTGCAACAAAATACTTGAACCTTCATTAGACAATGTTACAATAGGCGTTTCCAGAGAAGGATAATAACCGCTACCGGTTAAAACAAGATTAAAATTGTGATAATTTGTTGCATTACTGGTGATCACCAGATTTCCATTATACAATGTCTGAGCCGTAGGGGTAAATGTTACATTAATAGTCAATGAATTACCCGCTTCTATGGAAAACTGCATATTATTACGCTCTTCATTTCTCGTATCTTTGAACTCTGTATATTCCTTTCTTGCCGGAAAAGCAAGAGAATAACCATTTGGAACCGAAAAATAACCTGCCAATATCTGATTTCCGGTATTTTGAAGGGTAAAAGGCAAAGTTGTTGAACTACCAATTTCCACAGCTCCAAAATTCAATTGATCGGGATTAACTGAAATTAAAGCATTTTGAGCTTGGGAAGGGATAACAATTTTAATATTTGGTCTATTACTGGAATTATAACCTCCCGTAAAAACATTAGTTTGGTCATTGTTATCGTTCCAAATATAACGATAACCATTAGTAACAGTTGTGTATTGAACTGTCCCCGAAGAATTCCATTGACTTACAAGACCAAAAGCAGTATCAACAACAATATTATCTGTTCCATTCCAATGAAAAGGAGTAGTAAGAGTAAGCATATCCCAGCCACCGGAAACAGGCATATAGGACGCATTTGTATAAACTGTAGTCATTCCCGTTGCTGTTTGCCAGGAAGACACATTAGTAGCGGTTGTGTGTTTCATTCGGATTAAGAAATTCGGTAAAGCATAAGCTGGAGAGCTGGCTATATAAAAACCCAGCTGTAAAATATCTATGGGTCCATAAATTCCTGCTGCATTCAGTTCTGCAGCAGTATATATTGACTGACCGTGTGAACTTCTAAAATAAATATTTATCGGACTAGCAGAATTAGTTCCTGTAACACTTGTTCCACTACCAATTATTGCTACGCTGGAAGTAACACTATTCGGAGTTGCCTGGACAGTTGAAGTAGGAAGTGATTCATTAGTTCCAGAAACAGAGGTTAGATAATAGGAATAGGTTGTGCCATTTATAACATCTACATCATAATAAGTATATCTATTAGCTACATTATCATATAAGGCATTATTACGGTAAATATTATAACTATCTATGTTACCTGTAATTGGTGTCTGCCAGGATAAAGTAACTATTCCATTTCCCGGAGTAGCCGTTAAAGCTGTAGGTGGCAAAATTACACTGCTATCTACAAAGATTTTAAAGCGGATATTAGGTAGATTGTTGGTAGCGGAAAGATTTGTAGGAGCTGCACTATCACTATGATTTTGCCTTGCCCGGGGTGAAGCACTACTGGTATAAGTCCAATACGGGTAATTATTTATCCATTGCTGATACCCTTTTAAACAAAGGATAGAAAGATTATCAGCTCCATTGTAGAGAAACATTTGATTAAGATTAACTTCCATCCAGCCGGAAGATGCATTATTAGGAAAAGGACCGTTATAAACCAAAGAATAGCCATTCAAATTATAATCTCCGGAGCTGAGGTTTGTGCTTTGAGTATGTTTCAGATAGATTGATACACTTTCTATCGGGTTTATATCTTCCCCTTGAGCTTTATAATAAGCAAGGGATTTAATTGTACCTGCAATACCAATTTCGCTAGCAAGATAAATTGCTTCGTGAGCAGAATAGTTATAAAATCTATCTAAAGGATAGGTTTGCGTTCCAGTTCCAGTCCCGATTGTAATTTCTAAAGGTGCTCCAATTTCCAGAATAATATTCGTTGAGGCAGAATAACTTCCGGCAACAGCAGAACACAGAATATTAGCCATAGTTCCAACAGCAACTGAAGCATCTGCACTAAGAAGAAAAACAAGATTTGCATTTCCATTCCCAGCAATTGCAGTAAACTGAGCTGTTCCTGTAATAATATTAATTCCTTCAGTAGAAGAAGTGATTGTTGCCGTTCCTGCATTACTGGCTACTTCACCTGTATTCAGCAATTGAACAGAAAGGTTTGCTGTTTCGCCGGGGTCTAAAATTCCATCATAATCACCATCAGCATCTAACACAGTATAAGTTCCAAATTCAAGTATTGGAACATAAACCTCCAGGGAAAAATAATAGACCCAGTTTAGGTCACTTCCTGATATATTTAAAGTAAAGTTAATTGTATGACCACCAGGGCAAGAGGGAGATATACTTAAAATAAAATTGTTTTGAGGTAAAGCTTGAGAATCCTCAGCAATACTTCCGTAATTAGCTGTGTTTGTATTAATCGTTACATAAGAATCTGAACAACTGAGCACAGCTATTACATTCTCTGCAGCAGAAAGTCCGTTGTTTCTAAGTAAAATTTGCAACTGAGCTGTTTCACCCGGTTCCAGATGGTTATTAGAATTGGGGTCAAGAATAGTTGTACCGGCAATATTCAAATGAGGTGTGTCTGAGATAATTTCCGGTGTGCTAATAAATAATGCTTTTTCGTTGCTTAAGGGGCTAGCCGCTGTAGGATAAGTATTGTTGAAAGTATATTCCAGTCCATCAGTTCCGTAGTGATCTTTGATGCCAATAGTGCAAAAATTCCCATGCGGGTAAATATCTCCACTACCTTGATCTATATTGTTAAAGATCTTATACTGTAGTTTGATTTGTCCATCATTTGTTATAGTAGGATAAAAGACAGGATCATATAAAATTGCTTGAAATGTCTCTGGAGTAATTCTATCATATCCAGAAATTACATTATACCATTCAATTACATAATAATGCTGGGTTGAATTATAATAAGTATAAACTCCACTTCCTGATTCCAATTGAAGATCATCCCAGAAAACAGCTATCATAGGATTAGGACCTCCAGCTCCCGGTAAACGCCAATTTCTCCAATCCGCATTTTGTGTCGCACCAAAGGCAATAAAACCATTGGAAGTTATTGATGCTTGAGTATACTGTCGGCCATAAAACTGAAAAGTAAAGGGCAAATTAACTGTCTGAATAGCAACGGCATTAGTAGCATCCCCTTCATCGTATGCATTGCCAGGATCTGTTAAAGCGAGCAATGTTCCATTTCCCCCTTCGGTTGGAGCTATAGGAATCCATTGATAGTTGGGACAAAGTGGATAAGCCATATCTGTTTGATCATATATAAAATAGCCATAAGCATCCTGACCTAAGGGCTCATTAATTGTAGTTGTCCCGATGGTTATGCTTAAATGCAAGGTCTGGGAAAATCCATTGACATTAGATAGAGTAAGAATTAACGGAATAACCATTCCGCTTATACTACTGCCCCGAGCAAAAATAGTAAAACTGTTAGAACTATTTGTAACAGTAGAATTGGGTGTGATATTGCCAAAAAAACCTTCAGCATCCTGAACCACGAAATAATTACTGAGCGCTTGTAAATTGCCGTAAACATTTTGTAGAGTGGAAATACCAGTGTTTTTCAGCGAAAAAGTAAAAGGACAGGAAACTCCAGGAGTTATAATATTACCGGTTATACCGACAAAAGTATAACTTTGAATTTCCAGGTTTCCACTTCGGACAGTAACTGGAATATTGATAGTCCAGTTGTTTCCCGATGCTTCAGCAGTAAGAACTAAAGTAATAATATGTAAATCAGGACAGGCAGGGGATACAGAAAAAACAATAGGACTAATGTTTTCTCCAAAACCACCGGCAGCAATATCCCCAAATTCCAAGCGGCTATATTCAATCAAAGTAACATAAGGATCATTAGCAGTTACATTACCATTAACAAACAGAGTAGATGAACCGGTATTTTTCACGGTTACATAGAGGTTTACTTCTTCTCCAGCATTAAGTGTTCCATCTCCATTTCCGGTAGCTGTATCATCATCCAGAACAAAACTATCATATACAATTCCTCCACCTGTATTTAAAGTTATTGTCCCAGTGGACGCAATATAATCATCCTTGGCAACTGTTAAAACCAAGTTCTGACTTAAATCGGAAGGCAGATTTATTATAACAAAACCGGTAGCATCCGTAATTCCGGTTAATTGTAAACCGGAAATTGTAGTTAAAGTTACATAAGCACCTTCAACGCTTTCTCCGTTATTGTTTGTTGTTCCAATTCTGACATTGGTTGAGCCAGCAGGAATAGTTGCCGGAGCTGAAACAATAAAACTATTTGGAGTTCCTACATAAACCATAGCAGTAGGATCACCCATCAGATTACAATAAGCAGCAAAATCCAGTGCCTGAGTAGGATGACTTATACCATAAACAGCATTCAGATATAACTTTGCATAAAGCATTGCCGAAGACATCTCCCTCATTCCCAGATTGTAAATTCCGTGAAAGATGCCTACATCCAAACAATTGTTCATTGGTGTATGAGTGGATGAAGTTGCCATTCCAATTGAAGTTATTGCACCTCCTAAAGCAGCAGCGGTTCCATAACGAATAACTTGTTCCGTAGTAGAAGTTTGAGAGGAGCCATTAAAAGATCCAGTGCTGCAAGTAATAAACACAGAATGAAAGAGTTTGTAGGAATTAAATAAGGAAGACATTGTGCTAGGCCAACTATTCATTCCGATGTAACCCCGAAAGTTATAAAAGGCGACACCTTGATTAATAGCATTATTGATTGTTGTGTTACTGGGGCTGGAACCATAGACCTCAGTATAAGTATATGCAGGATTTATCTCTTCCGAAATATCACGAATGTATCTATTAGTATAAATCGTTGAGATACCTGATTGACCGGAATCTCCTACTAAAACCATTCTATTTAACCAGTCAGTAGGATGCTGGCTAATATTCTTTTCCAGAGAAATGATTTTTGCCATAATGATATTCAGTTCCTCAGTAGAAGTAACGGAAATTCTGCCAATCATCACATCACCCAAGTTATCATTTCCCGCCAGCCAGGTATATTGATAATCCACATAAGAGTTATTACTTGGCACTGCAATAGTTCCATCTGTATCACCAATTAAAGTAATATAGTCGGGACGAGTGGATACATTGTTATAAGCATTTTGGATATAACTCTTTATACTCGTATTGGTTGTTCCGGTAACACTGGTACTAACAGCGTTTACAATAAAACCCCTCTGCTTTTTCCAAGTAACAAATTCATCTATCTTTGCCTGATAGATCGCATCTGTATAATTACCATAAATAACCAGCATCACAGGATTTCTATAACTAACTTCCCTGGTTTGTATTAAAGAATCATAGTTTAATATCAATCCTCTATAGATACTATCAAAACTACAGGAAACAGGAGCGTTGGAACTTAATTCGTTAAGAGAAGGATTATTATTAAAAGTTAATTTGATTTCCAGATTTTTACTTATCAGCAATTTCTGATGCTCCTGGTCATATTGAAAGGGATAGATATTGAGATTTATAACTCTGAAATCACGCAATATCTGGGGTTCTGATATTACAACATTATCAGCAGGATAAAGAACATCAGTATATCTTCCCTGCTCTCTTTCCTGCTTCAGACCATCATTAAAATCAGCAGTAAATTCGTTAATTGTGGATTTTGCAGTATTGGAAACAAGGAGATTCACCCCTCCCCTATTGGGAATAGCAATCATTGTAGAAAAAATCGGCAAGGTTTCTTCTTCATCTATAAAAAGATAAGGTGTTTCCTGAACTTTTACCTTCTTTCTTATTTCGTTTTTAACATTAAATTGTTCCATCTCCCATTGCGGTAAAGTAAATTGAATACTTATTTCGCTATCCTTCATTTCTTTAATCTTAAAAGGATTGTTTTCGTCATTTGCATTACCGGATAGCGCTATTGGCAACAACAATATGGTTACAATTAGCATCGCTAAATATCGGAATGAATTCATTAAGAACCTCTATTTTCGGTTTTTTGTACCTGATTATGAAGCAGTTTTTATGCCAAAAATAAGCTTATTGATAGCAAATCTGACATCCGTTCCGTAACTTATTATTATTTAAGTAGGATACTTTTATTGCCTGAATGCATTACGGAAGCACTACCTACCCAATACGGATGCCATCCGTAATGGGTGAGCAATGGGTAAGCAATTCAATTAAGGAAGACAAGGTTCAGACAATATTATTTTGAGCAATCGGAATTTGACAAAGATTCCTTTTTATGATGTTCTTTCTGGGGTTTACCTTTTCACTTTTACACTTTTTTACTATTATAGATAAATGACATTTTCTGCTTAGACAATTCTGGTTCCGGTTTTACCTTCAAAGGCATCCACAATTTTTTCAATGGAAGTAATCAACACTTCCGAGCCACCGCGTTCCAGAAAATCAATAGCTGCTTTGATTTTAGGACCCATACTTCCCGCGGGAAACTGTTTTTCTGCATAATAATGTTTAGCTTCTTCCACAGTCAATTTATCTAAGTCCTGCTGATTCTCTTTACCATAATTAATAGAGACCTTTTCCACTCCTGTTAAAATCACAAAGAGGTCGGCTTTAATTTCTAACGCTAAAAGTGAGGAAGCAAAGTCCTTATCAATTACTGCATCAACACCTTCGTAGCTGCCATCTTCTTCAATATAAACAGGAATTCCCCCACCGCCAACAGCAATAACTATCTCTCCCCTATCTACTAGTTCTTTTATTGTAGCGGCAGGAATTATTTCAATGGGATATGGTGAAGGAACAACACGCCGAAAACCTTTTCCGGAATCTTCTTTTAATATCCATCCTAATTTCTTATGCAATTCCTCTGCCTGCTCAGCTGTATAATAGGTGCTTCCTACAAATTTCGTTGGATTCAGCATACTGGGATCATTTTTATCTACAACAACCTGCGAAATAATAGTTATAACCCGTTTTTTGATACCGCTTTTCTGCAGTTTATTCAGCAAGCTTTGTTCTATCATATAACCCATAGTTCCTTCCGTAGCAGCGTTTAATACACCCAAAGGCAATTGCGGAATACCTTCTTTTTCCCCGGCTTCCTGTTGGCGTAATAAATTACCTACTTGGGGTCCGTTGCCGTGAGTTATGCTTAAATGATAACCGCGTTTGATTAATTCTACAATTCCACTAAGGGACTCTCTGGTGTTGGCAAATTGCTGTGTTATGGTTCCTTTTTCGCCAACTTTGATAATAGCGTTTCCACCAAGGGCAAGAACAGCTGTTTTGTTCATTTTCTTTTTCCTCTATCTACAATAAATTTTAATTGAGCAGAAAGGTTAATTCCCTTTATAGTCAGAAGGAGAATTAACTTTACTGCTGGATGTTTTAAAAAAGGAAAAGGAGGTGAAAAAACACCTCCTTTCACCGCAAGGTTTATTTTTTAGGGGACTTCTTTCCGAAATTCTTCAGGACATCGGCTATAGTTGGAACTCCAATTTCCTGCAGTTCGTAACGCACTTGACAGGCAGGTTTATTAATTTTAATTAAACGACGCAGGTCTATTGGAGTGGCAATAATCACAGAATCACATTCTGTATTGTTAATTGTCTTTTCCAAGTCCTTAATCTGCTTAGCACTGTATCCCATAGCAGGAAGCAAAATACCGATATCAGGATAATTTTGGTAGGTCTGTTTGATTTCACCTGCAGCCCAGGGTCGGGGGTCAACAAGGTCGGCACAACCATATTTTTCTGCAGCTACAACTCCCGCTCCATAAGTCATTTCTCCATGAGTTAAAGTAGGTCCGTCTTCCACAACTAGAACTTTTTTCCTGTAGATCATTTCCGGATGGTCTACAAAAAGCGGTGAGGCAGCTTCAATGATTTGAGCTGTAGGATTTATCATCCGAACATTTTCCCGAACTTCATTGATATCATCAGAATCGGCACTATCAATTTTATTGATAACGATTACATCAGCCAAAAAGACATTCGTTTCCCCGGGATAGTAAGAAATTTCATCTCCAGGACGATGAGGATCCACTACAACTATCTTAATTTCTTTATCCGAAGTATAAAATGGAATATCATTATTACCTCCATCCCAAACAATTACATCCGCTTCTTTTTCTGCTTCCTGAAGAATGGCAGCATAATCCACACCAGCATAAATAACACTGTTCATCATAATGTGCGGCTCATATTCCTCCATCTCTTCAATTGTGCAATTATACTTTTTAAGGTCTTCCAATTTGGCAAAACGCTGAACTTTTTGTTTAACGAGATCACCATAAGGCATAGGATGACGAATGGAAACAACTTTCAGTCCTTTTGCCTTGAGAGCTTTTATAACTGCTCTGGTCGTTTGTGATTTACCGCAACCGGTTCTAACTGCACAAACTGTTACTAAGGGCTTACTTGTTTTTATGGTTGTATTATTTTTTCCCATCAACATAAAATCGGCACCGCAAGCATTTACTAATGATGCTTTGTGCATAACTACCTCAAAAGGAAGGTCACTATAAGCTAAAACCACTAAATCAACTTTGTGTTTCTTTATCAGGTTTTTCAGTTCACTTTCCGGATAAATTTTAATTCCTTCCGGATAAAGCTTTCCTGCTAAAGCAGCTGGATACTTTTTGTCGTCAATTCCTGGAATCTGTGTAGCAGTAAAAGCTACAACTTCATAGTCCTTGTTATCGCGGAAGAAAACATTGAAATTGTGAAAGTCCCTTCCCGCAGCACCCATAATGATAACTTTGCGTTTCATTATTGAATCTCCTTTATTTATTATAGTTATATATTTGTTTTCACCGTTTTAATTAGCGTTTTACCGTCAAGGAAAATTTGGAAATAGCCAATAGTGGATGTTATTTACACCTGTAAATTCCAGTTCCTGCAAATTACTCAAATCTCATCCAATGCAAAGTGACAACGAAAATTGCAAATGGATTTGCCGATCAGCACGATTACAAGCACATATCTGATTCTTAGTCCGGTGGATTTGATGAAATGCCATAATTGAATCCTACAAAAGCTGTTGATTTATCCTGTAGAGACGCACATAGAGAAATACCTGCCTTACAATAGATTCTAAGATACCCAGAGATGATATCAAGGATGAAAGAATTTTGAAAATTTTTTCTCCCAGAAGTTATAATAATAGTATGAATATATGGAGGTAATTGTTATGAAAAGTATTTTAAGATATCTGGAGCAACTTCAGGTAACCGAAGATCAAAAAAAGGTGGAGTCCTATATTCATAGTCTCTTAGGAGATGATGAATGCGGTGATGAGATTAATGTGCCTGAGATGAGAAGGGAACAGCAGGATTGTTCCAGAAATGAGACCGGTGAAAATCAGCAGAGTAATTTCTATAATGAAGATAGTATGAACGCTTTACTCAGAGCTATCTCCAAATCTCAGCTCCTTGCCTCTTATCGGCTACAGCCAAATGAACTGATACTGATAGCAAAGATCTGCCAAAAGACCAAAGTCCACGGTGTGCAAGATTTCAATGTGTCCGAGATCTGCGAGATGTTGCCTGGAATTCAGGATAACCTGGATAAGCAGTATGCAACCATAGTTGATCTGATAGATCGGGAAATCCTGAGTACACCTCACCTGCAGGGAGCGGACTATCATTATGACCTGCGGGCACTTTATGGCACTGGCTTGAAGCTTAATGGCCTGCTCTGGAACCTGATCCTGGGCAAAGACCCTATTAAGGAGGGACTTAAGGCTTTTAGTAAAGGCCTTGCCAAACCTGACAGTGCTATGGATTCCGTCTTGAAAATGATCGGGGTGCTCTTTCTTCACTATCCAGAGCTGGCTGACGATTTCTCGTCCAGTACCGGAGCTTGCTATGGCAGAACCGTAAATCTGATATTCGATGCCTATTTACAGGCCTTGTCTTCGTCCAATGGTGCTGCCAGGTGGAAAGAGCTCTGTAAAAAGCACAAACTCAACACATTCTGGCAGAAATGCCTGCTGCTGATAGATTACTACAACCGCGAGACAGCAAATCAGGTTTCTCCTGCCACCCTGGCATCGCTTCTGGCTAAAAACCCCAGGCAACGTAAGAACTATATAGATAAGCTAGGCAAGGATAATCTGCTTTGCGCCAAAGGCCTGATAGAACCCCATTTCCCTGTTTTTGCTGTCTATATGATGGAACTTACCTCAAAAGCTGTGGCTGCTCTGCATGCCAAAATGGAAGTATCAACAGAAGAATCAGGCAAGGAGGATAGCTCGCTGTTTAAATCCACATATCTCACTCGCATCTATCCCACCCAGAAGTTGGAGCAGCTTATTTTGGATATGCCTACCCGGGAACTGATCGTCACTATAGTGCAAAGGCTGAGGAATCCCCAGCGGGATAAATTTACCAAATGGGGTCTGGTTGGTGCGTCCCTGACAGCTGACAAGAATGTCCAGCAAGGCTGCAACATACTATTGCATGGAGTTCCAGGCACAGGTAAGACCTTTATCGCTGGTGTGATCGCCAATGAATTGAAGCGTCCTTTGATCCAGATCAATGCCAATGCCATCCGGGGCGCTTTTTATGGGGAAAGCGAAAAGCGAGCCCGGGAACTATTCCAGGAGATGCGTGAGGCAGTGAATAGCTTGTCTCCTGTCTTTTTGCTAAACGAGGGAGACCAGCTGATCCATCAGCGCCTGGAATCTCCCGAACGATCTGTGGATCATGCGGAAAATACTATCCAGAGTGTTTTTCTGGAAGAGATGGAGACCTTTCCCGGCATCCTGATCATCACTACCAATCTGGTGGAAAATCTGGATCTGGCGATGTCCCGCCGCTTTCACTACAAGCTTGAGATCAAAGTTCCGGATTATGAATCCCGGGCAGCACTCTGGCGTTTACATCTTCCGAATACCATTCCAGGCGCTCAGGACATACCTGTGGAAAGCTTAGCGAAGGACTTCACTTTCACTGGAGGACAGATCAGGCTGGTGGTGCAAAACGCCTGTCATGAGGCTTTTCTGCGTGGAAAAGGTACCAAGCTGACCCTTAATGACCTACGCAAATATGCTTTACTGGAAAGCGGAACCAGTTTTGAGAGAACAAGGCAAGCTATTGGCTTTACACTTTAATCACATAAATACATCAAAGGAGGAATCATGAAAGAAATATTTAACTACACCAATCTAATAATTGAAGGAGATAGCATTGAGATTATGGTAGATGGCATAGTCGTAAGCGGCAGGATCACCCTGCGGAACAAGAGAAACATCGCAGTAGAGATCACCAGTCCCTATGAAGGCGTCTCAGAGAGCTCAGGCTGCATAACTTTGCTGGGTTTACAGGTTCATAACTTCTTGGGCAAAACGGGTGACGAGAAAGCGGCAACCCTGCTGCTTGCCATCTATAGGTTCTGTGCCTTTGTGGATGACCATAAGGACAGTCTGCTGGCGGCTCTGGCGGACTACAAATACAAGAATGCTTACATCAAGTATTTCAGTCCGGAAGCCAACGAAAGGGATCAGCGCAAGGTTGCGGTTCTGCAAGAACTTCAAGCCATTAGAAAGGATTTAAAAGCAGGAAAGATTGACAGCATAGAGTATCAACGCAGGATAAGGCCTCTGAGCAAAGCCATGAAACTATTAACTGAGGAACCGGAGATAGATCTGGATGCTATCTTTGACGAGTGCTTCAACAGCTTCTGGAAAACTCCGGTTTGGGACATTCGCCGGGAGACGGTGCTCGCGTATCTGGATAGTATCAGTAAAGCCAAAGAGCCATAAGCTGGACGAGCAATTTTAAGATCATAATCACATCACAGCTTAACTGGATAAGGGAATTAGCCTTGCTACCTAAAGTGAAAAATGGGTATCCAGTTCTCTTTACATGCAAATAACCAGCTTCTTGGTTTGAAATAAGAAGTTGGTTAACAATGTATAGTAATATACTCCAGAAGCACAGAGTCGCCCCTCGTCATCCCGGCCATTCCAGTTAAGGGAATTACTACCTTCAATTAAAATTATTATCTTCACTGGTTGTCCTAAGCTATTGTGGATAAACAAGTATCCAGTATCACCATCTGATATTCCATATTGGATGGTGGTAGTTTCTCCAACTTGCATTGGGTTTGGGTTTGCCTCGCCAAGCCATGTTGAGTTCTCTTCAAGAGCTGTATTAGGGTTACATCCGCAGATCATAAGCATAAAAATTGTAATAATCAATGTAAAAATCAAAAGCATTTTCACAATAGACCTCCTTTAGTTCTCATTACATAGTTTGCCTGGATTCAAAAAGCCCAATAAATCCACATCAAATCCGAAACTATGAGATGTTTTGTCCTCAAATCCACTAACTACTGGAAAGTGAGCATAGTCGTATCTGATCCCTATCAGATTTCGGTAATGCACCCTCAACCCTGCACCGTAGGTTTTTCCTTCGATCAGACCTTCTTCATTTTTATGCTTACCAACTCTCAGGAATAGCACATCACAAAGGCCAAGTTCCGCACCGAAGCCATAAGATAGCTCATCGGAAGCATATTCTAAGCATCTCCCACCTAAAATCCTTAGAGAGCTTAAATTCTGCACACCAAAGCTTTGTTCTTTTCTATAGGAAGGATTGCGCGTACTTGAGGATATTCCCGACGCGATATTAAGTCGTCTATATATAGTTTCTTCCCCGTCGGAGAGCAATTTATCCTGAGAATTATTGAAAACGTTGAACATCGATACTCCCAAAGCCCCCTCAATTTGAAATAGTTTTCTATTTACAAGAGACATCGTTCCTAACACACCAAAATCAAAACTATGTGCATAGCGTGTTTGGCCGGTCAAGGTATTAGAATTGCGTATATAATTTAACCCAAGAGCAAGATCAGTGCCTTTAGGAAGGATCGTCACATTTTGAATGAAATTATTGCTAAACTCCTTTAGATCGATAGATAAACCATATACATTGGCTCTGTCAATTAGTTCGATCGTGGGGCCTGGAATGTTTTGTGGATTCGTTGTCACAGTTTCGCCGTAATTTGATTCGGTAGTATATCCAGGTATTATCGAAGCAACCAAGCCAATGCCTTTATATCCAAAGGCGGTTATAGAGGCCTTGTAGTCAAGTGTTCCGATATCAGAACTTAGTTTCATGAAATTGTAGTTTGATGATGAATAGCTAATCCCTTTGTGAAGTGAAGTAAATGCTGGATTACTATATGAAGTTAAAGGATCATTATGCCAGAAGTTAACTGCTGCTATAGGATTACCACCTAAGGCAAGATTGATAGCAGAAGGTTCAAATCCGTTTGTTAAATACACATATTGTGACCCCGCATACAGATAGCCACACAGTAGTATTATAAAAATTATCAAAGTAACCTGTTTTTTCATATCCAATCTCCTTTAGTAGTCCGACGATGTCCGACAATCGGTGCTGTTAGTCACCGAGTAATTATTATAAATTACTTTATCTTTAGATAGCTGAATTGTGTCAATGATAATTTTCATAAGGGTCTTACCAAAACAGTATTTACCGGAATGAGGTCTTTCCTTATTGTAACACTCAATCCATTGATCAACATCAGTTTGCAGTTCTTCTATACTGTGATAGAGTTTCTTACTGAAAGCGACTTGGTAGAACTCGTTCTCAACGGCAAGCTTGTAGTCTTCTCTTTACGATGGATTCTGATTATCAAGCCATTCTAGAAACCAAACCATAGATGAATCTAAAATACTTTCTTAAGCTTCAATTACTCCAAATGCTCCCTTGATGGAACATAGAATGGCGTTTACTACAGACTCAATAAGGTTCATAAAGTAATCCTATACTCCAAAAACTATATATCTTTCTCTTGTTTTCGAAGCTTTTCCTGCTCCTGTTCAAGCAGTTTGGCTCTGCGATCATCATCGGTATGTTTACCCGTGGCTGTTTACTCTGCTTGTTTGCGTTCAAACGCTGCTTTTCTTTCGTCCGCCTTTTTACGCTTTCTCTCAAATTTTTTTACCCTTACTAGCCAACGCAAAGGGCTCGTTTAGCTTATTGCCAAAAAAGAGCAATACAGCTCCTATTGGCTCAAAGATGGCTGCAAAAAGCCACCCTTTCACCTTAATCCAACTTACTACAGATACAATGAACATCCACCCCAAAGAATATCAGTATAAAGCTTCTATTTGTTTCATCTTGTTAATTGTTGTTGATCTCCTTAAGTCGTTTTTTCTCGGATTTTTATCTCTCAATGGACTGGTAGACATCCCGAATGGTCTCAGGTAAAGCACTATAGTCCAGCCCCACAGCCTCGCATGCTTGCCGCCAGGATACAGCACCCAAGTAATGCTTCTTTATTTCTGCGATTTCTTGTTCGGAATAGTGAGGGAGGCTGTTGTAAAAATCATTATCCGTGATGGGGTCTTTGCCATCTTCGCTCATCAGAAGTATGGCATATTCTTTAGTTCCTGCTTTCTCTTTTAGCACTTCTAGGTTGCGGATAATCTGGTTTCTTTGGGGAAACCAATCCGTAGCCGGAGACACCTTATCCGTTCGCTTACCTTCGATGCCAAGCAGAAAATCGTCTGTTTCCAAAAGGCAATCCATCATTGTAAATCCTTCAAATGCCCACCATTGTTTTCTTGATCCTTGTGCGCCTTTCTCATTTAGTAGGTTAATCGCATCCTTCATCATCTCTTGTTGCCTTTGTACTCCGTATTCTCCTTGCAGGCATTTCCTGCGCTCTCTCTTATCTTCATCTTTGGTACCATAGTTTTCCGGTACTCTTAGTCTTTCAGGGTGCTCGATTAACCAACGCAAGAAATTTTTACTCGGGGAAACAGAATGCTCAAAACACTTCGGCTTGTCATTTTTCGATCCTTCCACTAACTGATCCAGTATTCTGCAATTCATCATTGCCATCTTGCTGGCTAGATCTTTGTTTTGGGATGCTAATTTTACTAGCTTTGTCAGCCATGATAGTCCCGATGCATCTCGATTGAGCAAATTCTGGAAAAAAGGTCTCACTCTGGTATCAGAGCTATTTTTTAACCTGATCTCATTTGATTCTTTGTATGTCGTCATCTTTCCTCCTATGACTTTTTAGGGTTCGAACTTAAGGGTGAATATACCAACATCGGTGATAGAGTTGGTATCGTACTGGCATCTAGGCTGCCCATCAATATCCCGGACAATAGGTACTGGCATCCCATTGGGGATCAGAGCATAACAGTGTCTTGATGTTCTCTCATCCTTGAGGATTTTGATCAATTTATCGCCTATTTCTGTAGCTAGTGAACAAATGTAGTCCTCACTGGATAGGCAGGAGAAATCAACGCTGATTAAAACTGCTTCCCGAAGTGACTTTGCCTCAGATGGTATCAAACCGCAAAGTTCTTCGATCTTTTCCTCTGGTACTTTCATTGATTTCAGAACAGCCGCATAGATGCTTCGGGGCGTCCAAGAATTATACTCTGTATAGTGAATGATCTCGAAATCAGAGAGCTGCATACGGAGATGCTCCAATATTTCGGAAGACTTATGTTCCATCAGGGAAACCCTTATATGCTTACTATTGGGCTTGAATTTGATCTTAAGTGAGTGTGAGAAACCATGTAGTATTTCCACCACCCTGGGGACATTTAGGTCTCTTTCGGAAACAGGTATATAGCCATCTAACACATTAATCTTATCGGCTATGGCAAGGGTGTTGTTGATAAGTTGTGGCGGGAAATCATAAAGAGCCCCCATCTCCTTGGGAGATTTGAAATAGTACTCATTGCAGGCAAAACGCTTTGCTTCCGGATGGCTAAAATCAATACCCTTTCTGATACAGTTCAGGGCATCTATAGCAATTGAATCCTTACGCTCCATAAAGTGGCAGTCATTGGTGAGCACTAGGGGTATCTTGGTATCATAAGCCAGGTTTAATAGCTTGTTCATAGCAACAGCTTCTTGGGGCAAGCCATGGTTTTGCACTTCGTAATAGTAATCATCGCCAAAGACCTTATGATACCAATCCGAAATCTGCTTTGCCTGATCATCTTTTCCTTCCAAAAGCAAGGTGCTTAGCTCTCCCACCACGCTGAAGGAGAGGCAAATCAGATCTTGCGCATGCTCTGCCAATTGGCTTTTTGTGATTTTTGGGGTAGCAGAATCGCACTCATAAGCCAAGGTGATCAACCGGCAAAGATTTGCGTAACCAGAGTCATTCTTAGCCAGTAAGATCACGGAAAAGGCTCTGCCATCTCCTGGGTCGTTCAAAATTGCGATCTCCAGTCCGATGATCGGTTTAATCCCGGCTTTGACACACTGATGCCAAAGGCGGGAAGCGCCTGCCACGCTATTCCGGTCAGTGATAGCCACTGCCGGCATCTTTAACTGCACCGCCTTTTGCACCAGATCATCAATGCTGCAGGCCCCATCCAGCCAGCTGTATTCGCTGTGAGTATGTAGGTGTACGAAAGTCATATGTCCTCAGTTATTGAGTATTTAACAAACTGTTTATCAAACGCTTAACTGATAATTAATAAAGAAGCATCTGATTTTCCCTTATTGTGTAAAGAATCCGGGGTATAGGTACACAATTGAATGGAATCATCATCAGAAACTGAAGCTATGTCGGAATATTCAATAGATTTTGCAAAATAGCAGAATAATACGTCATCATCAACCAGTACGATATTTGATTCATACTTTTGGTAATATTTCAATGGCGCAAGCAGTATCTTGGTTATTTTATCAATCTTTGCATCACGATATCTTTCATTCTGATTGAGTTCAGCAACGAGGTAGGGAAGGGACTTCTTGAGTCTTTCATGATATATGTTTATCTGATTTTTAACCACATCGCTAGGCCTTTTACTAGAGCTAATATTCTTTATTTCAATTAGGTATAGCACATGGGATTTATCCAGACCAACTAGATCTATGAATTGCTGGTCTTTTTTATTCGTGCCAAGAGGCACTTCATAACCAATTAGGTCTATTCGCAACTGTTTACTAAGATGGTTTACTTTCAATGGTTTTTTTCCCCAATATAAGTGCCTTGACATAGACCGCTCATCAAGTGGATTTTTTGGGGTTTTGCCGTGGTCATCATCAAACAGTTTGAAGTCTTTGGTACGGATGTTATCTGATTCTTTTAACATTTGTAGCTCCTTTTTTAGGGGAGTGGTTATTAATCTTTATTGAGTACTTTTTCTTTATCTCTTTTAAATGATCTTTCACTTGAGAATTTGAACTCAAATACCATTGCTCCCACAGCTCGTTTATGCTCATATAGTGAAACTGAACGTCGGTAGCTTTTGAAACGAGCTCTGAAAACTCCCGAAGTTCCATTAAATGGGTTCCATACGGATGGATATTCATCCAATCCTTGTTTTCCGGATGCCAGTATAGATAGAGCAGATGCTTCTCTTTCTGTCCGGAATTTAACACTCCGAAGTAATGACGGATGATTTGAACGGCATCAAAGAACTGATATTTTGAAATGCCATTTTTGTTTGTGACAACATCAATCGCTTTCACCCAAGGAGAGTCCATTTTCTGTTCAGTGGCTAACCTTTTATATGACGGGTTCAGACTTGCTTTCTTATCTCTCTTGGATAGGAACTCGCAAAACTTGCACTCAATAGCAAGGATAGCATTATCAGATTCTAGCCAGACATCCAGGTTGGGATGCTTCTTGGCTCTTGGGATAGCAGTTCTGGCAATGTGCTCAAATTCCAGTTTGTTGAATCCCGTCAATTGCTGTGAACCAAGATCAATAGATAACTCACTCAATCGGTTTTTCCAAGGGGCAAAAGTACTGACAGCCATTGATGCAGAAGACACAATCGAGTTGAACTTAGGTGCCGAACCTGATTGGTTGCTCAGTTCTCTGCCATCTCCACGAATCAGATCGCAACAGAACATGTCTGCAGTGATACCATCGATCACACTGTTGGTAAAATTGGCGCAATATACATGTTTCAAATCCACATTATCCGGAACGGTTTGAATCATTTCGCCATTGATCTGTTTCATGATCAAGGCAGCCTCCACCATTTTCTGATTTATTGTTCTTTCAGGTTTCATAGTACCTCCTAAAACCCTATACTTTTATTTACTCTATTTCCCCACGGCTCTTCCAGATCTGCGTATTTTAGTAGGTCTTGAAGATAGAGCCGTTTGGATTTTCCGTTGCGAGCGATGGCTTCAATGCAGGCATTCCTTACTACCAGCGCTATTTGAGCCCCGGTGAATTGGTAGCGATTAGCCAACCACTCCACATCTATATCTGACGAACCCGGGATTTCCTTCTTCAAATACAATCTCCACAACTTCATTCTGCTGTCAAGGTCCGGTTGCTTAAATTTGAATTTGAGATCGAAGCGGCGAAAGAAGGCCTCATCCAGGTTGGACTCAAGGTTAGTGGTAAGGATAAGGATACCGGGAAAGGTCTCCAACTCCTCCAGAATAATGCTCTGGATTGAGTTCTCTATTGTGCTGCAGGTGGAAGTGCTGGCTATTCTTTTATGAATCAGTTGATCAGCTTCATTCAGTAAGAATACGGGCGCATTGCTGTCTTTTACAGCCATCTCCCGCATCTCGCAGAAAGCTTTTTTGATTAGCTTTTCGGTCTCTCCGTAGTATTTGTTTCTTAGTTCTGGTACATTGAGAGATACCAAATCTCTGTGAAGTTCATTGGCTATGGCACCAGCTGTAAAGGTCTTACCAGTTCCCGGAGGGCCGTAAAGCAGCAGCACTACGCCTTGTTTGTTACTTTCTTCCTTAAATCCCCAATTTTCCAGGTCTCTGCGTTTATCAGACCTGCATTTAGTGATAATCTGGGAAATCAATTGCTTATCCGCTGCAGGAATTATCACATCATTAATGGTCTGATTGGGCTGGCTCTTTTGAAAGTAGGAACTTATCTTCGTCGTTACTCCATCAGAAGTATTGGGGCTGTAGCCAAGCGATTTCAAGATCTCATCCGGAATGCCTAAAGTGTTTACCTGGGCTCGGTGATAGCGTTGTTCTCTGCTGATAAGCCCGGAAGTTATCAAGACGGAATCAGCGCTAAGAAGTTGTTGCTGTAGCCACCTGAATCTGGGGTCCGGAGCCAGGGATAGAGATAGATCTGCCTCAGTAATCCTATCATCGCAAAAAAGTTGGTGATACATAACCACAAGTATTATGAACAACTGGTCATCGTTTAGGCCATTTTGGCGCACGAGGGCTTTGATTCCCAGTTTGTCAGGAGCAGCCAATATTCTATCTTTAAGTAGGTTCAAACAAGCTGAGAGAATAGGATGTTCCAGCACCGGAGACCTGCTACCCAATTCACCAAAGCTATTGTAGCAGAGATCAAAAACCAGTCTCAGGTCGCTTATGAAATCTTTATCATTCTGCCAACTTTCTTTTATGACCAGTTCAAGGTCTTCTCTTATATCTCGTCCCATAATCCTGAGGATGATGTCGTTACTGAGAGTGTATTCGGCAGATTGTAGGATCATAGGATTGAGATAGTAGTTCCCGGCTATCTTCTCATCAAAGCAGATGATATTGCGCTCCAAGAGCCCGGTAATGTATTTCAGGCATTCAGTCACCTGATAACGCCTTATCTTGGCACAGGAGCAGATACTTATCCAGCTACTGCCCCTACCTGGCAGTTCAAGATGAAACTGCCAAAGATCAGCTATCACCATAACATCCTGCTGGGAGAGACAATAACTTTCAAACAGAGGATGCCTGATCAATTGCCGGATATGCTTGTTAATCAACTTTGCATTAGAGGCATCAATGGCTGTAGGAACGGCATTTTGAGTAGTTTCCGGCTCATCCTCCATATCAAAGTCATGTTTCATAGGTTTCAGTTCAATCAGCTTATGCAGAATTTCTACCGGTTCAATACCATCTATCTTCATCTTGTCTACTCCCTACAGTGAATCCCAGTTCGTTAAATCGGTTATGCGGTAAGCTTTCTGATATTCTGTTCTTCCCTCAATGATCAGATCTGTCATAGCCGTAAAATGCCGCTTTATGTCTTCATTCTTGATTTGATCCAGGAAGGCATCCCGATCAGATATGGTCATCTTAGTATATCGGGTGGCCGATTTAAAGTAATTTGTTCTTCTGTTGCTTGACTCTGCACCAAGTCTGTTTGTATCGATCTGCATCCTGCCACGAGACACAATGTATCCAAAGCACTCCATAACGATCTTAATCATGTAACCAATCATCTGTTTACGGGGGTTTTTAACATCAATGCTTTCTTGTGGATAAAGATCTTGAAACTGAGGTCCCAAGATTTCGGCTGCAGTCCGATTGATACTCGTAATAGCAATCATCCTAATGATGTTCTCTCTGGCAGTAATAACTTGCCATACATCTTGGGCATCAGGATAATTGGCATCCCCTCCCAGCATGGTTGTCAGACGCGGACTGAACAAATGCAGAGGGTAGGGATATTCCGCACTGATCACGAAGGGATAGCGTTTGCCTAAATACAGCTTCTCCGCTCTTTGTTTTACCTCAGTTAATTTTCCTGTTGCATAAGCTTCCGCGGCTCTTCCGATCACACTCAACTTATCAATCTTAAAATCATTCATCATCTTCATACCTCATAAATGAGACGTTAGAATAGCACGCTTTTTTTGTCAATAGATATTTTCATTTCTGTCTATTTTTTTCCACTAGTTAAGCATTTTTTCTCCTATAGACCCTTTCCGATGCTGATGTCAGTATAATGCATTTTTTCTTATGCTACATTGCGCAATGTCAAGCATTTTTAGGTTTGGCAATCCTATATTTTTTCATCTGATATTTCCTATTTTCCTTGCTTAAAGCTAATAATCTATCGTTTAACATACCTTAATCAAGCGTTAATTATTAACGCTTGATTAAGGCCAGATTAACACTTGATTTATGCTATCAAGTAGGGGCAAAAAAAGAAGCTTGAATTTGATATGCAGTTTATACTAAAGTAATAAATGCCTGCTGACAGGTAAATAAATTAGGATAATACAAAAAAATCAACCCGAAATTTTACCATTTAGGGAAAATCGGGTGGTAAAGGTAAAAAGTATTCTCTCTCAGATACATATAATTGTCAGCTATAATTGGAAGAATCACAGGAATAGGTTTATCGGTATTCAATTCGGATTGGAAGATTTATTCAAGGTTTTGATTATTTCTACCTGTCTCAATAAAACCTGATGATATAATTATTTATTTTTGCTTTAACCAGTTTTTGCTTAGTGCCATTTATAATCTCTGGTAGGGGGGTACTTATACCCTTTACTAGCCATATTTTCATTTCTGTCTATTGAATCACTAACAGATAATGATTTTTCGCTATTAGTGCATTTCCGGTTTTGATGTAAGTATTATGCATTTATTCCTAATCTACATTGAGCAGTATTTAGCCTTGTGAGGTTAACTCAATAGTGATATAACTTATTATCATCCATTTATCGAGGCGATGCTATGATGGTAAAAAATGAAACTTGACAGGATTGACAAGTTGATATGAAGTGCAATAGATTGAATTTCCTGATAACTGATCAGGTTAGCGAGGATGACTTATATCACTTGTGAACCCTCGGTTCGATATGAATTTAGTCCAAGTCCAGTCACCTTTATGATTAATGGAGGAATTATGCCAGCCATACCAAAGGACTATTTAAAGCAAATTAAGAGCATAGTGGAAGACATTGTTGCCGATATCGAAAGGAGTAACGGCCACTACCCAACAGACGTCATTGACCGGGTTTTTTTGGAAATTGAGAATAACTACATGCAAGAATATGACTCATGGATCACTTTACCAAACGGGGCATCAAACGAACATAGTGTCAATCCGTACATTGGCAGTCTCGTCAGCCGTATTACTGGTCTCAAAGTTTTGGCTTATCCCGTGAAACCAAATAGTAGATTGATCAAGGGCTATAGTACATTGGGTTACTAAGATTAGGATATCGTAACGACCTTTGCTTTGATAGAGCCAGTAATTACTGGATCGTTGGCTCCTGTTCGTTCTATCTTCAATATCCCCTTTTTAATATTCGATCCGATCGCCCAGACTCTTTCTTTCGAGATAATCTGGTAATAACCGTCCACTTTCTCAATTGCTCCGATTGAAGCTAGAGCCTCCAGATATATATACACCCACTGTCTGGACTTTCCGATAGCCTTGGCGATCGTTCGGACGTTTCTGTGTTTGGTGGCTTCGACTTCCTTCAGTAAGATCATCGCTTTGTCCTGATTAAAGTTCCAGCGATTATGATCATGCGTCTTCTCGTATATCCCCAGGTAGCGATTAGTCTTCACATAGATCTGATCAGGATCTGTGGACACTACTTTGATCAGCTGATCTGCGATTATACCAATTCGCTTTCATACATCCAAATTAAGCCATTTGAAATAAGTTAGTTTTGAGACCATATCCTTGTTTTCATCAAGGTATTCAAAGCACTCAATCAGAGCATTCATAACTTCATTCATTGAATTGAAGGTTATGTTTCTAAACTTCAGGTCTCTAATCTTTGCCCACAGATGTTCTGTTGGATTCAATTCTGGACTATATGGAGGTAGGAAGATGTATCGGACATTATCGAAGCTTTTCAGGTAGCTGGTGGTATGCCATCCAGCTTTATCCATAATCATAATGTTTCGGTAATCCTGGTACTCATTAGAGAAGTTCTCAATGAATAACGACATAATATCGGTATCGCAGTTCGGAGCCAGGATAGAGAAGATGTCACCACTTACCGGATTCACCGCTGAGTAGGCATATAAATATTGTCTTACAATCTGTTTCGAAACTGTAGGTCTCTGACCTTTAGGAGCCCAACAGGCGACAGGAGTATTGATTCTTCCGAAGCGAGCTTCGTCTTGGAAAAATACCTGAATGGGTCTTGTATCGTCGGGTTGAAAACTTAGCGAGGCGGCTGCCAGGTATTCCGGGAGTTTTTTTTAAAGTCTTCCTGGGTTTCAGCATTTTGCTTGGGATGTTTAGGTCGAGGAACTACTCTTCTCCAGCCATGACGATGCAACAAATCATAGGGATAATCCTTGGAGACTGTCCTCCCTATCTTAGCTTCTATTTCTGCTTTGATCGTTTTGACAACTACCAACAGACCCTTTTCAGCTTGTTTACCAATCTCGGATAGAAGCTCTTCTTCCTCTTGCCAACTGAGAAATGAAGTGCGATTACCACCTCTACTATGGCTAAATATACTCTCTTCTCCCATATGATTGAAGTTATACACCCACTTATTGACTGTGTATTTAGATACTCCAATAATATCAGCTATCTCCTGAGCCGATAATCCTTTCGCTTTTGCCATATATAATGCCTGCCAGCGATTGTGCTCTTGAATATCTTTGCTGTTGCACATCCTTAACTTTAACTCATCAGCAGTCATTGTGTCGTTAACATGGATACGATTCATGTTTACCTCCAGTTTGTAAACTCTGGAGACAATATAATCATATCTTGTAATTATGCAAGCGAAATAGTATTAGTCAAACAACTTATGGGAAAAAATATCATCTCGCTTATTATCAAATATTAAAGTAGTGCCCGGTTGTCAGATGCATAAATCTTCCTCAGTTGCTATAAAGCAGTTGCTGATAAGAAGTTATCTGTTCAGTTGCAAAGTGGCATAAAAAGTTCTACCGGGTTCAGGCACATAAGCGTGCACCATATAATTTTCGTTGGTAAGATTTTTGACAGTGAAAGCAGGGGTAAATTTCCAGTTGCCTTTTTGCCAATGCAAGCTTATTCCGCAATCTACTAAAGCATAAGCAGAAATGGGGTCTATTAAGTTATCGGGGGTAATCCATTGTTTACCTGTGTAGCTGTATTTTGTCCAAAAGTGAAAGATTCCCGGTTGATAATCAACCGCTAAAGAATAGAGGGTTTCAGGACGGTACATAAGTTTGGGTGCTTCTGCAAAACTATAATAGGTAGTATCCTTGGCTTTCGTAAAAACCGCTGAAGCCGTAAGTTCCAATTTTTTAAGCGGTTGGTAATTTCCTTCCAGCTCCAGATTACGAATTTCCGCTCTACCAATATTCATCGGCTTCCAAACGGGACCATACATTTGCACTTGTCGCCATTGAATCAGGTTTTTAATCGTATTTTGGTGCAAGGTTGCCTTTAGAGTTGCTTGGGGAATATTGCCTTTCAGCCAAATTTGATAGCCGGTTGCTTTTTCACTTTTGAGGTTGGGATTACCCAAGGTTTGAGAATCCCCTTTCCAGTAAAGGTCATAAGGAGTTGGCAGGGCAAAAGAATTGCCAATTGTAGCTCCCGTTTCCAGATAATTATTACCCCAATTGCGAAGGGAAAATTCCAGGCGACCGCTAAATTCATCTTCGCCATCAATGTAATCATAACGACCCGCCAAACCGTTATTCAAAATCAGCAAGGCAAATTCCTTTTGCTGATTTAGTTTTAAGCTAAAAGCTAACTGGTTTCTAACATAATCTATCTTTTCCTGGAAAGGGTTAATTAAATCCTGATAGCGATAACGGTTATACACATATTCCCCGGATAAAGATGCCTGCAAAGAGTTTTTATTATAGCTGAGAGATTGTTTTATTCCATAGTTATCATTTTTTTGCTTGTATTTTTGGGAAAAGCCCTCAATTAGTGACTGTGTATTATTATAAACCGTTTCGTCCTTCACCAACCAATTATTGCTTTGCCAGGTAAAATTACCGAAATTAGCGGAAAACCGAATTTGCGGACGCAGGGATGAACCCTCTAAAAATGCCTTATAATATAAATCGGCAAAATTAAGGGGACCGGGAAGTTCTCTCTGAAAGGTTAAATAATCGGTAGAAATGCTCATCAGCAATTTAGATAGGTGAGTGGAATACGCACCCGAAAAAGAAAGCTGCTGTTTGCTATTGTTTTTGCGTTTGTTTTCACTATCTTCAGGAATCAAATCCCCTTTGGGAATAGGAAAATCGTTATCTGCATTATAGGCATTTAGGCATAAACGATAAGAATTTTGCGAGCTGATTCCGCTTAAGGAAATTTGTTGCATTAAATAGCCATAAGAACCGAATTCCGTTTTGCTTTCCAGATTTGTTTTTAAAGCAGCACCCTGTTTGGTAGTAATCATTATTATGCCACCAATGGCAGAACCGCCTCCATAAACACTGGCGTTATTTTTTACAACTTCTATGCTTTCTATATTATCCAAATTCAAACGGGAAAAATCAAAGGGCTCACCTAAAGTATTCATCGCAATTCCATCCAGCAAAACTAAAGTGTGTCGGCTGATATTTCCCAAAATGTTTATTTCCGCTATTTCACCCTTCAGTTGAGTGCCGTAATTTTGAAAAGAGGCAGTTTGCGAGATTAATTCTGAAGCACTGCTATAATGTTTATCGGGGTCAATTGGCAAAGTTACAACATCCGCAGGAGAAATATTTTCTTCACTAAGATAGGCAAAAACACGGTATGTAGATAGCTGAACCGGTTCACTTTGCAATCTAATCTGTATGCCTGAAGCTGTTTTAGGCAGAGCAATAACTTCCTGTATAGAGAGCACCTGCTTTTTATAGCCCAAACGACTTACTTGTAAAGAGTCGGTAACTTCAATGGTAAAATTGCCGTTCTGTTTACTTAAGGTGGTTTTTTTTCCGCTAATTAGGCGAACCGCTTCCAGGGGTTTATTTTCTTCATCCGTAACAATTCCGGTTACTTTTATTCCATTTAGCATTGCAAAAAAGGCAAGCAGAATAAAGAAAACGGTAAAAAAACGGAGAAACTGCATAATAAAACACTCAAGGATAAATAATATTGGGGCGTCCGCTATGCGGATTTTGCATTATATCCAATTCTATTGTAAATAACTCTTTCAGGGTCTCTTTCTGCATTAAAAGCTCCGGTTTACCCGCAGCAAGAATTTTGCCCTCTTTCAGGAAAATTAACCTTTCAGCATAGTTGGCTGCTAAGTTTAAGTTATGCGAAACGATTAAAACCGTCTTATTTTCTTTGCTGTGAATGGCTTTTAGCAGTTTCATTATTTCTATCTGATAATTAATATCCAATTGGGACAAACTTTCGTCCAGCAAAATAAACGGTGTCTGCTGAACTAATGCTCTGGCAATTAAAACCCTCTGTTTTTCACCTCCGCTGATTTCAGAAAGCCAGCGGTGTTTCAGCTCCAATAGTTTCAGCTCTTCCAAAACAGAATCAACGGTATTAAAATCCTCGGAACTATAGGACTGCAATAAACCCAGATAAGGATAACGACCCATTAAAACCGTTTCCTGAACTGTATGGTCAAATTCAGACCTGGTTTCTTGAGGCACAAAAGCCAGCTGTTTTGCTAACCAGGAGTGTTTTACGCTTGCTATCTCCTTGCCGAATATGGAAATAAAACCCTTTGACGGTTTCAAATAACCCATAATGGTATAAAGTAAGGTAGATTTCCCGGCTCCGTTAGGACCTAATAGAGCACAAAATTCCCCGCTTTCAATTTGCAGGGAAATATCTTGCAAAACAGGAAAATCCTGATAACCGCAGGTTACATTCTTTAAAACAATCATCGTGCTAATAATCCGTATAATGCTATTCTTCTATGAACAGGATTTTTATTGGAAGCCAAATTGTCAACTTAACTTTCACCGTTTTCAACCGGGTAATTGACCTCCCGGTCAACTACACAGGAGGTTAACCTCCAGGTCAACCTCCTGTTGCGTTTTATTACTTTGCGGAGAAACAGTGTCCTCCGCCTACACTTTTTTTACTTTAAGAGAAACGATTGGAATATCGTTTACTCTATCTTGCGATTGCTTTCACCCGATAGAATTTTTTAGCTGCTTGGGCTGTAAACTCAAATTGCGTCTCTGCTGTGGAAGCAATTAGCTCCCAAGGACCTTCAGGTGAATCAGCAGCATAGATATCATAACCGGTAGCTCCTGAACTTTCATTCCAGGTTAGAAGACAAAGATCATCTCCAACTTGGCTAATTTGCACTTCTGGTGTATCGGGAATTAAAGGACCCACATAAAGGTTATTGATCATAAAATCGTTATCGGCATTAGAAATTGTAGAGCCGGCAAAAAAGGCAATTCTTTTATGTCCGGTTAAACCGTTTAAGGGAATACAAACCCTTTCTCCCCAAGGGCTAATATTATTTAACACATAAGGAGAACCGCTATTATTCCATTCGCGCATAATATTGGCTGTGCTCCAAGTGTAGCCGTCGGAAATTAAAACGGCAAAACGATCATCAATACCGGTTGTATCCGGAGGAGTTCCATTCGGGAGTTGATTATATTTCAGCAATGCCAAATCAAAGTAAAGATAATCACTATCTTCATTAAACAGAAATTGAGGTGTGATCAGCCAACCGTTTACATTGCCCCAAATATTGATTCTGGCTGCCTTATCCGTCCCGGGAATATTAAGCCAGTCATCCTGTTCCCATAAAGAACTACCTCCAAGCTGGATAGGGTCAACAAGATCACCTCCTCTGCGTAACCAATCATCAGTTGGAGGAAATTCGCTCCCGTCAAAATTCTCCGTCCAGGGATAAGTCATTATTGAAGGGTCTGGAATAGTAGTAAAACTCCAGGTAGGACAAGCTATAGCTGATCCAAAACTATTACGGGGGATAACTCTCCAGTAGTAAGTTGTACTATATTCCAGACGCACAGGTAAATTATAGGTAGTGGAGGTAGTTACCTGATTATTTACAATGTATGTTAGCGGATCGGTTTTATACAAGGAAACAAGATAATCGTCCGGATTACCTCCTCCGCTGGTCCATTTCAGGGTTGTAGTTATCTCCACTCCCGTAGCCAAATTTGCCGGAATAGGATTAACTGCCGGATTGGGCTCTGATGTAGCAGGAGAAATAAACCAGACATTAGGTCTTTTGTTATATCTGGTACCGGAACCGGTTGGGAAAGAAGAATTGCTATATTTATAGGCGGCTCTATTTTCATCAGTGGAAGTATAAGCGAATTTCGGATAGGGGCTTTGAGAAGAGCCGTCTCTATTTTCCCAGAGAATTTCAATTCCATTGGGTAAAGGGCTCCCGCCGTTATAAGTATAAGAATAGGGTGTCGTTAGCTGAATAAAAACCCAACCGGGACTTGTCCAGGAAATAGTTCCTTGATAAGCAACCGGATAAGAGGAGGGATTAATATATTGAGGATTGGAAGGATAATTTTCGTCATAAAACTCGCGGATATAAATCCGTTGGTCGTTGGTAATATAATTATCAAGGGTGTTAGAAACGAGCTGAAAACCGATTTTGGTTATTTGTACGGTTCCCGTCATTCCGGCAGCTAATAATTCATCCGCCGTGAAAAAGAACCTGCTCCAGCCATAGTTATTACCGCCATAAAAAGGAACATAATACTGATTACCTGTCCCAGTGCCAATAATGTAATCTCCTGCTGTGAGAACAGACAGAGAAAACAGCAGCATAGTTAGAATTAGATACTTGGGCATTTTTTACTCCTTATTTGAGCATCGTGATTTTGCGGGTGTCTGTGGTTTTCCCGGTTTTCATTTTCACCAGATAAATTCCGCTGCTTAAAGTTTTGCCTTTATCGTCTTTACCGTCCCAAACAATACTATGGTTACCCGCAAGCAGATTATCGGAAAGCAGGGTTTTTACTTTTTGTCCCTTTAGGTTATAGATAACTATTTCCACTTTATCCGCTTTTGCCAAAGTAAAAGCAATTGTCGTTGCGGGATTAAATGGATTCGGATAGTTTGTTTGAAGTTTGCTTTGCACAATCGGCAGTTCATTTTCGTTAATGGAAGTGGGATAAACCTCAAACCAGTCCATTAAATCGGCAAATAGTTCTTCTCTTTGAGCAGGATTATTCAGCTGGGAAAAATCAAAGGAAAAGTAAAAAGTCCTAAATATAGGTGTTTGCACAGCAGTAGCACAAACCCCGTGATATAAATAGGCATGACCTTCTACAGGTCCGTCTTCAAACACAAAAGCATTCATCGCTCCGATTTCCGGATAGGGAACAAGGTCTGCATACCAATCTGGAACTTCATCATAGGCAAAAATACAATCCGGGCTATTGGCATAAACGCTGTATTCTGTGCCGATAGTTCCCACAGGAGAATAAGTTGTGCACATAATTGTGCCTGATTGATAGCTGAAAACATCAGGTCCTGCTAAACCATTAGTTCCGCCTCCACCACCTGTAGAAACAGCAAAAGTTCGGAAATAACCATTTAGCAATTGCTTCATAGGATGGGAATTAGGAGTACCCGATTGGCTGAAAGCAAAGCCATCGGAGGAGAAAAACAGGTTTTTAGGATTATCTATAGTGCCGGAATTCAGAAAGTCCATCAATTTCTGTGATAAATACAAGGTAGCAGGACTTGCTGTGCCTGTGCAGGCATAAGCCAGAATAGTAGAATAGACATTCGGAATTGTATATTCGGCAAATTCTTCCCAATCATAAATGTCGTAGGCAATATTGGCATTATTGAGTTGTTCTATATAAACTGGCAGTTCGGTATTTTGATAATCCTGCTTTCCGCTGTAGGCAAGCAAGACAGAAGTATTTTCCGAAGGCAGAATTTTGAATTGAAAGACCTCTATTGGAGCTCCTGCAGGCAAAGTAGAACTATTGCCACAGACATCTGCAGCGGCAAAATAATAGCTAAAAGTATGCCCTGTAGGAAGTAATGGCAAAGCAAAATCATAGTTGCCATTACCTGTTGCCATACCTTCCAAAGCATTCCAGCCCTCACCGAAATTATAATGCAAAGTTACATTATTCAGCTCGGAAAGGTCTAATATTCTTGCCGTTATCAGAGGTGACTGATTAAAAGTGTTTCCCGGAGCAGAATGTGTAATAAAAGGCGCTTGTGTGTCTTCACCGCTATAAAAACGCAGGGCTAATCCATTGAAAAGTAAATTTCCCGCTGGTTCAACTCCGATATAAGTATTATTTTGCACAATTTCCCGCAAATAACAAATTCCCATTGTAGCATCTGCACTTTGTAAGGCAACGGTAGCGCTTTTTCCATTATCGTGAGGTACATTTGCTCCTGTTTGTCCTGTTGCTGTAGAATTGTATTGCATAATGATTTCTCCGTTTTCCTGCAGAATAACTTCAAAATCCAGCAGAGTGGAAACACCGGTTCCAGCATGAAACCTCAAATTATGCCATTGAATTACGCAATAACGATTGGGCTCTTCTCCAAAGCTTTGAAAATAGATATCTCCAGTGCCTTGATCACAATGCAGGTCATCCCAGTAAACTGCTATCAAACCTGGCATTGCAGAATAACCTGGAATCGGATACATATAGTTAAACATATTGCCATCGTTTCCCCAACCGTTATCAGGATATTCTGTATACCAGGTATTTGGTGCCAATAATATTTCTCCGTTAATATCTACATAAGCGGTAGAGTAGCTAATACCATAGAAGGGAAAATTAAAGCCAAGGGGAATGGGTTCGGAAAAGTTATCGTCGCCGTTAAAGGCATTCACTCCATACATAATAGTGGAAGTGCCGGTAGCACTAATATCAATCCAGTTGAAATCAGGACCGTTTTCTGCTGTGCTATCTATATAGCGATAACCAAAAGCATCGGGTCCGCCTGTATTTACTCTTAAAATAACATTGAATACACAGCTGATGGTATCATTAGTGGGATTGTTATCGCTGATGTTAATCTGAAAAGTTCCGGTATAAACACCTTCGGAACTAATACTGAGAGGGGGAAAGACAGCTTCAAAAGTTGCCTCTGGCTGTAAAACAGGATTAAAATAGGAAGAAACACTTTCTACAAGAACATTCTGGCTATTATAGACCTGGAAAAATATTTCCAGCTGGTCTTCCCACAAAATCTGTCCGTTATTTTTTACCGTAACGGTAGGGTTAAAAGCAGAGTTTACAAAAACCATATTTCCGGGCGATAAAATTGTTTGCAATGCCATATCTACAGTTGGAATCGGATGCACAATTATCTGCATAGTATCCGTAGCTGTTAAACCGGTTATATTATCCGTTAGAGTAAAAGTGATATTTTCCGTTCCGTTCCAGTTATCACTGCTAAAAGTTAGAGCTAAACCCGTAGCAGAAATACTTATATGTTCAGGAGTTTGCCAGGTAAGCTGAATATTGTTTATATCCGTAGCTACAATATAGGGAGTAAAATCTACGGTTATGGTTTCCCCCTGCCAGAAAGTAATACTCTCAGGCAGGTTTAATTCGGGAGTTACAATTACGGGTTGACCTATTTTCACATCGTCTACAATAATTCCGTAAGTAACACATTGCCATTTAAATCCGATGTAAATATTCTGTCCTGCATAAGCGGAAAGATTATAACTTGCATATTGAAAAGTAGTTCCCAAGCCCTGTAAATTCAATATTTGAGTGTTGAAATTGCTGATGGCATTGCCGGTTGTTGAAACATAAACCTGCAAGTTCTCAGTGTCAAACCAGGCACGAGTGTAAAATTTCAGTGAATCTCCATTGGCAATATGCAATTGAGGAGTAATCAACCAATCGCAATTTTGATTGGGAAAATAGTTATCCGCAAAAGCAAAACGCGTTCCAGAATGTGCGTGACTGGCATTTTCCAAATTACGCCAGGTCATTCCATCGCCGTCATCATAAACTGTCCAACCAGCAGGAAGGGTTGTAATACCCTCAAAATCCTCATCTATATGCCATTGCCCAAAAGCAAAAGCAGAACAGCAAATGAGGAGACACAGTAAAAATGATTTTTTCATAATAGACCTCTTTTCTTATAGAAAGTTAAGCTGGGGATTTTCAATCTGGATGAACCATTCAATATTTCCGGCAATATCTCCACCTACATCTTTATTGCTTCCCCAGTAAATACTTATAAATCCGCTGCTTTTATGTTTCAAGGCATTATCTATATTGCCGCCACGGATGTTATCATTGGTTCCTAAACAGATGAGAGCAACCTTTCTGCCATCTTTACCTCCGGTTTCAATGGCTTTGGCTAATTGCTGCTGATTGCTTTCTGCAGAAAAACCGGTTATTTCATTATTGACGATTTCCACTTCCGGATGCAAAATTTCTTCGCCCAAAGCATAAGCACGGTCACCAATTATTTTTCCCTGCATTGAACCCGGCTTGGGGATAATTAAAATTTCACCACCAGGCAGGTTAATAATAGGGGACTGAAATTCACCTTTGCCAAAAGAACCGCATTCTGCCCAAATATTATTGATGGCAAAACGGAAAGCGGCAGATTTGTTTTCAATTTCCACATAATTCTTGTTAACGAACTTTCTGCATAAAGCCAGGGTTTTATCGCTAAGCATCTGATAATCAATATCTAAAGCACGCCAGAACTGAACTTCACTTTCAATTGCCTGTTCGGAAAGAGTGTCATTCAAAAGAGAAGGCATCATTGCCAAACGGATATTCTTTTCCTTTATAATCTTACGACCTTTCTCCAGCATTCGGTTACGGATTTGAATTTTTTTCGGATCAGTAACTTCCACAATTCGGGATTCACCATTAAGGTTCAAATAAACATCCGCTTCTTTCAGTTTATGGTTAAAATTTTCATAATCCGCCTGAAAGGCAATTAACGAATACTGCTCCGCCCTTGCTTGCAATTGTTCTAAGTCCTGATAAATCAAAGTAGTATAAATTCCTCTTTTCCCTGCCTCCACTAATAATTTCTCCACTAAAGGCAAATTAAACTTGCCTGTTGTAATCAGCAAATGCATTCCCTTCGTCAGTTTCAGCGCCTCATCAAGCAGTTTATCAGCAATATTATTCAAATTTATCCGATATTCCTGTTCTAAAATGCTGTTAATAATATTGCGGTTATCCAATATTTTTTCACTGCTTTCCAAACCAATTGCCAAATCCAAAACATAACTGCGGGCAGTAGCTCTATAATAGACCTCTTTATTATTGATA
>ERZ1026792.203-NODE-203-length-58608-cov-5.023666_pt1 | contig 58608 bp, 40 predicted proteins | sample MGYA00520884_ERZ1026792 | MGnify/ENA primary metagenome ERZ1026792 (study PRJEB33270, sample SAMEA104284473) | anaerobic digester metagenome | biome: Anaerobic digester microbiome; feature: mesophilic sludge digester; material: Anaerobic digester biomass | place...
AGGAAGAGTCACCTTTCTTAAACCCGCCACATGATTGGCGGGTTTAAATGGCTAACAAAAAGGGGATTTTGGCGGCTTTTTTCTCTTTACAACCAAGCTCAAGTATGGTATAAATAATTAGTCTTTATATATTAAAAACGAAGTAGGTGAATTTAGAGTTTTACGTAATAACTATGTTTGAACAATCATTTAAAAATATCGACAACATTCTCCATACTGACTCTGGTTGTGGTACCGAGCTTGATTATGTGGAGCAAACTTCATGGATTTTGTTTTTGAAATATCTCGATGATTTGGAAGAAGATAAGAAAAAATCAGCTACCTTGTCCGGCAAAAGTTATGAATATATTTTATCCCCGGAATATCGCTGGAACAATTGGGCTTGTCCTAAAAATGGAGGCGGAAAGTTGGACCACAACAAAGCGCTGGATGGTGATGATCTGAAAGAATTTGTAAATAACAAACTTTTTCCTTATCTCAAAAAATTTAAAGCGGAAGACCCGAATACGATTGAATACAAAATTGGCGAGATATTTTCTGAACTTAAAAATAAAATTTCTAGCGGATATAAATTGCGAGAAATTTTGAATGTTGTGGATGATATGCACTTTCGGCTTTATGAAGAAAAACACGAACTCTCTCATCTCTACGAAGCCAAAATTAAAAATATGGGCAACGCCGGACGAAATGGCGGTGAATATTACACGCCTCGTCCGCTTATTAAAACCATTGTCAAAGTAGTGAATCCAAAAATCGGCGACACAATTTATGACGGCGCTTGCGGAAGCGCGGGATTTTTGGTGGAAGCCTATAAATTCCTCACAGAAAACCAAGCCAAACTTTCCTCAAGCCAAATGGCGACTTTGCAGACCAAAACCTTTTACGGCAAAGAAATCAAATCCCTCGCCTACATCATCGGCATTATGAACATGATTTTGCATGGCATTGAAGCGCCAAATATCCGCCACACGAATACATTGGCGGAAAACATCAATGACATTCAAGAAAAAGATCGTTTTGACATCATTTTAGCCAATCCGCCTTTTGGCGCTGGTATCGGCCGCGAAATTCAACAAAATTTTCCCATCAAAACTGGCGAAACCGCTTTTCTGTTCTTACAGCATTTTATCAAAATTTTGAAAGCGGGCGGAAAAGAGCTTTCCTTGGAGGGGACGGGCATGGCCTTGGGCATGCTCCCTGAAAGCACCTACGAGGAAGGCCGGGCGGACTTGGAGGTCGGGGACATCCTCGTTCTCTACACCGACGGCATTTCCGAATGCCGCAGCCCGGCCGGCGAGGAATTTGGAACGGGCCGGATCGTCCGGGCGGTCCGCCGCTTGGCCGGCCGGCCGGCCGGGGAAATCCTGGGAGCGATCTTTTCCGACCTGCGCGAATTCACCGGCGGGGCCGATCCCGACGACGACCGGACGGTCTTGATCATCAAGAGGCCGGCGGAGCGGGCGTCCTGAACGCCCGCTTTCCCCGATTCGCTTTTTCTCCCGGATTTCCTTATGATTACGCCTTGTTTACGGATGAATCACGAGCCGAGAGGACGGCCGTTTCCTAAAAACCACGCGGCTTCGGGGAGGCGGACCGCCGGGCCGGCCGTTGATGAATCCGTTCCGTTTGATGGAAGGCGGCTTCCCAGGATGTTTATGAAGAAGGAACGCTTGTCGATCCGCGGGAAAAACGGATGAAAACGGGTGTCTTCCTCATCGCGGCCGCCGGGGCGGCGCTTCTCGGCGTCTTCTCTCCGGCGGGCGCGGCCGTCGCGTCTTCCCGGCCGAAGGACGGGCCCCCCCTTTCCGCCGCGCCGGCGGAAACCGTCCTCCGGGCCGACCCGGTCTTCGACGATCTCGCCTCCTTCCTGGCGGGCTTTCCCTGCGTCTCCTCTCCCTATAAGGAATTCCAGGAGACTGCGGAATACCGGGCGTTCGCCGACGCGCTGGAGAAAAATTGGGCGGAGCTGGAAACCAAGCGGTTGCGTCCGATCCGGCCTTGGGCCCGATCGGAGATCGGCGAGGCGGCCGCGGCCACGACGACGTTGTTTTATCCTTTCGGCGGCCCCGATGCCTTGACGGCCGTGATTCTCTTTCCCCAGGCCGCCCGGCATCTTCTGCTCGGCTTGGAGTTTGTCGGCCGGCTGCCCGTCTTTACGGCCGATCAAGGCGGCGCCGCCGCCCGGTACATCCAGGATCTCCGGGCTTCGCTCGACGATTTTTTCAAGAAAAGCTATTTCATCACCCGGAACATGAACGACGAGCTGGCCGGCGATAAGGTCGACGGCGTCCTGCCGCTTTTATGCTTCTTCCTGAAACGCAGCGGCAACGTCATCGCCTCGATCACCCGGCTGGACATCACCGATCAGGGCGGAATCCTGGAAGGCCCCTTTCCCGGCGAGCCGAAAAAGCGCCGCCGGCCGTTCGGCGTCCGACTCGCGTATTTCGCTGAGGGAGCCGACGTCCTGAAAGAGCTGTCTTATATTTCCTGCGACTTGTCCAACGGGGCGTTCCGCGAGAATTCCCCGCTGGCTTTCTACCTTGGGACGGTGGCCTTTGAGACGACCTTCCTTAAATCCGCGTCCTATTTGATGCATTACCGTGATTTCTCCCGGATCCGCGTTCTGATCCTGGAACGGAGCCGGTTCGTCCTTCAGGACGACACCGGAATCCCCTTCCGGTACTTCAAACCCGGCCGCTGGACGGCCCGTCTTTACGGCGAATACAGCGATCCGGTCAAGGATTTCGCCAACGTCGGCCAGCCCGATTTGAAGAAAGCTTTCGCCGATCCCGCGCGGGTGAAATCCCTGCCCTTCCGCCTGGGCTACCACTGGGGGAGCGACAAGGGCTTGCTGCTTTATTTCATGAGAAAAGGATGAAGACGAAGTTCAGCTTGACGACGGCCACCGCCTTGGTCGTGGCCAATATGGTGGGCTCGGGCGTCTTCACCAGCCTTGGTTTCCAGGCGGCCGGGATTTCCTCGGGCCCGGCCCTCCTGCTTCTCTGGATCCTGGGGGGGGCGATCGCTCTGTTCGGAGCGCTGACGTATTCGGAGGCGGGCGTCCTTTTTCCGCGGAGCGGAGGAGAATACCATTTTTTGACGGAGATGTTCCATCCCGCCTTGGGTTTCCTGGCCGGCTGGATTTCGTTCCTCGTGGGATTCGCGGCCCCCGTGGCCGCCGCGGCGATGGGGCTGGGCCGCTACCTGACGAGCGCCTTGGCCGTCCCCGAAAAAACGGGAGCCGGCTTGTCCTCTTCCTCGTTGATCGCCGTCGGCGTCGTCGCCGTCCTGACCGTCCTCCACAGCCTGGACAAGAGCCTTGGCGCCCGGTTTCAGAACGTCATCACGATTTTCAAGATCCTTTTCATTGTCCTGATCATCGTCCTCGGCCTGGCGATGGGCGAGCCGGCCGGCCTGTCCTTCGCCCCGACGAGCCGGGCGCTCCGGGACGTTCTCAGCCCGGCCTTCGCCGTCTCGATGTTCTTCGTGACGTTCAGCTATTCCGGCTGGAACGCCGCGGCTTATGTCGCCGGCGAGATCGAGAATCCGCGGCGGAACCTCCCCCGGAGCCTGATCGCCGGGACCCTGATCGTCAGCGTCCTCTATATCCTTCTGAATTTCGTCTTTCTCCGGACCGTCCCGATCGCCGAGCTGTCGGGAAAGCTGGAAGTCGGATACGTGTTCGCCGGCCGCGTGTTCGGCGCGGCCGGCGGCCGGTTGATGGGCGCGGTCATCGCCTTCCTTCTTCTTTCGAGCGTCAGCGCGATGATCATCGCCGGGCCGCGGATCTCCCGGGTCATCGGCGAGGATTACCGCCTGTTCCGGTTCCTGGGGAAGACGACGGCCAAGGACATCCCGGCGGCGGCCGTCGTCGTCCAGGGGCTGTTGTCCGTTTTCTACATCGTCACCTCGACGTTCGACCAAGTGATCGTTTTCATCGGATTCACCCTGAATCTCTTTACATTCATGACCGTGCTGGGGGTGATGCTCATGCGGCGGAAGCGGCCGGACCTGCCGCGTCCCTACCGGACCTGGGGATACCCCTGGACGCCGGCCGCCTTTCTCGTCATCCACGTTTACATCCTGGCCTACGGGTTGATCTACCGGCCGAGGGAATCGCTGGCCGGACTCGGGTTGACGGCCGCAGGTCTCGTCGTCTATGCCATCGATCGGAAAACGCGCCGGGTCAAGCCGGATTCCGTTTGATGGAGGTCCTCCCGCCGTGTTTTTTGAAAAACCGTCGGCCGGATCAGGCGAAAAAAAAGATTCCGCGGCGGGCCGGAGGGCGCTTCTTCGTTCCGCGCCGTCGCTCAGCCGAACAGATCGGCCGGGGCGTCCTGGATCCGGGCGATGTCCGTCGCCCGGCCGCGCACGTCGATCCCCAGCGCGCACTGAACCGGGCAGGATGCGCAGTCGGCGCAGGGATTCCGATCCACGCCGAGGGAGGCGACGAGGTCGTAGGCTTCTCCGAGGTTGCGATAGCCGTAGGCGTACATGTAGCCCCGCATCAAGGAAGGAAGCGGTAAGCGCCGGGCGCATTGGGAAAGGCAGGTCTGGCATCCTTGGCAATAGAGCCCCGGCTCCCCCCCGCCGCCGAGCTCCAAGTCGGCTTTTTCCGCGTCCGTCAAGACGATGTCGGTCATAGCCTGGAGGTTGAGGGCGAGCTGGTCGAAGGTCGTCATGCCGGGAATCGCCGTGGTGATATGGGGATTGCCCAGGGCCCATTTCAAGGCGGCCTTCATGTTGATCGGACGGGTTTTTCCCCGGTCCCAGTACGCGCCGGCCTGGGTCTTCATGGCGATGATCCCGATTCCGCCGGCCGCGGCATCGGCCACGGCCGCGTCGAGCGCGGCCCGGTTGGTCTGCCGGAAATTGTAGGACGTCAGGACGACGTCGTGGATCTTGCCCTCGATCGCCGCCCGGATCACTTCGTGCTCGTTGCCGTGGGTCGAGACGCCGATGAGGCGGGCCTTGCCGCTTTGCTTGATCTTGACGAGGGCGTTCATCAACGGCTCGAACAGGACGGCCTTCTTCGTCAGGACGTTATGGAGATAGAGGATGTCGACATATGCCAGCCCGAGGCGCCGGAGGCTGAGTTCGAATTTTTCGAGAAACGGCCCGGCCGTCGTTTCGGCCGAGAAGTCGCCGGTTCGGCGGTCCTGCGGCTCGCCGGGGACCTTGGTCGCGAGGAAATAGGAATCGCGCGGGCGGCCCTTGAGGACCTTCCCGATCACGCCTTCGTTCGTGCCGCGCTGGTAGCCGTGGGCGGTGTCCAGGTGAACGATTCCCCCGTCGAGGGCGGCCTGGATCAGGTTTTCGTTGTTGGAGTTCATCACGCCCATCGAAACCACCGGAAGAGTCACCCCCGTTTTTCCGAGAGGGCGGGTGAGGATGCCGGGCTTGGCCGCGGCGGGGGCGGAGAAGGCTTGCGCGCCGGCCTTCAGAACGCCGGGAACGGCGCCCAGGGCGCCGGCTCCGGCGACTCCGAGCAGGCTTTTTTTCAGGAATTCGCGGCGATCGAGGGATGAGCGCTTGGCGGGCATCGGCGTCCTCCTTGAAGGATGTCGAAACGATGAGCGGATACTATAACATGCCGTCTTTTTCAGGTCCAGAATTCGAATCGCGCCGTCTCAAATCCAATCCCGGCCGGACGGGCAAAGGGAGATTTTTCGACTCGGCTTCGGTCAAGTTTTTTAAGGGCGGGACAATTCCCTCTCGGGCAAGACGATGAATGGACCCAGGGCCATCCGCCAAGGTTTTTCGGGTATAATGCCCGCATGACGATCGATCAAAGTCCTCCTTCGATTGGGCGCAGATGGGTGACGGCCGCCCGTCCTTGGGCGTTTCCCGCTTCGACGATGCCGGTGATCTTCGGAACGAGCCTGGCCGTCGTCGCCGGCGGGGCGTCTTTGAACCTCCTTCTTTTCGGCGGGGCGTTCGCCGCGATGGTGATTCTCCACGCGGCGGCCAACATGCTGAGCGATGTCTTCGACTTCCAGCACGGGCTGGATACCCAGCCGACGCCGGTCAGCGGAGCCATCGTCCGCGGCTGGCTCACCGAGCGCCAGGTCGCCCGGGGCGCCGGGGTCTTGTTCGCCGCCGGCATCGCCCTGGGCCTGGTCTTGGCTTGGCGGACAAGCTGGATTCTTTTGGCGATCGGCGCGGCCGGAGTTCTCATCGGGGCGGCGTACACCCTGCTGAAAGCCCGGGCCCTCGGGGACGCGGCCGTGTTTCTCAATTTCGGCGTGTTGGGGGCGCTGGGCGCCTGGATTGTCCAGACCGGACGGTTTTCCTGGCTGCCGGTCGCCTGGAGCGTCCCGATCGCCATGCTTGTCAGCGGGATTCTCCACGCCAACAACTGGCGCGACATCGCCACGGATTCCGACCGCCGGATCCGGACCTGCGCCGGGATCCTCGGCGACCGCGGCTCGCTCGTCTACTACGGATTCCTCTTGTTCGGGAGCCAACTTTTGGTTATCGCTTTCGCCGGTCTCCCGCTCGTCTTTCCCGGTCCGCCCCGGCTTCCTTGGCCGTGCCTGCTCACGCTGGCCGTCCTCCCCGAGGCGGCGGCGCTCTGGCGGCGGGCGAGGCGACGGCGCCGGCCGAAAAATCCCCTGGACTTCGTTGTCTTGGATGGGGCGACGGCCCGCTATAATCTTCACTTCGGCCTTCTCTACACGGCCGGGTTATGGCTCGGCCGTTGGCTGGGATGATCCTCCCCAAAGGAGCGCCGCTGGCCGGCTCGCTTGAATCGTCCGGGTGATACGTCGATGGGAAGCCGGAAAGCGAGAGCGGCCGCCGATTTTGCGCCGGCCGGAGCGGCCGTCCTCTTTTTCGTTCCTCTTTTCATTTTCAAAGGCTTCGGACCGTTGGATTTCTGGCAGGGGATGAGCGGATCCTTGGTCCTGCTCGTCGTTCTCGGCGCGGCCCTCGACCGGGATTTCGCTTCGCTGCTTTGGGCCGATGTTCGGAACGACTCGGGCCGCAAGATCCTGCGGGGCGTTGTTTCGGCGGTTTTCCTTTATGCCGTCTTTTGGGCCGGAAACGCGGCTTCCCGGGCCTTTTTTCCCTTCGCCGAAGGCGGGATTTCCGAGGTCTACGGCTTCAAGGGCGGGGCTTCGACATTCCGGATCGGCCTTCTCCTGGGCCTCATCATCGGTCCGGGGGAGGAGCTGCTCTGGCGCGGATTTCTCCAAAGGCGATGGGCGGCCCGGTGGGGGCCGGGGCGGGGCTTTCTCGCCGCGACGGCGTTATATGCGTCCGTTCACGTCGGCTCGGGGAATCCGATGCTGATTTCCGCGGCCGCGGTCTGCGGCGTTTTCTGGGGCTTTTTATACCGTCGGACCGGCTCGGTGCTTCTTTGCGCCGTGAGCCACACGCTCTGGGACTTGGCCGTTTTCCTCGTTTTCCCGTTCGCTTGAATGTCCACTTCCCCGGGGCGCCTCACTCCCTCCCGATAAATCGGAACCAGGTCCTCCCTTTCCCGATTTTCGTCGGCGGAATCCGAGAGCAAGCGGAACTCGCCCCGCGGCTTTTCCGGCGGATGAGAATCATGGAATCGCCCCGCCGTCAACCGGCGGCAGGGCCGCCGGTTGACGGCGATGGGGCGTCACAACGGACGGACGGGCTCGTGGATCTCGATGATGAATTTCCCCTCGGGATGGGTTTTCGGGTCGTTGAGATAAAGCTCGTAGCACATCCGGTCGTCCGGCTCATACCCGCTTCCCGGCAGCCAGTCCTGCATCAAGGCGTTCCAGGCCTCGCCGAATTCGTCCGGGGAGACCACGGCCCGGGCGACGGCGAACAGTCCGCCGGGGACGGTCATGGCGCCGATCTCTCCCCCGACGTTCGTCCCGGGAGGGATGGTGATGCAGGCGTCGGAGCGGAGCTTGTCGTTCGCCGTGATGTCCGGATCGTCATGATAAATGCCCAGCGTTTTCGTTTTCGGGAAGCGGAGAAGGCCGCGCGGACCGGCCCACCGCATCAGCTTTTCGAACGCCTGGGCCATTCCTTGGAACGGACCGACATGCCGGACATAGGCGACCGTCATCTCCGGCGCCTCCCTGACCTCGACCTTGAATTTCGACTTGTCCATGAAGGACCTCCTGAATGAAATGAGAGCGTCCTCATCATCATCCAGGGCGCCGAAAATCTCTTGGCTTATCTTGCCTTCCGCTTGACGATTCTTGCCATTCGTTTGGCGTTTCTTGCGCCAGGCCTCGCCTCCGCCGGCCCGCCATTCCGAGGCGCTCATCCCGAAGCGCTCCCGGAACGCCCGGGCGAAAACGTCCGAGCCCGAGTAACCGTAGTCCAGGGCGATTTCCGTGATGGTCGCTTTCGGATGAAGGAGGAGGGCCGCGGCCGCCAGCTCGGCCCTCCTCCGCTGGATATAAGCGTTGAGCGTCTCTCCCGTCAGGGCGCTGAAAATCCGGTGAAAGTGAAAACGGGAGAAATGGGCCGTCCGGGCGAGCTCCTCGAGGCAGAGGTCCCGGCCGATGTGGCGGTCGATGAAGTCGAGGACCCGGTTGATGCGGGCCCGGTATTCGGCTCGAAGGGCTTCCGTTCGGTCAAGCGGCATGAGGCGTCCTTTTTCGATTCGTCTGGGAGGCGATGCGGCCTCCCCGCGCTCCGGAATGGTATCATCCCTCCGGAGAGCCGGACAAGGGGATCCGCTTCGCTTTCTGCCGAAAATCAGCGGCGGGAGGGAGGGGCGCGCCCTCCTCCGCCGAACGTTTGTGCTATAATTCCGCCCGATTCCGCCGTTTCCGGAGAGACATCGCATGAAGCGCCTTTTTTTCATTCTCGGCATTTTGTTGGCTTTCGGTCCGGCCGTCTTCAGCCAAGCGCCGGACGACATCGTTTCGGTCAAAGTCGTCGCCCCGGATGGAGGCTTTCCGCCCGGACGGACCGTTCCGGCCGTCCTGGAACTAACGATCCGGCCTCCTTTTCACATCAATTCCGACCGGCCCGGGGATGAGGATCTCATCGGAACGACCGTCGTTTTCCAGCCCCAGGCCGGGGTGACGTACGGCCGGCCCGTCTTCCCCCGTCCGCTGCGGCGGAAGCTCAGCTTCTCCGAAATGCCGCTTTCCGTTTTCGAGGGCGTGATCGCCGTTCCATTCGACGTCACGGTGGCCGCGGATTTCGCCGGAAAGGAATGGACGATCGCCGGAACGGTGGGCTACCAGGCCTGCGACGACCAGACGTGTCTTCCCCCCCGGGACGTCTCCTTTTCCGATACCGTCGGCGTGGCCCCCGCCCCGGCGTCGGCTCCGTCGCCGGCTCCGCCGGCGGACGAACGGGCGACGTCGAGGGCCGACGCTCCGGCCCGAGCGGAAGAACCTCCGGCGGCCGAAGCCGCCGACTCCGCGTCGCCGGATGCGGAGCCGGAATCCGCGCCGCCGGCGCTTGAACCCGCGGCCGAGCCTTCCGGCCGGGAGGTCCCGTTTGAAGGGAAAGGGCTCCCGGTCATTTTCGCCCTGGTCTTCCTGGGCGGGCTGGGCTTGACGCTGACTCCCTGCGTCTACCCTCTCATCCCGATCACGATCAGCTATTTCGGCGGCCAGTCCGAGGGGAAAAAGGGAGGCGTGTTCCTTCACGCGATCCTGTATGTTTTGGGCATGGCCGTCACGTATTCGATTCTCGGGGTGATCGCGGCCTTTACCGGCGGATTGTTCGGCGCGGCGCTGACGTATCCTCCCGTCCTGATCGGGATCGCCCTGATCATGATCGCCCTGTCGCTCAGCATGTTCGACGTTTACGAATTCCGCGTGCCCGCCTTTCTCAACAAGCTGGCCGGCGGAAGCCAAAAAGGATATTTCGGCACGGTCCTCATGGGCTTGACCGTCGGGATCGTCGCCGCCCCCTGCATCGGGCCGTTCGTCCTGGGGCTCCTCACGTATGTCGGCAACCGGGGCGACGTCTTCCTCGGTTTCTCCCTGTTCTTTGTTTTAGCCCTTGGCCTGGGCGTCCCTTTTCTCATCCTGGGGATCTTTTCCGGCGCCTTGAGCCGGCTTCCCCGCTCGGGCGCCTGGATGATCTGGGTCCGGAAGATTTTCGGCTTCATCCTCATCGCCATGGCCGCGTATTTCCTGAAAACCCTCTTCCCGAATGCGCTTTACTACCGGTTCACGATGGCCCTGATCATGCTGGTCGCCGGTCTCTATCTCGGCTGGATCGAGCCGACGAAGACGGGCGGGAAGGCGTTTTCGTATATCCGGGCACTGGCCGGCGTCGTCTTCCTCGTTCTCGCCCTCCTTTTCGCCGTCCGGGGCGTGGAGGAATACGTCGGCGGGACGGCCTCGGCCGGCGCCGCCGGCGGCCCCGTTTCGGAAGCCATCGCCTGGCGGCCGTACAGCGAGGAAGCCCTCGCGGCCGCGGCCGCGGCGGGAAAGCCGGTGTTCATCGACGGATTCGCCGATTGGTGCATCCCCTGCAAGGAGCTGGACCGGATGACCTTCAGCCGGCCGGAAGTCGCCGCGGCCTCCCGGGGCTTCGTCATGCTCAAGGCCGACCTGACCGCCGGAGGAGACGAGAAGGTGAAGGCCTTTTCCCGGAAATACGGCATTCGCGGCGTCCCGACCCTCATCTTCCTCCGCCCCGACGGGACGGAGATCGCCGAGCTGCGGGGAACGGGTTTTGAGCCCGCGGAGGCTTTTCTCGCCCGGATGAGGAAAGCCCTGGAGCGGAGCGGGGAAAAGGCGGCCGGCCGGTGAAGATCGACGGCGTTCCGTTCACCGTGACCGACTGGGCCTCCGTCCCGGCCGTGGAGCACAAGGGCGCCTCGGGGACGTCGTTCTGGCGGACGGTCGAAGCCGGCAACCTCCGGGTCCGGATGGTGGCTTATTCCCCGGGCTTCGCCTCCGATCACTGGTGCGCCCGCGGGCACGCGCTCGCCGTCCTGGACGGGGAAATCACGGTCGCCCTGAAGAACGGCCGGGAATTCGTCCTAACCGCGGGCATGAGCTTCCAGACGGAAGACGACGACGCTTGTCCCCACTTGGCCCGCTCGGGCCCCGGGGCCCGGGTCCTCATCGTCGACTAGCACGAGCCCCCGTTCCTCCGCCTCAAGGCGTTCCGCCGGGGCCCTGTCCGGAGAACGTCTTGGCCACTTCGATGAAGTGCTGGATGACTTCCGGATCGAATTGGGACCCGGAGCAGCGGATGATCTCCTTGACGGCGAAATGGTGGGATTCCTCGCCGCGATACGGCCGCTTCGAGGTGATCGCGTCGTAAGAGTCGGCGACGGTCATGATCCGCGCCCCCAGGGGGATTTCCAGGCCCTTCAGGCCGTCCGGGTACCCCCTGCCGTCGTACCGTTCGTGGTGGCAGCGGACGATCTTGGCGATCTGGGTCAGCTCGACGACGGGCTTCAAGATGCTTTCGCCGAAAACGGGATGATCCTTGATCGCCTTGTATTCCTCGCCGGTCAGCGGCCCGGGCTTGTTGAGGATGTTTTCCGGAATGCCGATCTTGCCCACGTCGTGAAGGAGGCCGGCCAATTCGAGGTCGTCCAGCTCGCGCTCGCCGAAGCCCATGTGACGGGCGATCTTCAGGGAGAATTCCGTGACCCGGGCCGAATGGTGCCTCGTGTAGAAGTCCTTCGCCTCGAGGGCCGAGACGAGCGACTTGACCATCGAGATGAAGAGCATCCGCTGGCGTTCGACGAGGTCGCTGGTCCGCATCTTCAGGTTGCGGTTGGCCAGAGCCAGCTCGGCCTCAACCTGCCGCATCCGGAGGTGGGACCGGACCCGGGCTTTGAGCTCGACGGCGTTGAACGGCTTGACGATGTAATCGTCGGCCCCGGACTCCATGCCCGCGGCCAGCATTTCGGAGGCCGACCGGGCGGTCACCAGGAGAACAGGCGTGTGCCTGACCGTCTCATCGGACTTGATCCTCCGGCAGAGCTCATGGCCGTCCATCCCGGGCATCATGACGTCGCTGAGGACGAGGTCCGGCCCGCGCTCATGAAGAATTCGCAGGCCGTCCTCTCCGGTCAGGGCGAAGTCCAGGTCGAACTCATCCTTGAGCAGCAGATGCATCAGCTTGAGAACCTCGGGACTGTCGTCGATCACCAGAAGCTGGTAATCGTGGCGGCGCTCCGCTGGCGGGGTGATCGGAAATTCGACCTTTTCCAGGTCGATGAGCTGCAAATCCCGGACGTTGGAGATGATGTCCTGGACGCGGATGCCTTCCGGCTCGGTGTCGGTCGCCCGTTTCCGGTAGGCGACGGGCTGATCGGATAGGCGGCGGTCCATGACCTCTTCGGAGAAGTGCTTGGTTCCCTTGAGAAGCTCGACGATGAATCGGGATCCCTCGCCCGGCTCGCTTTCGACCCGGATCAATCCGCCGTGGAGGGAGACGACCTCCTTGGCCAAGGCCAGGCCGATGCCCGTCCCCGCCCGGGCGAACGGCCCCTCCACCTGACGGTACCGGTCGAACACGGCCTCGAGCATGTGACTCGGAAGACCGGAGCCGGTGTCCTCCACCGTGAGGAGAACGGTTTCCGGGCGCTCCTCGACATACAGGGTGATCCGGCCGTTTTCCGGGGTGAATTTCAAGGCGTTGGAGAGCAGGTTGAGAACGACCTTCTCGAACTGATCGGGATCGATCGTCAGCTCGACTTCGGTCAGGGGATGCTGGAAAAACAGGCGGATGTTCTTTTGGTCGGCCAGGACCTTGACCGAGGCGAGGAGGGTTTCGACGTAATCGTTGAATTCCAAGGTTTTCGGCCGGAGCCGCATCCGCCCGGCCTCCAGCTTGTTGAGATCCAGGAGGTTGTTGATGAGCTTGAGCAGGCGGTACCCGTTGCGGCGGATGGAATCAAGCGTTTCTTTCTGAAGGTCGGTGACGGGGCCCATCCGGGCCAGGATCATCGGGCTCAGCGGGGCGATCATCAAGGTCAGCGGCGTCCGGAGCTCGTGGTTGACATTGGCGAAAAACTGCATTTTCACCTGGTCGAGGGTTTTCAGCTTTTCGTTCGATTCCCTCAGCTGGACGGTCGTTTCCTCCAGCCGCGTTCGGGCGGTGATCTCCCGTTCCCGCATGATTTCCATGATATAAGAACCGATCAATCCCAGGATGATGACGGACGAGAAGAAAAAGAGGTTGGACACCGTCGCCCGTTCCTGAAGGCCGGAGGCCGGCGGCCGGAAAATCGAGGGGACGGCGGTGCCGAGCCAGATCAAGGCGTACAAGGAAGCCGAGGCGGCGAAACGCAGGGGAACGAGGACGACGACGCCCATGATGACCAGGTACAAACCCTGGACGTAGGCGGTCGAGACTCCGCCCAGCATCTGGATCATGATCGAGATCCCGCCGGCGTCGACGACCGTCAGGGCGATCGCGACCATTTCCGCCCCGCGGTTGGATCGCGTCCGGCGAAGAATGAGGAACAACACGCCGTGAGCGGCGAGAACGGCCAGGCGGATAACGAGGAACGTGTGAAACATCGGCGGCGTGTACAAGCGGTCAAGGAGGATGAACGCCGCGAAGAGGATGGCGCTGAAGAAAATGACCCACTGGGTGCGCCCGCGCAGGTCGTATTCCTCGCCCAGCCGCTCGAAGAGGCTCTTGTCCTTTTTCCTCATGTCAGTTCCTCGGTTTGGCGACGACGACGTATCCCTGAGGAGGGGTCCCGAAGGAAGGCAGGATCTCGACCTGAGTCCAGCCCGATTCTCCCAAGAGAAGCTCCAGCTTGCCGGGATCGAAGAAATCGAATGTCCCGGCTTCCTCCAGATCCACGAGAGCCTGGGCATCGTTGAGAAACGATCGCATCGAGTCGAGGATCCGGCTTTTCGGACCGGGGATGGGGAGCGCGTCCTCCGGGGCCGCTTCGATCTTTTCCAAAAGCCGGGTGAACAAGCCGGACGCGTCGGTATCCGGCCGCATGCTCGACAGGACGAGGCGCCCCCCGGGGGCGATGATGCGGCGGACTTCCCGGAGGGTTTCGACCGGGTTGAAAATGTAGGACAGGACGAGGCTCATCAGGATCTTGTCGAATCGCCCTTCCTTGAACGGCAGAAAGAAAGCGGTTTCCCGGCCGCCGGGGAAAGCGAGCTTGCGGAAAGCCGGGTGCCCCGGGGCCAGGCCGGCGGCGCGGCGGGCGGCCAGATTGAAGTCGCGGATGACGCGGCCTTCGGCCAGCTCGAAGGTGCTTTTCAGAAACCGATCCGTCTCCGGAGTGATTTCCTCGCCCCGGAGGATCCGGTGAAGGCGGGGAGAGTAGGCCGCGTCGATCCGGAGGGCGGATTGGAGAGGCAGGTTTTCGATCTGCTCGGCCAATTCTTCGAACCGCCCGATTTCGCCGGCGAGGAGCCTCCGGACGGGGATAAAACGGTTCAATTCGGCGTCGAGGCCCAGGACGGACAGCCGGCCGGCGTCCTTCAGCGAGGGCTCGAGGGAGGTCAGCTTGTCGTAAGCCCGGGCCAGCGCCTCCGGGACCAGGTCGGCCAGAACCAGCTTTGTGGGCAGAGGGCCTCCGCTTTGGAGGATGTGGGCGATGAAATTCCCCGTGCCGCCCCCCAGGTCGAGGAACCGGTCTTCCGGATCGAAATCCAAGGCCTTGCGCTGATCCTCCATGAGCCGGACGTAATCGTCCGACAAGGCCATCGTGTCGAAGCCGAGAAGGCCTTTTTCCCCCACCAAGTAATGGGTCCAATAGGCGTGTTTGTTTTTTAAAACCCGGCCCGGGAGACGATCCTTCTCCGCCCGCCGCAGAAATTCGAGATTCTTCCGCTCCGGCGGGATCGCCTCGATCATCATCCCGTGAAGGAAGCGGTGGACAAGGGAGGTGACCGTCCCAAACAGCCGGAGGGCTTCCTCGGAATTCCGGGCGTTATGTCCCAAGGGAACGGAAAAGACTTCCCGGGAAGCCTCGGCCTTGATGCTCATGACGTCCCGGACGAACTCGGCTTTGACCCAATTATCGTGTTTTCCGTAGATCCAAGTGACCGGGAGGTTGAGATGGCGCATGTCTTCCCGGGCTTGGTCGAGGGTCGCTACCCCGGAGGCGACCACGTCGGCCGCGTAATGCCTCATTTTGACCAAGTTGCCGAGGATGGGAATGACCCCGAGATCGATGCCCAGCTGGTGCTGCTCGAGCAGGTCGAGCCCGCAGTTGACGCGGTTCATCAGGTCGCGGAATTCCAGCGTGCCCATGCAGGCGATCCAATAATGCACGCGCCGGCGCACGGCGGGGTCGCGGAGGGCGATCCGGGCTTCCAAGGCGGAAAGCGAGAACGTCGCCAGGATCACCGGACCGGCCTTGATCGTGGGATTCATCTCCAGCCATTCCAGGACCGTTTTCAAGTCCGCCGCTCCCTGGCTGAGGCTGGAGTCGACCATTTCGAACGGCGGCTCGGCCGCCTCGGGATCCTTATGGCTTTCGCCTTTGCAGCGGATTCCGTCATAGCGGAAAACCGCCAGCGGACGGCCGGCCCGGCGGAAATTTTCGACCAGGGTCAACGCCAGGCCGAACAACGTTTCCTTCGTTTTCCCGAAAGCGGGCGGGATGATCACGACGGGAACGGGATTTCCGTCCGGCGGGTACGATGTGTTCAAGAGGCCGGCGATTTCCTCCCCCCGCTCGTTTTCCAGGCGGATGACGGCGGGAGGATGATGAGAAAGCTCCCGGAGTATGTCCGGCAGCCCGGGATCGGCCCCGCTTCCCGGCTCGGCGGCCGCGGCGGGGGGGACGTCGGTGCTGCGCCGGTGGGGGTGGACCGCCTGGATGCTCAAGCGGCCGATGCCGAACTGAAGCCCATAGCGGAAGGCCGGGGATCCGCCCTCTTCCGTCCGGACGGCGTGGCGGATTTCGCCCCGCTCTTCCCGGACCAGGCGGCCGTTGTCGAAGATCCGGACGGTGCCGACGGGCGTGCCGGGAAGCAGGGCCAAGCCGCCGGCATCGGCGAGGAAGCTGGCCCCGGTATCCGAGAGGTCGACGACCGGACCCGAGATCCCGGCCGAAAACGGGGGCGGGAGAACCAGCTCCAGGCGGAGACCGTCTTGGGGCGATTCCCTCTTCAAGGAGCGCTTTTCCGAGTAGAAGAGGATCCGGGGATAGAAGCACTCGAGGGAATCGCCGTTCTCGCCGAGGCGCCGGACCGTTGTCTCGAAATTATACGTGGCATATCCGGATTGGAAGGACATGAAGACGGGGTCTCCGGTCTTGAAGCGGAGGTTGAGGGTTTTACCGCTCAGGACGCAGATTCTCCCGGGGTCGACGTGTTCGAGAGTGAGGGTCGCCGGCTGTCGGACATGGGCGGGAAGGGCGGTGATTTCCGTCCGGGCCCGCCGGGCTCCGGCGAGCAGCTCCCGGATTTTATCCGGGGAGGAGAAGGCGACCATGGCCGAGGTGTGAAGCTCCGGATAGCGGAGCTTGAGCTCGGCCAGGTCCTTGGGGGAAACGGTCTCGGCCAGGCGGGAGAAGATTTTCCGGCGGGCCTCCTCGTCGGCCGGGCGGAAGGCGATGCCGACGCCTCCCTCGCCCTCTCCGGAGCGGACGACGATTCCCTCGACTTTCCAGCATTCGCCGTCGGCGACTTGAAGGACGAATGGACGCCTCGCCCCGACGCCCAGGCCGGCCGCCGTTTGGAGAAACATGCCTGTTTCGCTCAGGTCGCGCACGACGGCCGGTCCGCCGCCGCCCTCGATTTCGACGCGGATGGGATTTTTCTCGGAAATGGGAATGCGGACAACGGCTCTCTTTTCCACGGCCAGCCGGGACAAGCGCTTCCGAACCTCCAGACAGAGAGCTTCCGTTTCGACCGGGCCCTCGAGAACGAGGTCGGAAGGCGAGATCAGGAGCGACCGGCGAAGGGCGGCGGCCTCTTCCGGTCCGGCGACCACGATCTTGACCATCCGTTCCGTGCTCCGGAACGATTGGAGAAGGGAACGGAGAAACGCCCCCGGCTCGGCGGAGATGGAAGCCGGGTCACGGAGGATCAGGCAATCGACCGTCTGGAGCTTCTCCGCCCAGTAAAAAGCCTCCAACGGGCCCGCCGCGGCGATCAGATCGGCGTTTCCGTTCAACGCTTTTTTGAAGGAATGAAGGCGGCCGGGGCGGCCGTCGACGGCGAGGACTCTCAGACGGGAGGATGTCGTTGAGTCTTCCGGCCGGATTTCGGGCATCACGGTTTCCGGGGAGGGAAAATTGACGGAGAGTCAAGAGAATAAAATCGGATGAATGAGCCCCCATGTCCACAAAACCTAGGGTCCAACATGTTGATATACAGTATTTTGTGTGGATTTCTATGTTTTGTCAAGAGGAGAATCGCGGCAAGCATGATTTGCTCCGTGTCAAGAAAGCGGGCCGGAGCGGCGGAAAAAAAGGGGGAAGGCCCGAAGGCCTTCCCCCGGGGAAAGCGGTCGCGCGATTCAGTTTTTCAAAAGACCGCGGGCTTTGAGCAGGGCTTCGACTTTCGGCTCGCGCCCCCGGAAAGCCTTGTAGGAATCCATCGCTTCCCGGGTGTTGCCCCTGGAGAGGATGTTCTCGCGGAAGCTTTGGGCCGTCTTCGGATCAAAAAGGCTCGTCTCCTTGAATGCCTGGAAGGCGTCCTTGTCCAGGACTTCGCTCCAGAGGTAGCTGTAGTACCCGGCCGAATATCCGCCCGAGAAGATATGGGCGAAATACGGGGTTCGGTACCGGACGATGATTTCGGGGATCATTCCGATCTTTTTGAGAAGGGCGTCCTCGAAAGCGGCGGCGTCCTGGGGGGCGGCCTCGGTCAGCGTATGCCAGGCCATGTCGAGGTAACAGGCGGATTCGAACTCGACGGTTGTGAAGCCCTGGTTGAACTGCCCGGTTTTTTCGATCTTGTCCAGAAGATCCCGGGGGATCGGCTCGCCGGTCCGGTAGTGCTTGGCGTAGGTCTTGATCACCTCGGGATCGGCCGCCCAGTTCTCCATGATCTGGGAGCAGAGCTCGACGAAATCGCGGGGGACGCTCGTCCCGCCGATCGACTCGTAGGTCACATCGGACAAGAGGTCCTGGAGGGCGTGGCCGAATTCATGGAAAAGCGTCAGGGCCTCCTCGAAGGTGATCAAGGACGGCTGGTCGGCCGTCGGCTTGGTGAAATTGCCGACGTTGTAGACGATCGGCGTGACGCGCCGGCCGTCTTGGATCGACTGCATCCGGATCGCGCTCGACCAGGCTCCGCCCCGCTTGGACGGCCGCGGGAAGTAGTCTGAATAGAGAATGCCGACGTGGCGCCCGTCGGCTTCCTTGACTTCGAAGACCTCGACGTCCGGATGGTAGACCGGAATGTCGGTCCGGGTCGTGAACGTCAACCCCCAGAGCTTGCCGGCCGTGTCGAAGGCCCCTTGCCGGACGGCCTTGAGCTCGAAATACGGCCGCAGGGCCTCGTCGTCGAGGTCGTACTTGGCTTTTTTCAACTTGTCGGCGTAGTACCACCAGTCCCAGGGCTCGAGCTTTCCGGCCACGCCGTCCTTGTTCATCAACGCCTCAAGCTCGCGGGCTTCCTTTTGAGCCATCTCCCGGGCCGGCGTCCAAACCTGGTCGAGGAGCTTGTAGACGCCGGCGGGCGTCTTGGCCATGTTCACCTCGAGGACGTAATCGGCGTGGGTCGGGTAGCCGAGAAGGTTGGCTTGGGTCACCCGCAGGGCGGCGATTTTCGAAGCGATGGCCCGGTTGTCGGCCGCGTTGCCGTTGGCTCCCCGGCTGATGAAGGCCTTGAAGAGCTTTTCCCGCAGGTCGCGGCGGGAGGAATACTGGAAAAAGGGAATGCAGGACGGCTTGTGGAGGGAGAACACCCAGCGGCCTTCCTGTCCCTGCTCCTTGGCGGCCTCGGCCGCTCCGGCGATGACGCCTTCCGGAAGTCCGGCCAAGTCCTCCTTCTTGTCGAGAACGAGGGTGAAGCCGTTGTCCTCGGCCAGGACGTTCTGGCCGAACTTTTGGTTCAGAACGGCCAGCTCCTCGTTGACCTTGCGGAGCTCGGCTTTTTTCGCCTCGTCCAGGGCGGCTCCGCTGCGGACGAAATTCTTGTAGGTCAAATCAAGCAGCCGGGCCTGCTCGGGGCTGAGACCGAACCCGTCTTTCTTCTCGTAGACGGCTTTGACCCGCTCGAACAGCTTCGGATCGAGGGAGATGTCGTCGGAGTGTTTGGAGAGAAGAGGGGCCAGCTCGGCCTCGATTTGTTGAAGCTCGGGGTTGGTGTGATTGTTGGTCAGGGCGAAAAAGACGTAAGCGACTCTCCTCAGCAGCGCCCCGCTGTGTTCCAGGGCTTCGACCGTGTTGGCGAAGGTCGGCGGCTCGGCCGAGGAGGTGAGGGCCGCGACCTCGTTCTTCTGCCGGGCCATCGCTTCCCGGAACGCGGGCAGGAAGTGGGCCTCCTTGATCAGGTCGAACGGGGGGGTCTCAAACGGCGTCGTCCATTCAACCAGGAAGGGGTTGGCCTCGGCGGCCGTCTGCGGCGGGCGGGCGAAAACGGCGGCGACGATCACCGCGGCAAGAATGAGAACGAACAGGAGGATCTTTTTCATCGGATTTTTTCTCCTTTTCTCGGCATGGCCGAAGGGGGCGTTCATCGGCCGTCGGGCGGCCGGAGGATTTCCAAAAACTCGGAGAGAACCATGGCCGTCGCCCCCCAGATCTTGTGGGGGCCGACGGCGAAGAAGGGGACGAGCCGCGGGCCGGTCTCGAACGTCCACGTTTCCCGGCGGAGGTTGTGCTCGTCGAGAAGATCGGCGAGCGGCGCCTCGATGATTTCATCGACTTCCCCGGCTTGGGGCACGAAGGCCGGCGGGACGTCCGTTTCGGCGACGAACGGATAGATGCAGTATCCGCTGGGGGGGATGTACAACGGCGTCAGGGCCCCAAGGAGGCGGAGGGTGGAGGGGACGACGCCGATTTCCTCCATCGCTTCTCGAACGGCCGCCTCGGCCGGCGTCTCGCCGGTTTCCACGTGGCCTCCCGGGAAAGCGATCTGTCCCTTGTGATGAACGACGTTTTGCGGCCTTCGGATGAAAACGAGATGGATGCTCCCGTTCCGGGGATAAAGAAGGGCGAGGACCGCCCCGGGAAGACAGTCGCCCCCGGCCTCGGCGTAGGTCTTCTGGCCGGGCGGCGGGGGGAGGGGCATCATCCGAAGCTGGGCGGGAGGTCCCGGAAGGGGCCGTCGGAGCCGGTCTTTCAGGGATTTCAAAGCCTCGTTCATGAAAGAGTATTATACATCAGATGGGTTCTCCGTTTCCTCCAATCGGAGGAGTCCTCCCGATGGAGGAACGCGCCCAAGGAACCTAATCGCCGTGAAATACGTCTTAATCAATGCTTTCTTTCCCAAAATAGACAGGAGATTCCAAAATGAGCTTCCTTCCCTTGACTGAAAAGACTCGTCGTCGTCCCGGCGCGCGTCTTGTTCTCGTTCTTTTCGCGGCCGCGGCCGGATCCGTTTCGGCCCAAAGCCTCGATATTCCATCGAAAAAATGGGGCTTGAGTTTCGGCAATTCCAAGGAATTCACCGGTTTGCGGTTCAATTTCCGCGACCACGGGGTGGTCCGGATCACCGGCGCCAACGTCACTCTGTGGACTCCCCGGACGCTCGGCGAGGAAGATGATTCTTCCGTGACGGGACTGTCCTTGGGATTGGTCCCCGGGGCCGGCCGCATGAGGGGAATCCAGCTCGGCCTGCTCGGAGTCGCCGGCAATCGAAGCGTCGCCGGCGTCTCGGCCGGTCTTCTGGGCGTGGGGGCCGGCGAAAACGTCTCCGGCTTCAATTTCGGCGGTTTGGGCGTGGGCGCCGGCGGCAGCGTCGCGGGGATCAATCTCGGCGGGCTCGGCGTGGGAGCGGGCGATAATGTCCTCGGGATCAACATCGGGGGGTTGGGCGTCGGAGCCGGCAAGAACGTCACCGGGATCAACATCGGAGGGCTGGGTGTCGGAGCCGGCGGATGCTTGACCGGGATCAATATCGGCGGATTGGGCGTCGGCGCCGGAGAACGTCTGGCCGGGATCTCCGTCTCCGGGATCGGCGCCGGAGCGGAATCCGTGGCCGGCCTGGCGATCGCCGGAGTCGGCGTGGGCGGCCGCCGGCTGAGCGGCGTCTTCGCCGCCGGGGCCGTGATCAAGCTCGTCGATGACGGCCGCCTGCGGGGCGTCGCCGTCAGTCCCTTCAACCAGCTCAAGGGAACGCTGGCCGGCCTTTCCATCGGAATCGTGAATTACGCCCGCCGGATCGAGAAGGGATTCCAGCTCGGACTCGTCAACATCGTCCGGGAGAACAAGCCCGGCCTGCGGGTCCTGCCTCTCTTCAACGCCGATTTCCGCTGAAAGCCGTTCCCCCGTCCGCCGGACGGGGAAACGGGAGAACCCGGGAGCCCCTACATGTTCCAGCGGTAGGACACCTTGACCATGAAGATGTTGTCGCCGGGCGCCGTGAGCAGGTCGGAGAAATCCCGTCGGAGGTTGAGAACCCCGGCCTTGGCGTAATCGGCCCGGTTCTGGGTCCAGACCAGGTAAATGAGCGAGCCGGGGAGGTATTCCCAGCGGAAAACGACCGTGCCCCTCAGGGATTTCACGTTGAAGTCGGGACGGCCGAAGATGAACGGGGAAGCCGGTCCCGTCCCGTCGGGATCGATGATGTAGTCGCCTCCGGCCTCCTCGACCGTCGAGCCGTTTTCGCCGAACAGGTTATATTCGTACTTGGCCGGCCGGGCCAGCTCCTTGAACCGGCTGTAAGCTCCGACGGCGATGAAGGGCTGGAGATAGGCTTGAAGGGACAACCGCGGGGTGAATGTCCAGTTGAGGCGGATCTCGGCCGAGACGACTTTCTGTTCGAGCCGGGCGAAGACGTACCGGTTTCCGAACGTGGGCGCCATCAAGGCGTCGGCGAAGCAGTCAACCCATTGGGTTTCGTTTGTCTCGGCGTAATAAGACGGACCGACCGAGAAGCTGACATTGGCCGCCGGCTTCCAGCGGAGGGTGAGTCCGGCGTTCCACGAACGGCCGTCCCGGCCTCCCTCGGTGAAGCCCCCGCTTCCTTCGAGGACGACTTTCTTTCGTCCGTCCGTGCCCAGGACCAGGAACGCGTTCCCCACGCCGGGCGTCCAGGTCATGGGGCCTCCGCGCGTTTGCCGGTTGTTCAAAGACCCGGCCCCGGCGAAGAGCTGGAAGGAAAAAAACCAGAAGTTCTTGAATAACCCCTCGGCGATGAGGATTCCGCCCTTGCCGACGTTGTGACCGCCGAAATCCCAATTGGCGAACCCGCCGGCGCCGACAAGGACCTGCTGGAACACCTTGCCGGGCTCGGTGAAGTTGAGGCCGGGAACGAGGCTGAGGTTGATGACGTCGGACGTTCCGGCCTGGTAGCCGACGTCATTAGGATTGAACCCGGGCGAAAGCACGCCCAAGGAGGAAAGCCAGATGAACCGGCCGTTCTGCTTGGCGAGGTGGATGCGGGTCCCCCAACCCGAAAGCGAGGCGGCCGCCGGATCGACTTCGACGTGGTCCGCGTCCGGCCTTTGAAAATAATGGATCGAGGAATTCTGGATCCGGAGGATGTTCTCGGCGCTCCCCCCGATCCGCGTTCCCCCGATCCAGCCGCCGAACACCCAGTCTTTTTTGGCGTCGAGGAACGACCATCCGTCCACGGCCAGGCTGAAGGCGTTCCGGTTGAGAAGGCCTTCGAGGGCCGGGTTGTCGAGGTCCCGGACGACGCCCGTGGCCATGAGCCCGATCCCGCGGCGGCCGCCGTCGATGTCCTTCTGGATCCGGAAGACGCCGTAATACGAGAACGGTTCCACTTCCTCCCGGGAGCGGAGGCCGGACAGGTCGATGTCGGCGTATTCCCGCGAGGTCAGGGCGTTGATGAACCCGACGTTCCAGCCGCCGATCTTGCCGGTGAGCTTGGCCGCTCCGAGAATGGTCGAGCGGTCGGGGAGGGACACATATCCTTCTCCGGAAGGATATCCCTGCGGCTCCCGGCCGATCCGGCGGCTGTAGAAAAGCTTCGGGTTGGGCCAGTTGATGTTGGCGTTGAAATAAATCCCGCCCCGGCCGAAGCCGTTGAAAATGGACGCGCCCTCGATGAAAAACGGGCGCTTTTCCTCGTAAAATGTTTCATAGGCCGTAAGGTTGACGGAGGCCGGATCGACCTCGACCTGGCCGAAATCCGGATTCACGGTGGCGTCGAGAGTCAGGTTGCTTTTCAAGCCGGCCTTGAGGTCGAAGCCGGCGCTGCCGGACGCCTTCCGGCCGGTTTCGAAGGGATTCCCCTCCTCGGCCGGGCGGAACTGGGCCTGGCCGGTGGCGTACGGCGTGATTTCCACGTGGACGCCGGGGGAAATGCCGCGGATGCCCTCCAGGCGGGCGAACTTGGAAACGAACGCCGTTTCGCTCTTGGGACACCAGGCAAAGGACGCCGTTTCGTTTTTTCTCCGGATTTTCCGTCGGAAATTGACGCCCCAGACGTATTCCTCCATGCGGGAAAACCGGATCTGGTGGAAGGGGATCCTCATCTCCACGTTCCAGCCGTCGCCGTCGATCGCGGCCTTGGATTCCCAGACGCCGTCCCAGGAGCTGTCGTCGGCGATATCATTATTGAGGGCGAGGTCGACGATCGAACCGGCGGGGTTCACGCAGAACATGTATCCCGTCCGCCGGTCGTAGTAGGGATCGACGGCGAAGAAAAACCAGTCCGATTCGACCATCGAATCCCGCCGTCCGAGGAGGCTCGTGATTTTGTCCGGCTCTGAATCCCGGCACTTGGCGGCCACGTACAGGGCTTCGTCGTCGTAGGCGATCCAGACTTCGGTCGTCTCCGTCGACGGTTGACCGTCCTGCGGATCGTTCTGGGTGAAGCCGTTCGCCCCCTCGCCCTTCCAGGCGCTCTCGTCGAGGCGGCCGTCGATCTTGACCGGTTCCTCCAATCGGAAGGCTTGGACGATCTTCTGGCCCGGCTCCGGCGAGGGAACCGGCTTTTGCTTCGCCGCGGAGAAAACGGCCGGCCAGAGGGCGGCCAGCACGAAAATCCTTTTGAAGTGTTTACTGATCATCTCCGGTCTCCTTGATTACCTTCCGCTCCGGAAGCCTTCTTCCGGCATTCCCTTGCCCGCGCCGGCTTTTTCCTCCGGCCGGGTGTCCTTCAATGTATACGTCGAAAAAGCGCGAAAAGTTCTCTCTCGCGCCGGGGCTCTTCAGAAACGGAGAAAAATGCATTATGATGGGATTTCTTAAGGAGGTTAAACCATGAAGAAAGCCCTCCTCCTTTTGACGGCCGCGTTCGTCTGCGCCGGCCTGCTTCCCGGTCTGTCCGCGGATTCCCCGCCCTCCACCCGAGAGATGAACCTGCTCTGCTGGCAGGAGTTCGGCGAGCTCGTTCCGGCTCGGATCCGGACCGTTCTGCTCCCGGCGGGATCCCTGGAACCGCACGGAGTCGTTCCCAACGGGACCGACAGCCTTGCCCCCGAAGCCATGGCCCGGGACATCGCCGGACGGGTCGACGCCCTGATCGCCCCGACGCTTCCCTATGGAATGACGGCCGACATGAAGGGGTATCCCGGCGCGGTCTCGATCTCCAAGGAGGCCTACGCCGCCTTCGCCCGGGAGATCCTGGAGAACCTGGCCGACAACGGCTTTCAGAACGTTATCATCCTCAACGGCCATGGGGGGAACACGGCCGTTTTGAACGAGGTTTCGTCTCACGTGTCCAACGCCCGCCGGGTCCGGATCCTGCTGGTGAACTGGTGGACCCTGGCCGACGACATCACCAAGGACGTGTTCAAACAGGACGGCGGCCACGCCGGCGACAACGAGACGGCCTATATCCAGGCGATCGTCCCGGCCCACATCCATCCCGAGCGCTACCGGCCGGAGATGGCCGCGCCGCTGCCGGCTCCGGCTGGGGCGTTCGCCGCCCACCCGGTGACGACGTCGATCCTTCTTTATCAGAAAGGCCAGGGATACCCGACATTCGATCCGGCCCGGGCGAAGGACTATTTCCGCCGGGTCAACGACCGGGTGGCCGAGCTGATCCTGGACGCCGTCAAGAAATGGGACGCGGCCGGAGTTTACCGCCGGGACCGGGACGGCGGCCGATGAGCCTCCGCTTCTATCAGGTCGACGCCTTCACTTCGGAGATATTCCAAGGCAATCCGGCCGGAGTCTGCCCGCTCGAATCCTGGCTTCCGGACGGGCTCATGCAAAACATCGCCATGGAAAACAACTTGGCGGAAACGGCGTTTTACGTTCCGGCGGGCGATCGCTTCGGAATCCGCTGGTTCACGCCGGCCGTGGAAGTGGACCTCTGCGGACATGCGACCCTGGCGGCCGCTTATGTCATCTTCCGCTATGACCGCTATCCCGGAAACGAGATCGCCCTCGATTCGCGGAGCGGGATTCTGCGCGTCCGCCGGGACGGCGATCTCTTGACGCTGGATTTTCCAGCCGACGCGCTCCGGCCGGCCGCCGAGCCGGCCGGCTTGAGTGAAGCCCTCGGAGCCCGCCCCCAGGAAATTTTCCAGGGGAAGACCGATTACCTGGCTGTCTTCGGGACACAAGCCGAAATCGAAGCGATGCGGCCGGATTTCGGAAAGCTCGGCCGGGTCGAGGCCCGCGGCGTGATCGTCACGGCCCGCGGAGCCCGGGTCGATTTCGTCTCCCGTTTTTTTGGTCCCCAAGTGGGCATCGACGAGGATCCCGTCACCGGCTCGGCTCACACGAGCCTGACTCCCTACTGGGCGGAGAAGCTGGGAAAGACGGAAATGGAGGCGGCCCAGCTTTCCCGGCGAGGCGGCCGGCTGAAGGTGCGCCTGCGCGGCGACCGGGTGGACATCTCCGGCCGAGCCCGGGCCTACCTCGAGGGCCGGATCAAAATGGAGTGAGCCGCGGCGGAAAGGAAGGAGAATCCGTGAACAAGAACCCCGACCCGCAACGGAAACCGGCGGACTCGAAACCCTTCCGCCGGGCGATCGTCCGAATCCCCGGCCAGGACGCGGCCGCCGGCTTGACCACGGCCGGCTTGGGAAAGCCCGACCTGGCCCTGCTCCTGGCCCAGCACGCGGCGTACGTCGAAACGCTGCGCGGCCTCGGCCTCGAGGTCGAGGTCCTGCCGGCGTCGCCTGGTTTTCCGGACGCGTATTTCGTCGAGGACGCGGCCGTCGTCCTTCCGGAGGTCGCCGTCCTCACCCGGCCGGGGGCGCCCTCCCGGCGCGGCGAAACCGCTTCCGTCGAATCGGCCCTGGCCCGGCACCGCCGGCTGGCCCGGATCGAGCTGCCGGGGACGCTTGAGGGCGGCGACGTCCTCTGGGCCGGCGGGCGCTTTTTCATCGGGCTCTCCGTGCGGACCAACGAGGACGGCGCCCTGCAGCTGGGGCGGATCCTCGAGTCCTGCGGATATTCCTGGACGGCCGTTCCGGTCGAGAAAGGGCTGCACTTGAAGTCGTTCGTCAACTCCCTCGGCGGGCGGACCCTGGTCGTCGCCTCCCGTTTCGAAGGCCGGGAGTTTTTCCGCAGCTACGACCGGATCGTTCTCGATCCCGGCGATGACTACGCCGCCAACACCCTCTGGATCAACGACACCCTGCTCGTTCCCCGGGGATTTCCCCGGGCCCTCGAGAAATACGCCGGCCTGGGGCTTCCCCTCATTGAAGTCGACACGAGCGAGATGCGGAAGATGGACGGCGGCTTGACTTGTCTTTCGCTCCGGTTTTGAGAAGATGAAAACGCCGGCGGCCCGGTCCGGACGGCGGCGCGCCGGCGCGGTCTTAGCCGGGATGTTCCTGGCTTGCGGCCCCCCGGCTCTCGCGGCGCTTTCGCTTTTCGTTACGACCTCGGGCCGGATCCTCCTGATCGACCTGGCGGGCGAGGCGGATCGCCGAACGATCGTCGACCGCGAACCCGGGCAATACCTCGGCCATCCGACGACCGTTCTCCTGGAGGACGGCCGGACTATCCTGGCGGTTTATCCCAAAGGCCACGGCCGCGGGCCCATCGTCGCCAAGCGGAGCCGCGACGGCGGCGCAACCTGGAGCGGGCGGCTTGAGGTTCCGGACAATTGGGCGACGAGCCTGGAAACGCCCACCATCCACCGGGTCATCGACGCCGCCGGGAAAAAGCGGCTGATCCTCTGGTCGGGCCTGCATCCGGCCCGGCTGGCCGTCTCCGAGGACGACGGGGCGACGTGGTCGCCGCTGCGGCCGGCGGGGGATTGGGGCGGCATCGTCGTCATGGGATCCGTCGTCCCTTTGAACCGGCCCGGCCGATACTTGGGGCTGTTTCATGACGACGGCCGCTTTTTCCGCCGCGATGCCGATCCGGCCGACCCGGCCGTCTTCACGGTCTACAAGACATTTTCCGAAGACGGGGGCCTGACGTGGACGGAGCCCGAGGCCGTCTGGAGAGGCGCGGATCTCCATCTCTGCGAGCCCGGCGCCCTTCGTTCGCCCGACGGCCGGGAGCTGGCCGTCCTGCTCCGGGAAAACGCGCGCCGGAAGAATTCCCACGTGATGTTTTCCCGGGACGAGGGGGCGTCCTGGTCGGCCCCGGTCGAGCTTCCCTGGTCCCTGACGGGAGACCGCCATTGTCCGAAATACGCTCCCGACGGGCGTCTTTTCGTCAGCTTCCGGGACATGGCGCCCGACAGCCCGACCCGGGGCGACTGGGTCGCCTGGATCGGCGCCTACGACGACCTCAGATGCGGCCGGGAGGGGCAGTACCGCGTCCGCTTGATGAAGAATCACAAGGACGCCGATTGCGCCTATTCGGGCGTGGAGATTCTGCCGGACGGGACGATCGTCGCCACGGCGTACGGCCACTGGACGGAGAACGAAGAGCCGTATGTCGTCACCGTCCGGCTGAGGCTTGCCGAGCTGGACGCCCGGCTCATCCGTTGAGCCGGCGGCCGTTCCGCGCGGCGGCCGTCAGAGCGCGTCGATGATCGCGTTCAACGTCGGGCTCGGCCGCATGGCCGTCTCGACCTTCTTCCGGTCCGGCCGGTAATACCCGCCCATGTCGACGGGCTTGGCCTGCGCTCCGAGGAGTTCGGCCGCGATCTTGGCTTCGTTTTCCCCCAGCCGCCGGGCGATCGTCTCGAACCGGGCCCGGAGCTCCGGGTCTTTGTTTTGGGCGGCCAAGGCCCGGGCCCAGTACAAGGCCAGATAGAAGTGGCTGCCCCGGTTGTCGATCTGTCCGACCTTCCGGGCGGGGGATTTATTGTTTTCCAAGAATTTGGCGATGGCCTCGTCGAGGGTTTCGGCCAGGACCTTGGCTTTCTTGTTTTGGAATACGCCGGCCAGGTGCTCGAGCGAGGCGGCGAAGGCCGAGAATTCCCCGAGCGAGTCCCATCGCAGGTATCCTTCCTTCTGGAATTGCTGGACGTGCTTGGGGGCGGAGCCGCCGGCCCCCGTTTCGAACAATCCGCCTCCGCCCAGCAGCGGGACGATGGACAGCATCTTGGCGCTGGTCCCGATCTCGAGGATCGGGAAAAGGTCGGTGAGATAGTCCCGGAGGACGTTGCCCGTCACTGAAATGGTGTCGAGGCCCTTGCGGATCCGGTCCAGCGAATGGCGCATCGCCTCGACCGGGGGAAGAATCCGAATGTCCAAGCCGGACGTGTCTTGATCCTTCAGATAGCGCTCGACCTTGGCGATGAGCTGGGCGTCATGGGCCCGGTTGCGATCCAGCCAGAAGACGGCCGGGGCGCCGGTCGCCCGGGCCCGCTTGACCGCCAGCTTGACCCAGTCGCGGATCGGGATGTCCTTGGCCCGGGACATCCTCCAGATGTCGCCGGCCTCGACCTCGTGTTCCAAGAGCGTCCGGCCGCAGGGCGTGACGACCCGGACGGTCCCGTCGAAGGGAATCTCGAAGGTCGTCGGGTGGGAGCCGTATTCCTCCGCTTTCTGGGCCATGAGGCCGACGTTGGGGACGCTTCCCATGGTCGCCGGATCGAACGCCCCGAATTGCTTGCAGTTTTCAATGATCTCCTTGTAGATCGTTGAGTAGCACCGGTCGGGGATCATGGCCATCGTCTCGCGGAGCTTTCCGTCGGCGCCCCACATCTGGCCCGATTCGCGGACGACCACCGGCATGGAGGCGTCGACGATGATATCGTTGGGAACGTGGAGGTTGGTGATGCCCCGGTCCGAATCGACCATGGCCAGAGCCGGCCGCTCGGCGTAGACGGCCTTGAGGTCGGCCTCGATTTCCGTCCGCTTCGCTTCCGGAAGGGCCTGGATTTTCGCGTACACATCGCCCAAGCCGTTGTTGACGTTCACCCCGAGCTCCTTGAGGACGGCGGCGTGCTTGTCCAGGGCCTTTTGATAAAAGACCGAGACGGCGTGGCCGAACATGATCGGGTCGGACACCTTCATCATCGTCGCCTTCAGGTGGAGCGACAGGAGGAGACCGCGGGCCTTGGCCTCCTCGATTTTATCGGCGTAGAATTTCCGAAGCGCCTTCCAGCTCATGAAGGTCGCCGAAAGGATTTCATCCGGGAGGGCGGTCAAGTCCTCCTTCAGGACCTTGACCGTCCCGTCCTTGCCCGTGAGCTCGATCCGGATCGGCCGTTCCTTTTCGTTGACCGCGGATTTTTCGTGGCCGTAAAAATCGCCTTCGGTCATGTGAACCACGCAGGCTTTGGAATCCGGTTTCCAGGGCCCCAGCTTGTGGGGATGCGTCTTGGAGAAATTCTTGACTGAAAGCGGCGCCCTTCGGTCGGAGTTGCCCTCGCGGAGGACGGGGTTCACGGCGCTTCCCAGGACTTTGGCGTAGCGGGCCTGGATCTCGCGCTCCGCTTCGTTTTGCGGGCGTTCGGGATAGTCCGGGAGGTCGTAGCCCTTGGACTGCAGCTCCCGGATGGCGCCCTGGAGCTGGGGAATCGAGGCGCTGATGTTCGGCAGCTTGATGATGTTGGCCTCAGGCCGGGCCGTCAACTCGCCCAGCTGGGCCAGGTGATCCGGGATCCGCTGATCGTCCCGCAGGCGGTCGGGGAAATTGGCGATGACGCGCCCGGCGAGCGAGATGTCGCTCGTCTCGACCTCAACGCCCGTTCCCTTGGTGAATCCCTGAATGATCGGAAGCAGGGAATAGGTGGCCAGAGCCGGCGCTTCGTCCGTCTCCGTCCAGATGATCGTCTGCTTCGCCATGATCCCTCCTTTTCCGCTTTATGTTCTGTTCCGCCCACGCGGAACCGGGATGACACGGCCGAAAAGAAATGTACGATAGCGGAATTGCCGGGAGGTGTCAATCGGCAGGCGGTCCGATTGACAGCCCGGCCGCCTGAAGATATAGTGGAGCCATGGGTTCGGACGGCGGATGGAAGTCGGGGCCGGAGACGCTTCCTCTTTCTCATCGTCTCCTGTATCTGTAAGAATTCCAGCGGATTCGGTTTCCGCCGCCGCGGACTGCCTGCCGGCGCCGGACCCCGGTTCAAGGAGGCAGAAATTGAACCGGATTATGAAATTTTTTTTCGCCGCGGCCGGGCTCGTTCTCCTGGTTCTCCCCCTTTCGGCTCAAGAAAAAACGTTGGACGAGCTGCTGGCTCTCGACCTCAGCGAGCTCCTCGACCTGAAGGTTGTGTCCGCCCTGAAAAGCCCGGAAACGATCTCCCGGACTCCGGCCACCGTCCGGGTGATCACGTCCGAGCAAATCCGGGACGGCGGCTGCCTGACTCTTGAGGACGCCCTGTCCGATCTCCCCGGCTTTCAATTTCGGAACATCCTCGGCTTCAACTCCTATTCCTTCATCCGGGGAATCCCCGGCCAGAACAACAAGATTCTCCTGCTCGTGGACGGCCTTCAGATCAACGAGCTGAACTCGGGCGGATTCTACGGCGGCGGCCAGTTCAACCTGGCCGAGGTGGAACGCATCGAGGTCATCTACGGCCCGGCTTCGGCCTTGTACGGGACCAACGCCCTGTCCGGAATCATCAACATCGTCACCCGGGATCCGCGGGCCGGCTCAAGCGGCCGCGTTTCGGCCGGCTGGGGAACCTTCGGCGCGCGGCTGGCCGAAGCCCGTTACGGGTCTTACGATAAAAAAGCGGATTTCGGCTTCACCGCGGCGGCGATGCTCAAGCGGAACGAGAAAGCCGACTTGGCCGGGGCGGCCGGCGACTTCAACTGGACCGAGGACATCGAGAATTTCGAGAACGACGCGGCCGTCCAAGCCCGCGTTCATTTCAAGGATTTCGAGGCCGGGTTTCTTCTCCAGGATGAAAACGCCTCGCGGGCGACGGTGGAACGGACGGCCGGAGAGGATCTTTCCATTCCCTGGAGCGACCACGGCGTCAACTGGCACATCCGGTTCATCAACGTCTGGGCCCGCTATTCCTACGAGAAGAAAAAGAACTGGTCTTTCCGCAACACGGCTTATTACCGGAATTCAACCGTCCTGGACGACACCATCTCGGAAATCGAGCAGGCGACCTCCGATTCTCCGGGCCGGCAGTTCCGTTACTACCGGCCCAACAGCCTGATCGGCAACGAAGCCCAGATTCAATGGACGCCGGACCCGCGCTGGCGCTTCTCCGCCGGCCTCGTCCTGGAGCGGGAACGGCTGGCCGAGGGATTTTCCGTCACCGTGAGCTCTTCGGCGGACGCCGTTCCGGCGGCTCCGCTTTCCCCGGCCATGATGACCAACCGCTTGTTCTCCGCGTACGCCCAGGTCCAAGGGACCGCGGCCGAAGGCCTGGATCTTTTTCTCGGCCTCCGACACGACGACTCCAGCTATTACGGCGCGGTGAACACGCCGCGGCTGGGCGTGGTTTACAACCGGGGGAGATTGACGGCCAAGGCCTTGTACATGCGGGCGTTCCGGGCGCCGAAGCCGTGGGATTACACGGCCGGAGCGGGGAACTCCGGCCTGCGGCCGGAAAAAATCGATTCGTTTGAAATCGCCGGGGGCTGGTCCTTTTCCTCGTGCCTGCGGCTGGACCTGTCCGTTTACCGCAATCGCTTGACGAATCTCCTGAGGCGGGAGGACGGAACGACGAACAGCCGTTGGATCAACGCGGGGACCCTGACGACGGACGGCGGCGAAGCCGGGCTCATTTTCCGCCGCGGCTCCTGGAGGGCCTGGGCCTCCTACACGTATACCGCTTCCATGGACGAGGCGGGCGTGCAGGCGCCGGAAATCGCCCCCCACGGCGCCGCCTTCGGCGCGGCTTATGCCTTCACCCCGCGCTTGACCCTCAGCCTGCGAGGCTGTTATTTCGGGGAACGGAAGAATCCCAAGATCATCCCGTCCACGGGGAGCGACCGGATCGAAGGAGCCATCGTCGCCCGGGCCGCCCTTTCCTGGCGCCTGTCCGCGGGTTTCGACGTCCAGCTCGCCGTCGACAATCTTTTCGACGCCGTCTATTATCATCCCTCCAACCTGCCGCCCAGCCGCTACCGTCAGCCGCCGCGCTCGTTCCGCTTCGCCGTGGGGTATTCATTCCGGTGATGAAGACGGCCTGGTTCCGGATCGGATGGATTCTCGCGGCGGCCGGAGCCGTGGTTCTCTCCGGCCCGCCGGCCGTCCCGGCCGGGGAAACCCTCGTCACGGACACGTCTGTTTCGGAAGCTGCGGTCAAGGCGGTCTTCCTGTTCCATTTCATGCGATACCTCCAATGGCCCGGCGAACTCGACCGCGAGCTCTGCCCGATCGTCGTGCTGGGAGACAGCGCGATTTGGGAGCCGCTCCAGGAAATCGCGGCGAAGAAGACCAACGGCTCCGTTCTCCTCCGCGTCCGGCGGTGCGCGGAGTTGAAAGACACCGGCCGGCCCCGGATTCTCTTCCTGTCCGATTCCTCCGCGTTCCTCCTCCCCGAAACCCTGGAAAAGTTCCGGGGGACGAGCGTCCTCGTCGTCGGGGAGACCGAGGGCCTGGCCCGGCGCGGAGCGGCGATCAACTTCGTTCTGCGCGACGACCGCGTCAAGTTTGAGATCAACCTTGAAGCGTTGAAGAAAGCGGGCATCCAGGCCGGCTCACAGCTTCTGCGCCTGGCCATCCTGGTCGAGGGAGACAAGGCGGCCCTGGAGCGATGAGATTCAACGACCTGTCCCTGGCCCGAAAAATCATCCTCCTGCAGCTCTTCGTCGTCTTCATCGTCGTTTTCCTGCTCAGCGGATTCAACGTTCTGTCGTCCGCCCGATTATACCGCAGCTCCCTCCGAACGAAGCTTGAATCGATGGCCCACCTCCTCGGCTACAACTGCACGTCGGCCCTTCTCTTCCGGGACGGCGCGGATGCCGCCCGGACGCTTCGTTCTCTGGAGGCCGAGGCGCACGTAACCCACGCCTGGATCCTGGACGACGGCGGCCGGCCGTTCGCTGCTTACCGGAGGCAGGAGACGGCGCCCGAGCGGCCGCCGCAACGGGGAGGCGACTTCGAGGAAACCCAAGGCCGGTTCTTCGTCTTTTCACGGCGCATTCTCCAAGACGACGAGCCGATCGGGACCGTCCTTTTCCGATACGATCTGGCCGAGTACCGGATGATCCTTTTCCGGAACGCGCTCGGGACCGGGACCGCCCTGCTGGCCAGCATGCTCCTGGCCTTGCTCTTGACGGCTCTCAGCCAGAGGACCTTGTCGCGGCCGATCCGTCGCCTGGCGGAAACCATCCGCCTCGTGTCCCGGACCAAGGACCTCTCGGTCCGCGTCCGGGGGGAAGAGGTGCGGAAAGACGAGATCGGCGTTCTTCACAGCGGATTCAACGGCATGCTGTCGGAGATCCAAAGCCGGGATGCGGAACGGGACCGGATGACCGCCGCTCTCCGGGAAAGCGAGGAGAAATACCGGACGCTGGTCGAAAACGCCGAGGACGCGATCGTCATCATCCAGGACGAGCGCTTCGTCTATGTCAACCCGAGCCTGGTCGCCATGGCCCGAGGCCAAGCCGGGGAATTTCTCGGCTGGCCGTTCCTCGAATTGGTCCCGGAAGAGGAGCGGGAGCGGCTGACCCGCTACTACCGGGACCGGATGGCCGGGGGGAAAGCCCCGGCGATGTGCGAAACCGCGTTGATGAACGCCGGCGGCGGACGGATCCCGGCCGAGGTCAACGCCGCCCGGATCTCCTACCAGGGGCGGCCGGCCGATCTCGTCATCGTCCGCGACATCAGCGAGCGCAAGAAAGCCGAGGAGGAAATCCGCAAGCTCAACGAAGGCCTCGAGCGCCGGGTGGAGGAACGGACCCGGGAGCTGGCCGCGGCCAACGAGCGGCTGATCGAGCTGGACCGGCTGAAAAGCCTGTTCCTGGCCAGCATGAGCCACGAGCTGCGGACGCCGCTCAACTCCATCCTCGGATTCACCGGCTTGATCCTCATGGGGATGTCGGGGGAGGTGTCGCCGGAGCAGAGGAAACAGCTGACCATGGTCCAGAGCAGCGCCACCCTCCTCCTGGCGCTGATCAACGACATCCTGGACATCTCCAAAATCGAATCGGGGCGGATGGATCTGACGATCGAGCTTTTTCCGGTGGCCGACGTCGTCCGGGAAACCGTGAAGAGCGTCACCCCCCAAGCCGCGGCCAAGGGTCTCCGGGTGAGGGTCGACGCGCCGGACGTCCTGTTTCTCCAGAGCGACGCCCGCCGGTTCAAGCAGGTGCTGATGAACCTGCTCGGCAACGCGATCAAGTTCAGCCCCCGGGGCGACATCCGCGTTCACGCGGACGTCCGGGAGGAATATCTCGAGGTCCGCGTCGCCGACCAAGGGATCGGCATCCGGGCGGAAGATCTCCCGAAGCTGTTTGTCCCCTTCCAGCAAGTCGACATGACGATGACCAAGGCCTACGAGGGGACGGGCCTGGGACTCTATCTGTGCAAGAAGATCCTGACCGCGCTCGGGGGGGAGATTGCGGTCTCCAGCGAGCCCGGCCGCGGCAGCGTCTTCGTCTTCCGCCTGCCTCTCCGATGGAAGGAGGATCCGCGATGAAGACGGTTCTCATCGTCGAGGATAATGAGAATAACCTGTACATGATGCGCTTTATCATCGACAAGCTCGGCCACGCGGTCCTCGAAGCCCGGGACGGGGCGGCCGGCGTGGCTCTGGCCAAGGAGCGGCGGCCCGACCTGATCCTGATGGATATCCAGCTGCCGGTGATGGACGGATACACGGCCACCCGGAAAATCCGGGCGGACGAAGCCCTGGCCGGCATCCCGATCATCGCCGTGACGTCCTATGCCATGGTCGGGGACAGGGAAAAAGCGCTGGCCGCGGGATGCTCGGCCTACGTCGAAAAACCGATCCATCCGGCCGCGTTCATCGGCGTGCTGGAAAAATACTTATAAATCTTCGGAGAAGATGATGAAGATCCTGATTGTCGACGATGAAGAGAAATCCCGGTACTTGCTCGCCCGCCTCTTCTTGGGGAGCGGACACGCCGTGGGGGAAGCCGCCGACGGGAAAAAAGCGCTGGAGATGCTCGAAAAAGAAGCGTATGACCTCGTCATCTCGGATATCCTGATGCCGGTCATGGACGGCTACGCGCTTTGTCGCGAGCTTCGGTCCAGCGAGCGCCTGAGGGAAACGCCGTTCGTTTTTCTGACCGCCACGTATGTCGACGAGAAGGACGAGCGGTTCGCCCGCCGGCTGGGCGCCGACCGTTTTTATCGCAAGCCCTTTGATCCGCGGACATTCGTTCGGGAGATCGACCTTCTCCTGGAGGAGATCCGGGAAGGGAAACAGCGCCGGCCGGGGACGGCGGCCGATGAAAAGGAGATCCTCACCCTCTACAACGAGCGCCTGATCAACAAGCTCGAGGAAAAATTAGTCGCCTTGGAAAACGAAATCGCCGAGCGCAAGCGGGCGGAGGAGAAAGCCCGGGCGGCTCTCGAGGAAAACGCGGTTCTCCTCCGCGAGGTCCACCACCGGGTCAAGAACAACATGCAGCTCGTCTCCAGCCTGATCAACCTCTCCTCCCGGGGGCTTAAGGATCCGGCCGCGCTTGACATCCTCCGGCAGATCCGGCTCCGCATCCGGTCGATCTCGATGATCCACGAGAAGCTGATGAAGTCCGGCGATCTCGTCCGGGTCGATTTCGCCGATTTTCTCGATGACATGTCCATTCACTTTTTCCAGTTCTACAAGGCCGATCCGGACCGGATCGGCCTGAAGCTGGAAGTTGAACCCGTGATGTTGCCGGTCGGCTTGGCCGTCCCCTGCGCCCTGATCGCCGGGGAGCTGATGTCCAACGCTCTCAAGCACGCCTTTCCCGCCGGACGGCGGGGGAAAATCCTCATCGGGCTGAAGCGCCTGGAACGCGGCGAATTCCTTCTCCGGATCAGCGACGACGGGGTGGGATTTCCGGAAACGGCCGACATCCGGAAAATGGATACGCTCGGGATGACGATCCTCAACGCCCTGGTCGGCCAAATCGGCGGCCGGCTCGAGATTCTCCGCGACGGCGGCTCGGACTTCCGGATCGTCTTCGCCTCGCGGCCGTCCTGACCGCCGGGACGCCGGACCGGTCTTTCGCCGGGCGGCGCCTCAGCCTTTCTTTCCGCCGGCTTCCCAACCCGCGGCGACCGCGTCCAGGTCGTCGACGAAAACGCTCCGGCCGTCGAAACGCCCGCCCCGGGCGATGACGAGACCGGGAGCCCGCTGGAAGAGTGTTCCGGCGAACCGGCCGGTTTCGGTGATTTCGATATCCTCGGTCACGGCCATCTCGCCCTCGAAGTCGCCCGAAACGACGGCTTTGCGCGCGCGGACGTCGGCCCGAACCTTTCCGCCGGCGGCGATGATCAGCTCGTTCTCGGCGATGATGCGGCCGTGGAATGAGCCGCACAAATGGATGACGGCCGTCGACTGCAGAACGCCGTCCATCGAGGCGCCCTCGCTGATGACGGCCAGGCTTTTCTCGCCCTTGTCTTCTCTGGATTTTTCTTTGGACACGGCATCTTCTCCGGCCGGAATCTTATGCCGGGACGGTCCCGAAGTCAATCCGGCCGATCGACCGGGTCGAGCCGGCCGCGGCCCGGAGGCGGGAGCCGCGGATCCCCGCCGCATGACAATCAGGCGGGGGGATCTCCGGCGACGAATTCGTTTGACAGCCGCGGACCGAAAAGGTAAATTCCATCCGAAAACGATGTTCCAGGCGACCTCGGTCGATCAGAGAATAGCTCCCGGGGCAAGGCGATCGGGAGCGTCCTTCTCTTTCGCGGCGTTTTTATTCCTCCTGTTTTTCCCGGTTTTCGTTCCGGCCGGATCGGCCGCCGTTCCCCCGGGCGCGGATCCGGCGATGGCCTTTGGATTCAAGGGATACGGCCTCGACCAGGGCCTCACGTCTCCCTCGGTAACGGCCATGATCCAGGACCCGGACGGTTTCCTTTGGGTGGGGACGGAAGACGGGCTCTTCCGGCTCGAAGGGAAGCGTTTCCGCCGTTTCGGAACCGAGGACGGTCTTCCCGCCGATAATATCGAAGCCTTGTCCTTCGGCCGACCCCGGGGCATTTGGGCGACTACTTCCAAGGGAATCGTCCGGTGGGACGGCCGGCGATTCCTGCGTCCGGGGGGGTTCGGTTTCCCGGGCTTCGACAACCGGCCGGGACTCGCCGTTCCCGGCGGCGCGATCATTCTGTCTCATTTCGAAGCCAAGCAGCGCTTCTTCAGTTCCACGGATGAAAAGAGCTTCGGCGAACTGAAGGGCCTGCCCTGGGGCGGCGGGGCGAACTGCGCCTTTTTCGACGCCGGCCGCAATCTTCTGCTGGTGTCCCTCCAGGAAGGGCTTTGGGCCTGGGACGGAAAGGCTTGGAAAAGCCGCGTCCTTTTCGACGACGCCGACGGCCACAAGGACATCCGGGCGCTTCTCGTCGACCGGGCCGGCCGCATCTGGATCCGCCGGACGGAACGGCTTTACCGCTTGGAATCCTTCGAGGCGCCCCCGGTCGCGGTGACGGTTCCGGAGCTCCTGTCGATGGTCAATCACTTTTTCCTGGTCGAGGACGCGTTCGGCCGCGTCTGGACCAATACCGCCCGGAATCTGATCTGGGTTTCGGAATCCGGATCGGGAGTTCTAGGCGAGCGCCAGGGCCTTCCTCCCACCGGAGCGTTCGTCCTCTATGTGGACGGTCAAGGAACGCTCTGGGCGGGCGGAGACGGCGTTTTCAAGCTTCTGGGAGATTCGCTTTGGAGCTGGGCCACGCGGAAAGAAGGCCTTCCCGCGGATGTCGTTTGGTCGATCTGCCGGACCCGGGACGGACGCGTCTGGGCGGGAACGGGGGGCGGCCTCGCTTTCGGAACCCCCGAGGGATGGCGACTTGTCTCCGGAACCGGCCGGTGTCAGATTCTCTCTCTCTATGAAGACGCGGAAGGAACGCTCTGGGTGGGACACGAGCCGGGAGGCGGGCGGACCACCGGACTGATGAGCGTCGAGCCGGGCGGAACCGAGGCCCGGACCGTTCCCGTCTTAGGAATTGAGACGCAAGGGCCGTTTTTTACGATGGCCTCCGGTTCCAAGGATTCGTTCTGGGTCTCGGCCGCCGAGGCCGGGCTGTTGCGGGCCTTTCCCGGCCCCGCCGGCGTCCGCGTCGAGCGGTTCGCGGTTCCCGGCTGGGGCGGGGAGCCGTTCATCACCAAGATCGTCCCCGACGGCGCGGGAGGCATCTGGGTCTCCAGCAACCAGGGGGCCGCTCATTGGAACGGACGCGCCTGGGCGGTCCTCTCCAAGGGAACGCTGCCCGACCAGGAAATGATCTCGGTTTCGGCCCTCGGCCCTGAAAGCGCCTGGTTCGCCCTCTCCAGCGGCAAGCGGCTTGTCCGCGTGGAGAGGGAAGGGGACGCCCTCCGTTTGGCCGAGATGCTGCCGGCGTCTCACCCCCTTTCTCAATCGCTGATTTCCGCCCTGGCCTCCGATCCAAACGGCGTGATCTGGGCCGCGACCGCCCGGGGATTGATGCGCTGGGAAGGAGGCCGGGTCGAACGATATGGAAGGAACGCGGGCTTCCCCGGCGAGGACTGCGCCCAAAACGCCCTCTGGGTGGAGTCGAACGGCGACGTTTGGGCTGGATTAAGCCTGGGCTTGGCTCACGGAGCCATGAATCTCAGGCGGGAGCCGCAAAGGCCTCCGAGCGTCGTCCTCCTTGAATGCAAGGACGGTCAGGGCCGCCGCCGGGACGACGCCGGTCCCGTTCCTTCGGTTCCCTGGCCGGCTCGAACGATGGCTTTCCGTTATGCGCTTCGCGGCTCGCGATGGACGGAGGGAACCGGGTTTCAAGTCCGGCTTGTCGGAATGGAGGAGGCCTGGCGGAACACGGATGTGTCCGAGGCCCTGTTTCCCGGGCTGGATGCCGGCCACTACCGGTTCGAAGTCCGGGCGGTGTCGACGACGGCCGAGACCGGCGCGCCGGAAAGCTTTTCTTTTCGGATCCTGGCGCCCTGGTGGCGGCGCTGGTGGTCCCAATTGGGCGGAGCCCTGATCCTGGCGGGAGCGGTTGTTCTGGCGTTCCGCCGGCGCACGGCGATCCTTCTCCGCCGGAACGAATTCCTGGAATCGCTCGTCCAAGCCCGAACGAGCGAGCTGGAGAAAGCGAATGAAGCCCTTCGGGAGGCCGTTCTGATCGATCCCCTGACGGGGCTCTACAACCGCCGCTACTTGACCTTGACCATGCCCGAGGAGGAAATCCGGCTGCGCCGGATGTTCCGAAGCTATCTCCAGAAAGGCGAGAGCCCCTTGAACCGCAACGAGGACCTGGTGCTCTTCCTGGGAGATTTGGACTTCTTCAAGCGGATCAACGACGAATTCGGACACGCCGCAGGCGACCAGGTGATCATGGAAACCGCCCGGGTGCTTCGAACCGCCAGCCGGACGGCGGACACCCTGGTCCGCTGGGGCGGAGAGGAATTTCTCCTGGTGGCCAAGCGTACGGATCGAACGAAGGCCCACTTGATCGCCGAGAAGCTTTGCCGGGCCGTCCGCGACCATGTCAGCGTCCTGCCCGGCGGCGCAACGACCGGCTGCAAAATCACCATCGGCTTCGCGGCTTTCCCCATCCTCGAACAGAATCCCGAGGCCTTCACTTGGGAAGACGCCCTGCAGGTGGCCGACCAATGCCTTTATGCGGTCAAGCGGGCCGGCGGGGACGGGTGGGCCGGCATCCATACGCCGGGACCGCTGGATTCCGTTGAAATCTTGTCGCGCCTGAGGATGGACTTGGCCGGCCTCGTCCGGGAGGGCTTCATCCGCGTCCAAAGCAGCTTCCCGGAAGGCTCGATTTTCAACGGGCTCGGCGCTCCGCCGAAAAAATACTGACGGAAGCGGAAAAACAGAAAAGAATCGCCGGCGCGCGGTCTGATCCCCCCGGAGGCCTTATATTAGAAGGGGAGGAGAATAATGAGCGCGCGCGCTGTTTTCCTGGGTTTGGCCCTGATCGCCGCCCTCGCTAATGTCGCCGCCTTGATCATGATCATGGCGGCTCTCGACCGGCGGGGGCGGAAGACGAACATGTTTATGGCTCGTCTTTTCACGGGCAGGTACCTTTCGGCGTACAAGGAGACGACAAAAAAGGAAATCGGAAAGCCGGGTCCGCTCTATTCCCTTTGGCTCGTCGCCATCATCCTGGCCCTCGTCTTTGCGGTCATCGCCGTCTTTTTGCCTCAGGAATAATCCTGGGTCGGCCGATGAACAAGCGACGGAGTTACGGGAACGGCCGCGGCCGAGGTCAGGAGCCGGCGGCCAGGGCGGCGATCTCCCGGGCGGCCCGGCGGGCGACGGTTTCCAGGTAGTGCGCGCCGCGCCGGATCGCGTCCTCGAGCGAGAGGGCTTCGGGGCGGATGGCGTAAGCGGCGGCGAACAACCCGGGGACATAATCCGATAACGGCCCGTCGATCGAGCCGCAAAAAGCGACGCAGGGTTTCTTCAGCTCCCGGGCCAGCCGGGCGATGCCGTCGGCCGTCTTTCCCCGTCTCGATTGGAAATCCAACCGCCCTTCCCCCGTGACGACGAGATCGGCCCGGCGGGCTTTCTCCTTCAATCCGGTCGCCTCGATGATCGTCTCGACTCCCCGGCGGATCACCGCTCCGAGGAACGCGGCCGTCCCGAAACCGAGGCCTCCGGCCGCGCCCGCTCCGGGAAGATCGCGGTATTTTCTTCCCAGGGCCGCCTCGACGGCGTCGGCGAACCGCCGGCCGGTTTCCTCCAGCCGGCCGACGGTCTCAGCGTCCGCTCCTTTCTGAGGGGCGAAGACCGCGGCCGCCCCGTGCGGCCCGAGAAGAGGATTGTCGACGTCGGCCAGGACTTCGAAACGGACGGCCTGGAGACGGGGATTGAGCCCGGCGGTCTCGACCGTCCGCAGTTCGGAGAGCGCCGCCGGCCGGGGCGGGAGAATGCGTCCCTCGCCGTCGAGAAACCGCGCTCCCAGGGCGGCCGCCATCCCCGCCCCCCAGTCGTTCGTCGCCGAGCCGCCGAGGCCGATGAGGACGTTCTCCGGCCGGTGCTCCAAGGCGGCCTCGATCTGGCGGCCGAGGCCGGAGGTATCGGACCGCAGGATGTCCCGCCTCCCCTCGACCAGCGTCAGGCCGCTGGAACGGGCCGTTTCGATCACGGCGGTTTTGCCCCCGGGCCGCAGAAGAAATTCGGCCGAGACGGGATCGCCCAGCGGACCGGGGCAGGTCACGGAAATTTTCCGGCCGCCGCCGGCGCCGTAAAACGCCTCGACGGTGCCGTCGCCGCCGTCGGCCGTGGGGACGACATCGATCGCGGCCGGGACGCCGAGGCGGGCGAATCCCTCTCGGAGACCCGCGGCCACGGCCGCTCCGGCTTCGATTGAAGTCAGGGAACCCTTGAAACCGTCGGTCGCGATCAGAATGCGCATTTTATTCTTCTTCACTCCCCGGACGGAATGGATTCGGGAACGCAGTAGGGGCCTTCGGGGAAGACGGCCAGTGTTTTGCCGGGGCCGAGGGCAGTGTCCAAGGCGGATTGAACGGCCGCGCCCAGCCGGCCGCGGGAAGCCGTCCGGCCCGTCAACGTCAAGATCCTCATCGTCTCCTCCGGCAGTCCGTCGGAGAGGAAAAGCAAGCCGCCGGCCCCGACCCGGGCCAGGGCCCGGGCCTGCATCTGCAGCTCCCATTGGTCCACGGTGAAGACGCCGGGGCGCTTGATGTCGGCCAGGAAATCGTCGAAGCGGCCGGCGTACTCCCTCAACAACCCGGCGTAAGCGGGGCTTCCCAGCCCCTCGGAGCAGCCGCCGAAGGCGATGACCGTCCCCCCTTCCCGGACGGCCGGAAGGCAGGAGACGAAACCCTTGACGCACTGGTAAAACGTCGCGTCGAGGGGATAGCCGCCGCTTCCCGTCAAGACGACGTCGGCTGGACGGCGGACCGGACGCACGGCGCAGGTTTGGACGAAGGCGCAGGCGGCTTCGTGGGCCGGTTCCAGGGCGCCGGCAAACGCCCGGACAAGGCGGCGGCCGCGGTCCACGACGACGTTGAGAGTGAAATCGACGCCGGCGGCCCGGGCGATCGAGAGGGACTCCTCATGGAGGGGATTGCCTTCGAGAACGGCGTTGGCCGCTCGCGGATCGGAAAGCATCTTTTCCCCGTGGAATTCGCGGATCGTTTCGAGCGAGGACAGGCCCGGGCAGACGCTTTTCCGGCCGCCGGAGAAACCGGCCATGAAATGCGGCTCGACAAGCCCCGTCACCAGCCGGAAGCCGGCTTCGACGAACCGCCGGTTGAGACGGATGGCCGCGCCGGAGGCGCTCCGCCCGGGCGCCGCGGCCAGGCCGGGGCCGTCGCCGGCTTGGTGATCCTCGATCCGGCAGCGGTCGACGATGTCCGGGCCGAACATCTCCCGGCGCTCGGCGGTCGTGCTCGGGCGATGCATCCCGGCGGCGATCAGGATGAGAATATCATTTTGGGGAACTCCGGCCGCGGCGATTTCCCCGAGAAGGGGCGCCAGGAAATCCCGGTAGGGGACGGGCCGGGTGACGTCGGAAACGACGACGACGACCTCGCCGGGCCGGCGGGAGCCCAGCGCCTCTCGAAGGGGCGGGGCGCCGAGGGGGCGTCGGACGGCATCGAGAACGAGGCTCGCCGCCGGCGCCGCCGGGACGGGATAGCGGGAAACGAAGAGGTCGGCGTCGTCGGGAACACGAAGGAGGATTTCCTCCCGGCTGGACAAGGCCCGCACGTTCATCGGAGTGTCTTTTTTACGGAGAAAGCTCCCGGAGGCCGGCCTCGAGCGCCTCGATTTGGGAACGGCATTCGGCCAGCTTCCGCCTTTCCTTTTCGACGACCTCGGCTGGAGCCCGGGCGACGAAGCCTTCGTTGCCGAGCTTAGCCTCGATTTTTCCGGCCTCCTCGATGAGCTTGTCCCGCTTGGCCGTCAGCTGCCGGCGTTCCCGGACCGGATCGACCAGGCCGGGAACGAAAATCTCCATGCCCCCGGCGACCTGGACGGCCGCCGCCGCCGGCCGGACGACAGCCGGACCCGCGTCCAGGGACTCGAGATGAGCCAAATGAATCACGAAGGAACGAAGGCGGGCCAGGACCGCGGCGTCCTTTTCCGTCGTCCGGACATGAACCGGAAGCTTCAGGGCGGGTGAAACGCCGCGGCGGGCGCGCATGTCCCGGATCGCCCGGACGAGATCGAACGCCAGGCCGAAATCCGCCTCGAGCGCGTCGTCCTCCCATTGCGCGTTCGGGACGGGCCAGCGGGCTTGGAGAAGAAGCGGGGATGGCGGGAGCGGGGCCGCGAGTCCTCGGACCGGGCACTGCCCGTTCAGCCGTTCCCAGAGGGCCTCGGTGATGAATGGGACAAAGGGATGGAACAGGCGGAGGACATGGTCGAAGGCCAGGGCCAGGACGGACCGGGCCGTCGGGGCCGCGCCCTCGTCCCTCATCCGGGGCTTGATGATTTCCAGGTACCAATCGCAGAGCTCGCCCCAGAAGAATTCCCGGGCCGCTCCGAGGGCGGCCGATGGATTGTAAGCCTGGAGCTCTTCATCCACGTTCCGGATGACCTTGGAAAGACGGGAAAGGATCCAGCGGTCCTCTGCGGCCAAGTCGGATTCGGAAAGCGGCCGGAAGGGATGCCCGCCGAGATTCTGAAACATGAACCGGGCGGCGTTCCACAGCTTCGTGCAAAAGGCCCGGCCGGTCTCGAAGCGCTCGCTGATGATCTTGGCCGCCGGCAGGTCGGGCATGGTCCCGAGAACGTCGAACTCTTTGCCGGTCTTGGGGTCGATGTAGGTGAAGATCGAGCGGCCGTGCTTGGCCGCGGCCAGATCGACCAGCTCGCCGGTGAAGGGCGAGACGGCTTGGACCGGCAGGCGGATGTCCTGGGTTCCCGTCTGCATGTCGCAGAGGACGTAGCGCATCGCGTCCGTCCCGTACTTCTCGATGATGTCCTCGGGATCGATCCCGTTGCCCTTGCTCTTGGACATCCGCTCGCCCTTGCCGTCCTGGATGGTGGCATGGATGAAGCTGGCGGTGAAGGGAACGTCGCCCCGCAGGTACAGCCCCATGATCATCATCCGGGCGACCCAGAGGGTGATGATGTCGCGGCTGGTGACGAGGCAGGATCCGGGATAATAATAATCCAGGCAGTCGTCGAGGCCGGGCTCCGGCGGCGTCAAGGGCCGCTGGCCGGGATCGAGAACGGCCGTGGCCGGATCGGGCCAGCCGAGGGTCGAGAGCGGCCAAAGCGCCGAGCTGAACCACGTGTCCAGGACGTCGGGATCCTGAGCCAAGCCGGCGGCCTCGAGTTTTTGGGCGTGCTTGGCCTCGGCGTCCTCGTTGCGGAGCGAGACGAGGATCGAGTAATTCCGGGCGGGATCGAGGGCGGCGCGCCCGCCGGGCTCGAACGAATCGCCGGAGTCGTCGGCGATTCGTACGCGCATTTCGTCGGGCCCGGCCTGGGGAAGACGGGCCGCGATCCCGGCGACTTTCCCGCCGGGGAACGTTCCGTGCCAGATCGGGATGCGGTGGCCCCACCAGAGCTGGCGGCTGATGCACCAGTCGCGCTTCTCGCCGAGCCAGGCGCGGTAGGTTCCGCCGTAGCGATCGTCGTCGGGGGCGAACGTCAGGCGGCGGCCGGTCGGAGACTTGTAGCCGGGCCGGGAGGCGTCGATGGCCGCCTGAGCCAGTCCGGAGGCCCGGAACTCGTTGGGCGTGCCCGCCCCGCAGACGATGCCGCCGTCCACGTCGCCCATCCGGACGAACCATTGCTTGCTGAGATACGGCTCGATCGGCGTCTTGGACCGGTCGGAATGGCCGACTTCCATCTCCCGGTCCTCGACGGATTCGAGCAGGTTCCGGGCTTTCAGGTCGGCGACGACCCGTCGGCGGGCGTCGAAACGGTCGACTCCGGCGTAGGGCCCGGCCGAGGCGTTGAGCGTACCGTCGGGGTTGAGGATGTTGATGATCCCGATTTCGTCCTTGTGCCGCTCCCAGACGCCGTAGTCGTTGGGATCGTGGGCCGGCGTGATCTTGACGCAGCCGGTCCCGAGGGCCGGATCGGCCCAGGCGTCGACGATGAGAGGGAGAGGGCGGTCGAGAAGAGGCAGGCGGAGGCGGCGCCCGTCGCGGGCCATGTCCCGAAGGCGCAACAGCAGGGGGAGGACGCCGCGGCGGCGCGATTCGAGATTCTCGAGGGTTTGTTCAAGCTCGGCCCGGTCTTTTTTCGGGGCGGCCGCGATTTTAACCGCGGTTTCGGCGATTCGGCGCTCGAGCTCGGCGGCCGGATCGGGATGGACGGCGACGGCCGTGTCGCCGAGCATTGTCTCAGGGCGGGTCGTGGCCACGACGACGAATTCCGGTTCGCCGGCCCGCGGCTCGATGACCGGGTAGCGGATGTGCCAGAAATGGCCTTGGACTTTTTCATGGACGATTTCGTCGTCCGAGACGGCCGTCTGGAGCTGGCAGTCCCAGTTGACCAGGCGGTCGCCCCTATAGATGAGCCCGTCGGCGAAGAGCCGAAAGAAAGCTTCCCGGACGGCCCGGGCGCAGACGGCGTCCATGGTGAAGCGCTGCCGCTTCCAGTCGCAGGAGCAGCCCATCCGCTGCTGCTGGCGGATGATCCGGGCCTGGTATTCGTCCTTCCAAGCCCAGATCCGGGCCACCAGGGCGTCGCGGCCGAGGTCATGGCGGGTCTTTCCCTCGAGCTCGAAGAGGCGCTTTTCCACGACAGCCTGGGTCGCGATGCCGGCATGGTCCGTCCCCGGCATCCAGAGGGTGTTGTCGCCGGCCATCCGGCGCCAGCGGATGAGCAGGTCCTGCATGACGTTGTCCATGGCGTGGCCCATGTGCAGGGCCCCGGTGACGTTGGGCAGGGGCATCATGATGACGTACCGGCGGTCGCGGCGATCGGGAACGGCGGCGAAGGCGTCGGCCTCAAGCCAGCGCTCCGTCACCCGCCGCTCGTGCGGGGCCGGTTCATACAATTTCGGGATTTCATCCGCCATGGTCTTGTCCTTCGGATCGATCGAGGCCTTATTTTTACCATAGACGGGGCGCATCCTCAAATTTCCCCTTCTTCCGTTTTGATACCTCCATCGCGGATCGAAATAATATATCCATGCTGAAAAGGGCGCGGATCGTTCCTTTGAATGAAGCCGAGGAACTGGATATCCGGTATTGGAAAGAAGCCGTTCCGGAAGAAAAGAGGGATACGCTTCAAGCCCTCCGCGAAATGCTCTATTTCATGAAAAATGAGAATCGAAGAGGACTTCAGGGAATTTTTCGTATTATTAAACAAGCATAACGTCCTCTACTTGATTGTGGGGGGGATGCGTATTCTTTTTATGCGGAGCCGCGTTTTACGAAAGATTTGAATATTTTTTCTCGACATCATTTCCAAGGCCGATTTGATACGAAACAAGACGGCCGTGGGACGGATACAGGATCTCAGCGATATCGACAAGCTCCAGAAAATCTGAAAGATCCGCCTTTGATCCTCCGTTTTTTTTAAGAGTTCCGGGCGGAAATCCTCCTCCCCCTTGGCCGGAGCGGGAGGGAGCCGGACTCCGAACGCGGACCGGAAACGCTCCCGAGGCCGGGTTTCCTCCGAGGGCCTTTTATCCGGAAGGAACCGTCCTCCCGGCCGCCGATTCTCCGACGGGGGATCTCACCACCTCTTGTATTTCCAGAAGGCCAGGAAGCCGGTCATGGAAATCGCGGCCAGGCCCATGATGATCCAGAAGGCCGGCAGCTCCTTAAGTCCGAACGGCAGGGTCACGTTCATGGAAAAAATCGAGACGACCAGCGTCGGCACCATGATCGAGATGGTGATGATGTTCAACGTCTTCATCAGGACGTTGAGGTTGTTGCTGACGATGGAGGCCCGGGCATCCATCAAGCTGGCCAAGATGTTCGAGTAGACCTCGGCTTGGCGGTGGCACTGGCTGTTCTCGATGACCAGGTCGTCGAGCAGCTCCATCTCCTCCTGGGTGAATCCGAACCGGCCGGCGTTGTGCCGCATCTTCTCGATCAGCACGCCGTTGGAGCCGACCGCGTTCTGGTAGTAAACCAGGCTCTTCTGCAGGGCGAAGAGGTTGATGAGGTATTTGTTCTCCATGGCCTTGTTGATCTTGTGCTCGACGTCGTCGGCCATCATGTTGATGATCCGCAGGTGCTCCATGAAATGGTAAATGGCCCGGTAGACGAGCCGGATGGTCAGCTCGCGGAGAGAGGTGACCCGGGCCAGTTGCTTCCCTTCGAAGATGACCGTGTCGTCGGCCGCGACCAGGATGAGGACGTCGCCGAAGAAGAACGCGCCCATGGTCGAGGCTTTGAACAGGAGCTGGTCGTCCCCGGAATAGTTCTTGGGCCGCTTGAAGATGAAGGCGATATGGTTCGGCTCGCATTCGAGGCGGGACTGCTCGTCGGGGTCGAGGGCGGAAGCTAGGGTGTGCTCGTCGATCTGATATTCGTCCACAAGTCGTCGCTTTTCGGATTCGTCGGGGTTGAGATAGAGAAGGACGGCGGCCTTGTCTTCGGCCGTTTCGACGATTTTTTGGTTCACGATCTGATAGCGCTTCAGCATCGTCCGGCTCCTTTCCGCTCCGTCTGGATGTTTGAGGCTCATTATGCCCCGCCGCCCGGACGAAGGCAAGACCTTCGCGCGCTTTTCGACCGCGAATTCGTCAGGAGATGTGTTCGACGGTCTCCTGGTAAACGACGCCGCGCTCGCGAAGGGCGTCGAGCAGGAAGGCCGTGCACTCCGGCCGCCGGCCGATGATTTCGGGAGGCACGATTCCCTTGTCCGCGAACAGGCCGCCGGCCAGGAGGCGGAGGGCGCACGACGCCGTGTAGCCTGTCGTCCGGGCCATGGAATGAATCCCGGTCGCCGGGTCGCGGCGGTCGAGCAGGTCATACGTGTACCGGAGGGCGTTTCCCAGGCGCCGGCCTTCCACGATGATTTTCATCACGGTCAGGTCCGATTCTCCTTCCCGCAGCTTCCAGCGGGAGAAGAGAAGCCGGGCGGTGACGTCCCGGGGCCGGACCCGGACGCCGCCGACCTCGATCTCGTCGGTGTCGAAAAAGCCCGAATCCCGGAACATGGCCATTTTTTCGACATGGCCGGGATAACGGAGGGTTTTCTCCTTCATGTGGGGGACCCGCATCGTTCGGGCGAGCGTCCGGAGACCGTCGGTGTTGAAAGCCTCCAGCGTCCCGACGCCCGGGAATTCCAGCCGCTCGAGCTCGGAGAGGGCCGGCTTCACGACCAGCTCGCCGTTATGGATATAGCGGGCCGGGCGGGTGTATTCCTCCAGGACGTCGGCCGGCGAGAACACGGCCTTGTATTCATAAGGCCATTCCCGAATCTCCGGCAGGCCCCCGACGTAGATCAGAATGGATTGGGTCTCCTCGAGCCGGGAAGCGGCGTAACCGGCCAGGATGTTCGACATCCCGGGAGCGACGCCGCAGTCGACGACGGCGGTGACGCCGGCGGCTTCCGCCTGTTCCTGGAGAAGAAACGGATCCTCGGGGAAAAAGGCGATGTCGACGACGCTTTTCCGGGCGGCGATCACGGCCCCAAGCGTCTGAAAACCCATGAATCCGGGAACCGCGCTCAGGACGAGGTCGTAATTTTCGACCAGGCGGGTCACGGTTTTCGGATCGGCGAGGTCGACCCGGACCGTCCGGATGTTCGGCTTTCCCTCGAGGCGGGCGAGGGCTTCGGCGTCCCGATCGGCCGCGGTGACTTCGAACCGCGCCTCCGCGGCCAGGTCGAGGGCCGTCGGCGCTCCGACGAGTCCGGCTCCTAAAACGACGATTTTCATCGGCATGCTCCTTGTGATTTCGCGCGGCGCTTGAGAGGGGCGGAAACCCCGGAAAAAGCCTGGAAAGGGCGGAAGGGGCGGGTTACAAGCCGCTGAACCGGTCGATATAAATGGAAAGGTGTTTCGGCACGGTCTTTTCATTTTATCCGATCCGGCCGGATTTTCAAGAGAATCCCCGGCCCCGTCAACTTTTTCGGCCGGGCGGCGTATTTAAAAAGAGAGGCCTGGAATGAATAAATCGACCGTTCATTTGATTTTTCTTTGGGCCGCCGTTCTTGCGGCGGGCTCGCTTCTTGCGAACGCCGCCTCCGCCGGCGGCCGGGCCGCCGATGAGCGGCTGCTTCAATACAGCATCGTCGGCTCGTCCTCCTGCGACCGGACGCCGTGTTTCAACGGGGTCATGGCGCGGATCCCCGTCCAGCGGTTTTTGCTCGAGCTGGCCGAGGGACCCATGGCCCGGGCGAAAGCCGAAGCCCGGGACCTCGGCGCCGCGGGGATCGCGGATCTCTTGAAGCTCCGGCTGGTCCGGTTCGACGGCGACCGTTATCTCCTGAATTTCGCTCTCTTCACGGCCGCCGATGTCGGCCGCATCCGCGAAGTCAGCGAGCGCTATGCGGGATCGCTGGCCGAAGCGCTGCTAGCCCGGCGGGCGGACATCGAGACCGCCCTCCGGGCTTACGACGTCCCGGGCGTGGATCCCGGCTCGGTCGCCTATTTCCTCCTCGGCTGCGTTTCCCTGGATTGGGACGGCCTGGCCGTGACGGATGAAAAAAAATACCGCAAGACGACGGAGGAACGGTTCGACGGAAGCTACGTGCCCGCCGCCGAAGAGCTCGGGGAAACGTCGTTGGAGAAAATCTACTGGGGCAGCCACTACGAAGAGTTCGGCGGAGTCCATTTCACCTCGTTCGGCGACCATCATGCCCTGCCCCGGATGCTGTTCCCCGACCTGCTTTGGAATGTTCCCGGTCTTTCCTCCCGGTATCCCGAGGCGGTGAGGAACGCCCACCGGGAGCTGCTGACGGACTCGCTCCGCCGCGGCGGAGCCAAGACCGGGCGGATGATGCTGGCTCTGCGGGAGGGTCCGAAAACGGCCGGGGATCTCGCCCGGGCGGCGGGGACGGATGAAGACGAATCCCGCCTCTTTCTGCGCCTGCTTTCCATTCTCGAATATGTCCGGGAAAAGGAGGGGTGGTACGAAGCCCGGATCCCCGTCCTGACCGGACGCGACGCCGTCATGACCGCCGAGCTGCGGGCGATCGGCCGGCGGGTGATGGAGCAATGGCTGGCCGGTAATTATGACCGTCTCGCCGCCGACCTCGGCGGCCTCAGCTTCACTCGTTCCGGAGTGCCGTTCAGCGAGGGCTTCACCATGATCTGGCACTATCTTTTCGGAATCGCCAACCGGAAGCTGGTCGAGGCGGGCCTGTTCGCCGATCCCTATGATCCGGGGCGCGCCTCCAAGGGAGCCCTCCCGGCGGTCTACGACCTCGATCTCTGATCAGCCGGGGACGCGTCCCCTTTTCCGTCTGCTTGATTTGCGAGTCGCGGGGTCCGCGGGCCCCTCATTTTCTCAAGGACGCCTTGGAGAAGAACGCCTCGGGGATCGGGGCGTCGAAATCGATCGACTCGATGACGAGCTCCGTGCCGTTCCCCTCTTTGAGGACGTCGCGGACCAGGGCCCGGGTCTGGATCCAGCGGCCCTCGATCCTCCGGACGGCGCCGACCTCGAGCGTCTTGAGGAGGCGCCCGCTCTTGCCGTAGCGCTCCTCCCTCATGACGAGAAACCGCTCCCGGTCGACCCACACCCGCCGGACGTGGTAGGCCGCGTCGGCGACCCGGGCCGTCAGCTTGAGGATCCGGCAGGGGCGGTCGAGGATCGTCTCCCCGCCGTCGTCGGCCGCCTCGTAGATCTCGGACCACTTCCTGTTTTCCATCATGTCCTCATACGACAAGTCCGAGCCCATGACGGCCTGCCGGAGCAGGTTTCCGGAAATGCCGATGATCCGGTCCGTGGCCGGGGTGTACGTCCAGAGCTGGTCGCCCAGCTTCAGCATCTTGATCCCCTTCTCGCGCGGAGGCTCCAGATACTCGGTGAAGGCCTTGTCCTCGCCCTCGATCCAGGAGCGGGACTTGATCGTTCGATCGCCCCGCCGGCCGTGGATGGTCATGGCCGAGACCATGATCTTGCTCCCGGGCACGGCGTTCTCGTCGACGTTCCGGAGGACGGCCTCCGGCGTCAGGTCCGCCTGCTCCGCTCCCGCGGCCGGGACCGAAAACGGCGCGGACAAAACGATCAGGATGATTCCGGCGACGGCCGGCGGAATTTTCCGGGGATGGGCGCGCTTCATGTTTCAAGCTCCTTGAAAAGGGACGCGGTCGATCGCTTGTAGATGCCTCTCCCGGCGATGGCCGTCCCGATCAGGGTGGAGAGGAGGCCGGGGATGAAGCCGATGATGTAGGCGACGGGCGTGACCCGGGTGTACAGGTGGGACGGCAGCATGACCGCGGCGTTTTTCATCAGCCCGGAGATATTGATCCCGTGGGCCTGCAGATAGTAGCTCAGGGCCAGCCCGAGGGCGGTCCCGGCGACCGTGCCCAGGACGCCGACCATGACGGCCTCGCCCAGCATCGCCCGGTACACGCCGCCCTTCGGCTCGCCCATCGCCAGCCGGACGCCGATTTCGCCGTAGCGCCGGAGGCTGCCGAGCAAGCCGGCGTTCCAGAGGACCAGCGACATGGCCAGGATGAAGATGGTCAAAATCGCTCCCCGAACCGTGCTGAACTGATCGAGCAGGGCGGCCAGGTCGCTTTGGTCGCGGAGCGTTTTCATGACCGGGGCGAGATCGCCGCCGGAGCCGGCCTCGGTCCGGCCGTTGAACCTGGCGGCGACGGCCTCGATGAGGTTCCGTTCGTAGGGGCCGTTTGTCCGCCAGCCCAGGATTTCCCCGGCCGCGTCCTCCATGTCGAGGACCGCCTGGGCGTCGGCCAGGTCCATCACCAGCCCCGTCCGGTCCAGGGCCCGGACGCCGTAGCGGACGATTCCGCTGACCGTGTAATTGGCCGTGGCCATGGCTCCGTTCATCGTCGAGCCGATCAACGTCGCCGTTCCCCCGGGCCGGAGCTTGAGGCGGTCGGCCAGGATTTCGCCGATCAAAATCTCGCCTCGCTTCTCCGGCAGACGGCCCCGGACGACCGTGTTCTCCAAGCCCAGGCGCCGGATCTCGGCGCTCCCCGGCATGAGGATGTCGGCGGCCGTTCCCAGGACCGTTCCCTGGGCTTTCGTCTCTCCGGCTTCATCCGGGACGTCCAGAAGGCCGCCGAAACGGATCCGAGGGGTCCAAGCCATATTGGGAAAGTCCGTTCCCAATTCGCTGAGAAGCGTTCCGACGCCGTCCAGCGAGAGGTCGTTGGGGAGGGAATCCGGTTCGGCCGCGTAGCCCTTCGTCATGACCTTCACCTGGCCCGTCAGCAGATCGGCGTTGAAATCGATGATTTGGTGTTCCGCGCCGGTGATGTAACACTCGAGAAAGACGGTGAGCAAAACCCCGATCGCCACGGTCAGGAAGGGAAGCAAAGTCCGTGAACGGTCCCGGAGAAGCCCTTTGAACAGAAAGCGGATCATGACCATTTCCCCTTCAGGGCGTCGGTCGGTTTAAGGGTGACGATTTTCCGCGTCGGAAGGAAGCTGACGATGGTGGTCGCGGCCAGCACGAGGAGAATCGTGCCGAAGACCAGCCCGGTGCTGTAGGCGGGATACAACGCTTTGTCGAGAGCCAAGCCGAAGCTGTCGGCCTGCCCGGCCGGCAGGACCCAGCCGTGTTTGGACATGTAAATCAGGAGGGGCAGGCCGTAGACCGCCCCGACCGCGGCCGCCAGGATCGAAAGGAGCGCCCCCTCCAGGGTGAAGAGGGCGATGACCCGGCCGCGCGGCATGCCCAGGGCGATCAGCATCCCGATCTCCCGGCGGCGGTGCCAGATGGACAAGATCTGGGTGTTGAAAATCGCCAGCAGGGCCAGGGCCATCAGGGTGACGTAAAAAATCGAAAAGCCGAGCGATTTCGCTTGAACGAAGCTCTTGATATCCTTGAGGAGAACGTCGTAATCCTGGAAGCCCCAGCCGGGATAGGATCGAGGCGCGGACCCGACGGGGACGGTGACGACCGTCGCCCGGCCCGGCCGGCCGGTCATGGCCTGGAGGGTCTCGAGCGGCACCCAGATCAGCCCGGAATCGACGGTCTGGACTTGGGTTTGGAAGACATCGACGACGACGACGTCGGCCGCGTCGAACGTCCCGGAGGCGTCCCGCCAGCGGACGGTCACGGTGTCCCCCTTGGCCAAGCCCGTGCTTTTCGCCGTCCGGGCGCCGATCAAGCCGGGGATTTCGCCGTCGCCGCCGAGAAGGCGGTCGAAGGGCAGCTTGAGAACGGCTTGGTCCGGGTCGACGCCCTTGAGCAGGGCGGGGAACATCCGGCCCTTGGGATAGATCGTCGCGGAGACGATTAGGATGGGGGCGGCCCGGCCGGCCGCCGCGTCGGCGGCCAAATCGGCCGGGATCGCCGCCGGCGCGTCGTCGATCGTCGCCGGGTCGTACGGGTCATAGGCGCCGGCCCAATACTGGCCGCCGCCGGCCTCCTGGTCGATGGTGACCTTGGACATTTCCCGGTCCATTCCCTCGAACAGGCTTTGGCCCCAGATGATGGCCACGAAGGAAAACGAGAGGACCAGGGCGTTGAGCCAGGTTTTCGCCCCGTTGCCGATGAGGTTGCGGAAGGCGAGCTTGGGGATGATCATGGCCGCCTCCTCACGTTGTCCGGGCCTCGTCGGCGGTCACCCGGCCGTCGACGAGGGTGATTTTCCGGCGCAGGTGGGCGATGACCTTCGCGTCGTGCGTCGAAAACAGGAACGTCGTCCCGAGATCGCGGTTGATGTCCTCCATGGTGTGGAGGATGTGATGGGAATTATCCGCGTCCAGGTTGGCCGTGGGCTCGTCGGCCAGGACGAGGTCGGGCTTCTTGACGACGGCCCGGGCGATGGCGACCCGCTGACTCTGCCCGCCGGATAATTGGGCCGGCCGCGAATGCTCCCGGTCGGACAGGCCGACCCAGGCCAGGGCGTCCCGCACGGCCTTGCGCCGGGCCGCCGCCGTCATCCCGAGAAGAAGCAGGGGAAACTCGACGTTTTCATAGACCGTGTAGACCGGCAGCAAGTTGAATGTTTGGAAGATGAAGCCGATGTGGCGGTTGCGGAGCCGGGCGGCCTTCTTATGCGAGAGCGTCTCGATTTTTTCCCCCAGGACCTCGACGCTTCCCGATGTCGGGACGTCGAGCGACCCGACGATGTTGAGGAGGGTGGTCTTGCCCGAGCCGCTCGGTCCGACGAGCCCGGCGAATTCGCCGGCCTGAAAGACGAGATTGACATCCCGGAGGGCGGTGATCGGCTGTTCCCCCGAAGGGTAGATCTTGGTCAAGTTCACCGTCCGGATCAAAACGCTGTTCTCCATGACATCCTCTCCTTCAGTGATTCCAGGCGACCATGAGATAGACGCCGCGGCCGCCGAAGAGATTCACGGCGGCCGGATCTCCGTAAAGCCCGTACGAATCGGGATTCCAGAAAACGATGACGTTCAAGCTGAGCCGGTCGTATGTTCTTTGCCAGGTCAGGAGACGGTACCAGTCCCGGCCCGTCCAGTCGCGGAAAACCATGACCCGGAGGCGGTCGAGAAGACCCAGAGGGTAATCGAGGGAAAGGGCGCTCAGGGAGCGGCTCGTTCCCCGCTCCCAGAACCGGGGGGACGATTGAAAGAGGAGATGCTCGGCCAGGAGGGTGAGGCCGTTCCCCAGGCCGAACGTGTTCTCCACCCCGAGGTTGACGGCTTTTTGATGGCGGAAGGGGAAGACCTGGAAATCCTGCTTGGTGAAGACCGCCTCGAACCAGAGGCCGAGGCCGAGATCCCAATAGCCGTCCAGCCCCAACCGGCTTTCCGGGACGCCGGAACGCTCGTCCGAAGCAAGAGGAAGAGGCCCGCGGAAGGCGTCCAGGCTCCGGCGGTGAAAGGTCACGGCCAGCTCCCCGCCGAGGGCGGGAACCTGGGCCCGGCCGCCGCACTCGATCGTGCCGGCCCGGGTCGGAAAGGATTCCCAGCCCTTGCGGTCATTGTTGCCCGTCAATCCCCAGGCCCAGACGGAAACGTTGCTTTGAAACGTGTACTTCAGGAGGAGGCCGGTCACCCCGTCGGTCAGTTGGAGCGGATCGTTGGGGTCGAGCCGGTCGAACCACATGAGAGGACGGAGGAGGCGGGCCGAGCCGAACTCGATCTTCTGGAGGCCGAGCCGGGCCTCGAACCGGGCCGTCGTGAGGCGGGCCCAAAGCCGGTAGAGGGCCAGGTCGCCTTTTCGCGAGCCCCAGCCCGAGGCGGCGTCGAGCGTGAGCGAGGCGTTGACCGACGCCTCGATGTCGAAATTCCAAGACGCCGAGACGGGCGTTTTGAGGGAAAACTGCGGAAGGTAGCGGACGCGGAGAGGGACGCGGCGGCCGCTTTCGAAGGGAATGGCCAGCTCGCCGGAGACCTGGCCGCGGAAATCCGTTTCCTGGGATAAAAGCGGCCCGGCGGAAAGACAGAGGGCGCCAGCGAAAAAAAAGACGACCGGCGCAAGCGGAGCTTTCCCCGAACGCTTCATAGAGGGAAGGATGGGTTGGAAAGGGACGTCTTGTCAAGGGCTGAATGAATGAAACGGATTGAGCGCGTCCGCCCTCGGGAGCCGCGTCCCCTATTTAAAAGTTCCGCGGATGAAGCGCTCAAACAGCCCGACGGCCGCCTCGAGGGGGACGCTTTCCGCGGCCCGTTCATTGTAGGCGGATCCGCCGTCCCGGACGACGCCCGGGCCGCAGACGGCGTAAGGAACCGGATCGGCGGCGTGGGTCTTCGTCGCCAGCTTGGTCGCGTGATCCGGAGCGACGAGGATCCGGACGCCGGGCTTGCTCTCCGCCCAGCCCAGGATTTCGCCGACGATGTGCCGGTCGAATTCCTCGATGGCCTGTATTTTCTTCGCGAGCTCGCCCTCGTGGCTGGTTTCGTCGGGCGCCTCGACATGGAGATAGACGAAATCCTCGCCGGCCAAGGCTTCCTTGGCGGCCGCGACCTTGCCCGCGTAATTCGTCCCGAGATAGCCGGTCGCCCCATCGACGAGCCGGACCTTGAGGCCCGCCAGCACGCCCAGTCCGCGGACGAGATCCACGGCCGAGATGACCGATCCCCTCAATCCGAAGCGTTGCTCCAGCGTCGGCAGACGCATCGCCCGGCCTTGGCCCCAGGGCCAGATGTCGGTGGCCGGCGTCGCCCGCTTCCGGTTGGCCGCGTTGGCCGCCAAGACGGGACGGGCTTTCTCCATCAGGTCGAGGATCAGCTCCCGGCCCGGGCCCTTCGGCAGGTGGGAGGCCCATTCCCGGCCGGAAATGTCGTGCGGCGGCGTGCAGTCCAGGCCCGCCGGAAAATCGCGGATGATCAGCAGGTGCCGGTAGCTGATTCCCGGGACGAAACGGACGCGGTCCGTTCCCAGGGCGGCCTGGAGCTCCTCGATCATGGGGCGCGATTCCGCGGTCGTGATGTGGCCGGCCGAATAATCGGCCATGAGCCCGTCGCCCAGGGTGACGATGTTGCACCGGAAAGCCGTATCGTCCGGGTCCAGGGCGGCCCCGATGCTGGCGGCTTCGATCGGCCCCCGTCCCTGGTAGTGGGCCGCGGCGTCGTACCCCAGGAGCGATAGGTTGGCCACGTCGCTTCCGGGCGGGAAGCCGGCTGGAACGGTGAGGACGCGGCCGACGCGGCCGCGGGCGGCGATCCGGTCCATGTTCGGCGTGGCCGCCGCTTCCAAGGGCGTTTTTCCTCCGAGGGCGGGATGGGGATCGTCGGCCATTCCGTCGCCGACGAGGATGATGTGCTTCACCGTCATTCCCCCCTCAGCCCCGATTCCGGACGCGTTCGGCGAAGCCGATGACGGCTTCGCGCATCTGGGAAATCGGAAGCACGCCCTCGTGGAGGACGGGCCGCTCCCGCAGCCCCCGGACGGCCCGATGGGCCGGCCGGCCGGCCAGCTCGCTCAGGCGGTCGATTGCCCGGAACTCGTCCGGCTCGGCTTGCCCGGTGACGGCGCCCAGGACGTCCCGGGCGAATTTGAACGGGCTGGCGGTCGAGGCGATGATGGTCGCCGGACCGTCCGCGGGGCCGACATCGCGGGAGACGGCCGAGGCGACGGCGGTGTGAGTGTCGATGATGATCCCGGTCTCTTCGTGGACCGTCTTGATTTCGGCGAAGACCCGGGGCTCGTCGGCCCAGCCGGAGACGACGAACGCGTCGATTTTTTTCTTTGTTTCGGCATCGATCTCGAACCGGCCCGTCCGGAAGCGGTCGAGGAACCAGGGCTTGATCTTCTCCGCGTCCCGGCCGGCGATTTCGAACAGAAACCGTTCGAGATTGGAGGAGATCAAGATGTCCATCGAGGGCGACGACGTCCGGAAAAATTCGCGGTGAGTGTCGTAGACTCCGGTTTGGAAAAAGTCCGTCAGGATGTTGTTTTTGTTGGAAGCGCAGAAGAGCTTGCGGACGGGAAGGCCCATGGCCCGGGCATACCAGGCGGCCAGGATGTTGCCGAAGTTGCCGGTCGGGACGCAAATGTCGACCTCGTCGCCCATTTTGATTTCGCCGCCGGCGGCGAGCAGGGCGTAAGCCCGGATGTAGTAGACGATCTGGGGGGCCAGCCGGCCCCAGTTGATGGAATTGCCCGTCGAGAGCTTGATGTTCAGCCCGGCCAGGTAGTCGCGCAGGTTGGCGTCGAGGAAAAGGGCCTTGACTCCGGTTTGGCAGTCGTCGAAGTTGCCCCGGACGGCGAAGACCCGGGTGTTCCGGCCGTCGGTGGTGACCATCTGGAGGCGCTGAACCTCGCTCACGCCGCCGTCCGGATAAAACACGACGATGGAAATGCCGTCGGCGTTCTTGTAGCCCTCCAGGGCGGCCTTGCCGGTGTCGCCGGACGTGGCGACCAGGATCAAGGTGTGGGTTTGATCCCCGGTCAGGGATTTGGCCGTGGAGGTCAGGTGGGGCATCAACTGAAGGGCGACGTCCTTGAACGCGGCCGTCGGCCCGTGGAAGAGCTCGAGGAGGAAGCGGCGCCGGCCGAGCGGCCGGAGAGCGACGACGTCGGGCGTGTGGAAGTTGTCCGGGTTGTACGCCCGCCGCAGGCAGCCGTCGAGGACGGGCGGCTCGAAATCCGTAAAGTACGCGGCCATGATCCTCCGGGCCGTCTCAAGATAGTCGGGAGCGGTCAGCGTGTCCGCTTCCAGCCGGGGGATGAACTCCGGAACGAACAGCCCGCCCCGCGGGACCATCCCCAGGAGGACGGCCTCGGACGCGGAGGCGAAGGGATGATTGGCGTGAGTGCCGATGTAACGCATAGTCGCCT
>ERZ1026792.205-NODE-205-length-57722-cov-3.556889_pt1 | contig 57722 bp, 47 predicted proteins | sample MGYA00520884_ERZ1026792 | MGnify/ENA primary metagenome ERZ1026792 (study PRJEB33270, sample SAMEA104284473) | anaerobic digester metagenome | biome: Anaerobic digester microbiome; feature: mesophilic sludge digester; material: Anaerobic digester biomass | place...
GACAAGACGGGCGAAGTTGTTCTGAATGACTTGGCGAAGATGCTGGACAGGCTCGGTTGTCTGACGGTCATCCGGCACGGATTCAAGTGCTACGGGCATCTGATTCGCATGGCTTTCTTTCGTCCCGCTCACGGTTTGAATCCGGAGGCAGAAACGCTTTATACCGCGAATCGTCTCGGCGTGACGCGGCAGTTGCAGTACAGCGAGAAGAATTCAAACACGCTGGACTTGACCCTGAGTCTGAACGGCATCCCGGTCGCCACGGCGGAACTGAAGAACCCGATGACAGGTTCGACGGTTCAGGACGCGGTAAAGCAGTACATGACTGACCGGGACCCTCGGGAAATCCTTTTCGAGTTCAAGCGGCGGACCTTGGTTCATTTCGCGGTGGATACCGAGCAGGTCCGCATGACCACCAAGCTCGCGGCGGGAGCTACAACATTCCTTCCGTTCAATCGCGGCTTCAACGGCGGCGCGGGCGAGACGCGGAGCGAACTGCGCCGTGGCCTCTGCTGCGGCTTCGCGGCGGGCGTCCGCGACCTGCTTCTCGTGGTCGCTCATCCGCTCGCGGTTGACCTCGTCGAGCCGCTGCTGCATCTCGAGCACCTGCTCGGGCGTGAGGTACGGCGCCTCCAAGCGGGCCGGCGGCTGAGCGAACGTGCAGTAGCCGCACTTGTCGCGGCAGAGCATGGTGAGCGGAATGAACACCTTCGGCGAGTACGTGATGCGTGTGCCGTGGGCGTCGTCGCGCACAACCCGCGCCCGCGCCAGCAGTTGGTCGAGCGAGGCGGCGAGCAGTTCCTGCGTCATCGAGGCACCATATACGAAGTAAGTGCCAAAACAGAACCCGGTCCCCCCTCGCTCCGTCCATCCCACGCTCTACGTAAAGGGGGTCGGATGCGAGGGGGGTGATTGCGGGGGCGGGTACAGTCCGGGGAGTGGCGACCGCGGCAACTCCCCCAACGCCGGCAGACGACGCAACGACGCTCGAACGCACCCTCAAGCTGGTCGGTGACCGGTGGAGCATCCTCATCATCCGTGCGGCCCTGCGGGGCATCCGCCGCTTCGACGACTTCGCCGACGACCTGGGCATTGCCAGACCGATCCTCACCACCCGCCTACGACGGTTGGTGGACGGCGACGTGATGGCCAAGGAGCAGTACCAGGCGCATCCACCGCGCTACGAGTACCGCCTCACTGCGGCCGGAGTGGCGTTGTCGCCGGCGTTGGTCGCTCTGATCCGGTGGGGCGAGCACCACCTGGCCGAAGGGAGTGCCGAGACGGTGCTGGTGCACGCTCCATGTGGCACCGAGCTGGAGCAAGGCTTCTGGTGCCGGCGCTGCTCGGTCACCTTCGGGCCGGCGGCGATCCGCGCAGCACCACCTCTCGCGCAACCCGTCGCACGCGATAGAACGGCGTCATGACAGTTTCGGCGATCGTGCTCGCGGCCGGCGAGGGCTCGCGCATGCGATCGTCTCGCCCCAAGCCGCTGCACCTCATCTGCGGCCGGCCGATGGTGATGCACGTCATCCACGCACTCGCGGAGGTGTCGCCGGAGCGCACCGTCGTGGTCGTCGGCCATGGCGCCGAGCGCGTCACCAAGAAGGTGCAGGAGCAGTCGCCCGACTGGGCGCATGTGACCTTCGTCGAGCAGACCGTGCAGCGCGGCACGGGCGACGCCGCAATGGTCGGCCTCAGCGCGTTTCCGGGCGACGACCTCGACGACACCTCCACGGTGATCGTGCTGCCCGGCGACACGCCACTGCTGCAGCCGTCAACCATCGACGCGCTCGTCACAGCGCATCTCTCCAACGAGTTCGCCGCCACGCTCATCACGTCCGTGCTCGACGACCCCACCGGCTACGGCCGCGTCATCAGAGCTGCATCGAAGACCGGCGACGGGCGCGTGCTGCGCATCGTCGAGCAACGAGACGCCGACTCCGACGAACGGGCCGTGCGGGAGGTGTGCACCAGCATGTACGCGTTTCGACGCGACCTGTTGGCCCCCGCGCTGCGCCGGCTGAGCCCCGACAACGCACAGGGCGAGTACTACCTCACCGATGTGATCGGTTCGTTGGCATCGATGGGCCACCGCATCGGGTGCGTGCAGGCCCCCGAAGCCGAGACCCAGGGAGTGAACGACCGCTGGCAGTTGGCCTTGGCCGAGCGAGAGCTGCGCAGCCGCACCAATCGCCGGTGGTTGCTCAACGGCGTCACGATGCTCGACCCGCGCCAGACCTTCGTCGATGTCACCGTGCAGCTGGGCCGCGACGTGACGTTGTATCCGGGCACCATCCTGCAGGGTGACACGGTCGTGGGCGACGGCTGCGAGATCGGCCCCGACACGCGACTCACCGACTGCAGCGTGGGCGACGGCGCCGTCGTAGAGCACACGGTGGGACACGACAGCGAAGTCGGCAGCGGCGCGCGCGTCGGTCCGTACGCATTTCTTCCGACCGGAAGCTCGGTGGGCTCTGGCGCGGTCACCGGGGCCTTCTACACTGCGCCTGGCGAATGATCGTTCGACAGTTCACGCCGTATCAATGACCACACAACGGGGAGCCATGGAGAAGGTCACTACCAAGCGAATGTCGCTCTACTCGGGGCGCACGCACCCTGACCTGGCGCAGGAGGTAGCCGACCACCTCGGCATCGGTCTGGGCAACCCGGGCCTCGTCGAGTTCGCCAACGGCGAGGTGCGCGCTCGCTTCAGCGAGAGCATCCGCGGCAGCGATGTGTTCATCATGCAGACGCACTGCGGGCACAACGGACGCAGCATCAACGACTCGATCATGGAACAGCTGATCATGATCGACACCGCCTACCGCGCCTCCGCCAAGCGCATCACCGCCGTCTGCCCGTTCTACGGGTACGCCCGCCAGGATCGCAAGGCGGAAGGCCGCGAGCCGATCACCGCCCGCATGGTGGCCGACCTGTTCAAGTCGGCTGGTGCCAAGCGAATGGTCAGCATCGATCTGCACAGCGGCCAGATCCAAGGCTTCTTCGAAGGCCCGGTCGACCACCTGACGGCCATGCCGGTGCTCGAGAACTACCTGCGTCAACACGCCGACGCACCGGTGATCGTCTCCCCCGACGCTGGTCGCATCAAGGTGGCCGAGCGCATGGCGCAGCATCTCGGCGACCGCGGCGCCGACCTGGCCTTCATCTACAAGCGTCGCCCGAAGGGCACGACCAACGTGGCAGAAGCGAAGGAAGTGATGGGCGATGTCGAAGGCCGCCTGTGCATCCTCACCGACGACATGATCGACAGCGGCGCCACCATCTGCTCGGCGGCCGACGTGCTGATGGCGCGTGGGGCACGGGAAGTCTGGACCATGGCGACGCATGGTGTGCTCAGCGGCCCCGCCATCGAGCGCCTGCAGAAGTCGGTCATCACCCGGGTCGTCGTCACCAACACGCTGCCGCTGGCGCCGGAGAAGCAGATCGACAAGATCGAAGTGCTCTCCATCGCGCCGCTCATCGCCGACGCGCTCAGCGCCGTCTTCGACGACACCAGCGTCAGCGAGATCTTCGGCGGCGAGAACCAGTCATAGAGGGCGCCGCCCCGCCTCCCGCCGGCCCGGACGCCACTCCCACCCGTGGGATCGCTGCCGGCACACCTCTCGCCGGGTCACCTCTTTCAGACTTCACTCGCAGACCGACACCGCACGACTCTGCAATGATCTCCGACATCCAAGAAGTGCCTTCGCCCTCTCCAGCGTTCAGTCCCAGCGACCGTCTTTCGCTCGCTATCGGCCGAGTCTGCCAAGCCGACGTGTGGCTCGAATACAGCCTGAGTCCCTCTATCGATCCCTCGCCGGCCCAGGCCTTGGAAGTGCCGTCCCTCCAGTCACATTCGCCACCCTGCTGAGCTCGGGTCGCACGATGCTCAGATTGGCTGATCTGCCGGAACCGTGGGCCGCGACCGCGAGAGATGCCCTCTCCGCCGCCGAGCACGCCCATTCCGTGCGGAACATACGTGCACGACATCTGGTTGAGCGATCTTCAGGCCCAGGACCCGCACCACTTTCTGCAATTGACCCATGACAGAAACTGGCTGTCGCAGCGAACAGAGCGCCACAGAATCGACGTCATCGAACGCGCAGTCGAGGCAACGCGTCGTGCGTCCGACAGGATCCGTCTCCTCACGACAGCGTTGCCGCGGCTCCTGCCGTGGCTCGGCGCAACAGGCCGCGACGGGCCAAGTCTGGATGAACTTGCCATCGTCCAGGGCAAGTTCGAACGAGGCGCCGATGGCAGCATTCGGCCACTCAGGTCGGGGAGCCTACGGCCGCGAGCCGCGGAGTTGAATCCTCGCTCGCAACGACCGCGATAGCTGCCGCTACACACGTCGGCGGAAGCAGCACTTTCGCCTTCTGGCCCGTCGGGTACAGCGGCCAAATCTGAAAGAGGTGAACCCGATGGCACACCTCCCGGCCTGGCGACCCAAGCCCGACGCCAACAGGTGGCCGTTCCGGCCGCAACCCAGGTAACATTTTCCGTCGTTCTGTAACGCTCTGATCGAGGCCTCGTCATGTCCAACACCAAGCTCGCCGCCCAGCCCCGCAATACCACGGGTTCCCCCGCCGCCCGCCGGCTGCGTGCCGAAGGGCACATCCCCGGCGTCATCTACGGCCAGGGCATGACCCCCGTCAGCGTCACCGTCGAGCGTCGCGAGCTGCGCCTCGCCCTCAGCGGCCCGGCCGGCTCGAACACCGTGCTCACGCTCGAGGTCGACGGCAAGAGCTACCCGGCCGTGGTGAAGGAGATGCAGCGTCACCCGATCCGTCGCACCGTCGCCCACATCGACTTCCTGCAGGTGAACATGAACGAGGAGATCACCGTGTCGGTGGCCGTTCACCTCACCGGCGAGGCCAAGGCCGTTGCTGCCGAAGGCGGGCTGGTCGACGCCGCCGTCGACACCATCGAGGTCAGCTGCACGCCCAACAACATGCCGAATGCGTTCGAGATCGACGTCACCGACATGCAGCCCGGCGATGTCATCCGCCTCGCCGATGTGCCGATGCCCAAGGGCGTCACCCCGTTGGGCGATCCTGAGATGCCGATCGTCACCATCCTCATCACGTCGGCCGCCGAAGCTGCTGCCGACGAGGCCGAGGCCGGCGCCGCTGAAGGCACCGAGGCCGGCGAAGCCGGCGACACCCCTGCCGCAGAGTGATCGCACGCCGGCGTGATCGACGCGATCATCGTCGGCCTGGGCAATCCCGGTAAGGACTATGCACGCACTCGCCACAACGTGGGCGAGGAGACGATCGCGCTGTTGTGCAAGCGACTCGGCGAGCAACTGAAGGCGGGCCGCGACAAGGCGCTCGTCGCTGACGCCCGCATCGGCGACAAGCGCGTGGTGCTCGCCTTCCCCACCACGTACATGAACGAGAGCGGCCAGGCCGTCGGCGCGCTCATGCGCCGGCACCGCATCATCGACCCGGCACAGCTGATCATCGTGCACGACGAGCTCGACCTGGAGACCGGCGTCGTGCGAGTGAAGGTGGGCGGCGGTCTGGCGGGCAACAACGGCCTGAGGAGCATCACCCAGCACCTGCACACGCAGGACTACCTGCGCGTACGCATCGGCATCGGCAAACCTCGCAGCAAGGAGCAGGGCGCCGATCATGTGCTGTCGCGAGTGCCCAAAGCCGAACGCGAGATCCTCGACGTGATGATCGAGCGCGCCGCCGACATCGTGGAGCTCATCGTGACCGACGGCGCCGACAGCGCGATGCAGCGCTTCAACGGGCTCTAGGCCTGCGCCGCCGGCGATACCCTGCCCTCCCCCATGTCGCTCGCTTCGCTCCCCCGGCTGCTCCGCAACGACCCTGCCCTCACGCAGGCCCTGGGCGACCCCAGCGGCTTCGTGGCAGTGCCCGAATCTGCCAGGGCGTTGGCCATCGCGGCACTCGCACAGCTGGGCGACCGACGCCCACTGGTGGTCGCCTGCCCCACCGGCACCGACGCCGGCCAGCTGTACGACGATCTGGTGCAGTACATGCCCCCTGATGAGGTGATGCTCTTCCCCGCGTGGGAGACGCTGCCCTTCGAGCGGGTGAGCCCAAGTGTGGAGACCATGGGGCACCGGATGGAAGTGCTGTGGCGGCTGCGCTCACCCGACCGCTGCCCCGCCATCGTGGTGGCCGGCGTTCGCGCCCTGCTGCAGCGGCTCGGCCCGGGCGCCACCGCCGTCGACCCGGTGCGCATCACCAAGGGCGCCATCCTCGATCCCGACGCACTGCTGGCACAGCTCATCCAGTTCGGCTACCGCCGTGAGGAGCTGGTCGAGCACCGTGGCGAGGTCGCTCAACGCGGCGCCATCATCGACATCTTCCCCTCCACCGCCGACGCACCGATCCGCATCGACCTGTGGGGCGACGAAGTCGACCGGCTCACCGAGTTCGCCGTCAACGATCAGCGCAGCACGCTCGACCTCGCTGAGGCGCTGGTCTTTCCCGCTCGCGAGCTGATCCCCACCGACGACGTGCGCGCGCGTGCGGCGGGCCTTGTGGCAACCGAGCCGTGGGGCCGAGAGCAGTGGGAGCGTCTGGCCGAAGGCACGCTGTTCGACGGCATGGAGAGCTGGCTGCCGTGGCTGGTCGACGGCGACCAACTGCTCACCGACGCGTTGCCGGCCACCGCCAAGGTGGCACTCGTCGAGCCGCGCCGCATGCGCGACCGCGCCAACGACCTGCTCGCCGAAGAGGACGACCTTGCGCGCGCGCTCGCCGGCACCTGGGCACGCGACCCCAGCAAGACGTTCCCGCGGCTGCACGCCGAGACGGATCGACTGTTGGCCGGCGGGCAGTCGATGTGGACCATCAGCAACGCACCGGAGACCCCCGACTCACCGATGCTGAACGCCAGCGGCTGGGGGCCGGTGGTCGGCGACGGCGAGGGCCTGGCGAGCCGGCTACGCGACCTGCTGGCCGACGGGTACCGCGTGATCGTGGCCGCCGACGGCGAGGGCTCGGCGCAACGGATGAGCAGCTTGCTGCTCGACCGCGGCCTCAGCTTCGCCAAGGTCATACAGGCGGCCGGAGCACCAGCGATCGACCTCACCAGGCCGGGCGGCTACGTCACCACCGCCGCACTGCACCGCGGCTGCAGCGTGCCCGCCGCCAAGCTGGCTGTGGTCGCCGAGGCCGATCTCACCGGTCGGCGCCGGGCGCACCGCACCGCCCGCCCGCGCAAGCGGCAAGGCACAGGGCTCTTCGAAGACCTCAAGCCCGGCAACTACGTGGTGCACTACCAGCACGGTGTCGGCCAGTACCAGGGCATGGTGAAGCGCACCATCGGCGGCACCGAGCGCGACTACCTGCTGCTGCAGTACAAAGGCGGCGACAAGCTCTACGTGCCCAGCGACCAGATCGATGCGCTACGCCAGTACGTGGGTGGCGAGACACCCGTGATGCACCGCCTCGGCGGCAGCGACTTCGCCAAGGCGAAGGGCAAGGTGCGCTCCGCAGTGCGCGAGATCGCGCAGGAGCTGGTGGTGCTGTACCAGAAGCGGGTGAACGCAACCGGCCACGCGTTCGGCATGGACACCCCGTGGCAGCACGAGATGGAGCAAGCCTTCCCGTTCGTCGAGACACCCGACCAACGCAAGGCCATCGACGACATCAAGGTCGACATGGAGCGCCCTTTCCCGATGGATCGCCTGGTGTGCGGCGACGTGGGGTTCGGCAAGACCGAGGTGGCCATTCGCGCGGCGTTCAAGGCGATCCAGGATGGCAAGCAAGTGGCGGTCCTCGCGCCCACCACGCTGCTGGCCACGCAGCACGGCAACACGTTCGCCGATCGCTTCGCCGGCTACCCGATCCGGGTGGAGGTGCTCAGCCGCTTCCTCACCGCCAAGGAGGCGAAGAAGGTCATCGAGGGCCTCAAGAGCGGCGAGGTCGACTGCGTCATCGGCACCCACCGCCTGCTCCAGGACGGCGTGGTGTTCAAGGATCTCGGCCTGCTGGTGGTCGACGAGGAGCAGCGGTTCGGCGTGCAGGCCAAGGAGACGATGAAGAAGCTGAAGCACAACGTGGATGTGCTCACGCTCACCGCCACACCCATTCCGCGCACACTGGAGATGAGCTTGGTAGGCATCCGCGACCTGTCACTGCTGCAGACCCCGCCCGCCGATCGCCAGCCGATCCTCACCTTCGTCGGCGGCTACGACGAGCGAGTGGCCGTCGAGGCGATTCGCCGCGAGCTGCTGCGCGAGGGCCAGGTCTTCTGGGTGCACAACCGGGTGCAGTCGATCGACATGGCGGCCGGTCGCCTGCGCGAACTGGTACCCGAGGCCCGCATCGCAATCGCTCACGGGCAGATGGACGAAGGCTCGCTCGAGCAAGTGGTCGTCGACTTCTGGGAAGGTCGCTTCGACGTGCTCGTGTGCACCACCATCATCGAGAGCGGCATCGACATGCCCACGGTGAACACGCTGGTGGTGGAGCGCGCCGACCTGCTGGGCCTGGGCCAGATGCACCAGCTGCGCGGGCGAGTGGGCCGTTCCGGGTCACGCGCCTATGCGTACCTGTTCCATCCTCCCGAGGCTCGCCTCAGCGAGGAGGCCTACGAGCGGCTGAAGACCATCGGCGAAGCAACCGAGCTGGGCAGCGGCTTCAAGATCGCCATGCGCGACCTGGAGATTCGGGGCGCCGGCAACCTGCTGGGCGAGTCGCAGAGCGGTCACATCGCGGCTGTCGGGTACGACCTGTACTGCCAGATGGTCACCGAGGCCGTTGGCGAGATGAAGGGCGAGGCACCTCCCAAGGCCGCCAGCGAAGTGAAGCTCGACGTGCCCACCGATGCGTTCCTGCCCGTCGACTACGTGGCCAAGGAAGAGCTGCGCCTCGAGGCCTACCGTCGGCTGGCGGCGGTCACCACGGCCGCCGAGGTGGCCGACATCCGCAGTGAGTGGGAGGACCGCTACGGCCCGGTGCCAATTGCGGCAGAGGCGCTGCTGGCCGTCGGCTCGCTGCGCGCCGAGTGCAACCGGCTGGGCCTGCGCGACGTGCAGATCGTGGGCAACCAAGCCCGCCTCGGCCCCATCGATCTGAAGTTCAGCGAGGAGATGCGTCTGCGCCGCCTCAGCCGCGACGCGATCTACAAGGAGGAGCAACAGCAGGTGGTGGTGCCCCTCAAGCGCGGCAGCGACCCTGCAGTCTTCCTCTCCGCCTTCCTCCAGCAACTGGTTCCCCCCACCGACTGACCCCTCGGGCAGGGCACCCTCGGACTGGGGCGGGTGGCAGGGATCGTCAGGAAGCGGTGAGCCAGAGGTAGCCGTTGGCGCTCAGCTGGGCGACCCCGTCGACGGTGACCACCGCACCGACGGATCGCTGCACTGCGGCGCCGCCGGCACCCACGTCGGCCAACCGCACCACAGCGGTGCCGCGGCCGAAGTTGGCCAGCATCACGAACGAGCCGTGCACCGGATGTGAACGGGTGAAGCAGAGCAGGTGCGGGTCGGGCGAGACCTGCACGACCACTCGCCCGGATGCGTCGAGGGCACCGATGCCTGCCCGAGCGGCACCGAGGGCGGCGAACATCGCGAACAGGCGAGCCTGCAGGGTGCCGGGCTGGTGACGACGCTCGGCGAGCGCCCAGTCCATGCGCGGTCGGTGCAACCAGCGGTTGTCATCGGCTTTGGCTGCGTCGCCGAGGTACGTGGTGTCGTTGCACAGGCCGAGCTCGTCGCCCATGTACAGCAAGGGGATGCCGCCATATGCGTAGGTGACGGCATACAGCAGCTCGAGACGCGCACACGCCAGCTCGAGGTGCACGTCGTCGTGGTCGGCGAGCGCGCGCTCGATGCCGCACAACGAGGCTGCGCTGCCGGATGTGCGGCCATCGCCGGTCTCGGGGTTGTACTGGAAGACGGCGCCCTTGGCGAACGAACCCGGGAACTGGCCGGCATAGAACTGCAGCAGGAAGTCGCGGTGGCTGAGGGAGCTCCAGCCCACCGATGCCGCGTCGGCCTCGGTGATTGCCCAGCCGATGTCGTCGTGGCAGCGCACGTAGTTCACCCACGCCGCAGTGGAGGGAATTGCGCCCAGCCGCCGCAGCGCGTTGGTCATCAGGGCTGCGTCACCGGTGGCGAGGCTGCTCCACAGCAGCACCATCAGCTGGTTGTTGTACGCCAGGTCGCACTCGTGTCGCTCGGGCTCGCCGGCACCCAGGTACGGCGGCAGCTCCTCGGGCGCGACGATTGCCTCGGCCTTGAACGCAGTCGCCGGTGCCGCCACCGACATCAGCGAGCGCAGCGTGGTGAGCAACAGGTGCACTTCCGGCAGGTTCTGGCAGATCGTGCCCTCCCGCTTCCACATGAATGGGGCGGCGTCGAGCCGCAGCACGTCGACGCCTTGATCGGCCAGATGCAGCATCACCTCGAACATCGATCGGAAGACATCCGGGCTGGCCCAGTTGAGATCCCACTGGAACTCGTTGAACGTCGTCCACACCCACTCCTGCCGATCGGGCAGCCAGCTGAAGTTGCCCGGCGCAAACGTGGGGAACACCTCCAGCAGGGTGCGCTCGTAACGGTCGGGCAGTGTGCGATCGGGGTAGAACAGGTACCGGTCGCGGTACGCCGGGTCGCCCGCGCGAGCCTTCACGGCCCAGTCGTGCTCGGCGGCGGTGTGGTTCACCACCAGGTCGATGCACAGGTTCATGTCACGCTCGTGCAACGAGCCGGCCAGCGACCCGAGATCGCTCATCGTGCCCAGTCGCGGGTCGACCTCGTCGTACGCGGCCACGGCGTAGCCGCCGTCGTTCTCGCCGGCGCGCGGCCGCAGCAGGGGCATCAGGTGGAGGTACGTGATGCCCAACTCGCGGAGGTAGTCGAGGTGGTCGGCCGCGCCGGCCAACGTGCCCGCGAACAGGTCGGCGTAGCAGACGTAACCGATCTGGTCGGGCCCCTGGAACCAGCCGGGATCGGCCTCACGCGCAAGGTCGCGAACGAACAGCGCTGCCGGGCGGCGACCCACGTGAGCACCGACCATCTCGCGCAACGCGGCGAGCAGCGAGCCATCATCGTCGGGATAGAGGCTCGCGAGGCCGTGCTCGACCGTCGCCCAGTGGCGGTGCATGCGCGCGGCCAGCACTGGACCACGGTTCGCGACTTGTTGCTCGACTCCTGCGGTGTCCCCGTGCCACAACACTCGGAGAAGTGTATTGTCTTCGCAATGCAAGCGCTTACACACTCTGGCAACGCGGCCGGCTCCGGAAGCGCCCCTGCCGTCACCCCTCGGTTGGCTGGCCCCGATTGGTGGCGCGGCGCCGTGGGCTACGAGGTGTACGTGCGGAGCTTCCAGGACACCGACGGCAACGGTGTCGGCGATCTCGCCGGCGTCACCCAACGGCTGCCATACCTCGCGTCGCTGGGCATCGACGTGGTGTGGCTCACCCCCTTCTTCGCCAGCCCAGGCTTCGACCACGGCTACGACGTCGCCGACTACCTGGCCGTCGACCCGATGCTGGGCACCCTCGACGACTGGCACACGCTGTCCACGCGGGCCAAGGAGCTCGGGCTGCGGTTGTTCGTCGACATCGTGCCCAACCACACCTCGAGCGAGCACGAGTGGTTCCGGCAGGCCGTCACCGACCCCACCGGCCCGTTCCGCGACTACTACCTGTGGGCCGAGCCGAGCCCGGGCGGCGGCCCGCCGAACAACTGGGTCAGTCACTTCGGCGGCCCCGCCTGGACCCTCGACCCGGGCGGCAGCGGCCAGTACTACTGCCACCTGTTCCTGCCCGAGCAGCCCGACCTGAACTGGGCCAACCCGAAGGTGATGCAAGAGTTCGCCGCCATCTTGCGTACGTGGTGCGAGCGCGGTGCCGATGGGTTCCGAATCGACGTCGCGCACGGCCTCACCAAGGACCCCGCACTGCGCAGCAACCCGCAGTTGCGCGAGGTGCATCCCGGCATGCATCCGATGGACGTGTTCGCCTCGTTCCAGCACATCCACGACCTGCACCGCCACGAGACCGCTGTGCTGTTCCGGCAGTGGCGAGATGCCGTCGACGACCTCGGCGCCGTGCTGGTGGGCGAGATGGACACCCGCGACGTCGACCGGTTCAGCGAGTACGTGAAGGACGGCAACGCCTTGCATGCAGCCTTCGTGCTGCAGGTCGGGCTCAGCGAGTGGGAGCCCGAAGCCACCGTCACCACGATGCTCGAGTACCAGGCGAAGTCGAATGGCGGTGCCGCGTGGGAGGTGTCGAACCACGACCAGGCACGTGCAGTCTCACGCTACGGCGGGGGCGAGCTGGGCCTGCGGCGCACGCTGGCGCTCACCACGTTGATGGGCGCCTTCGACGGCATGTTGTTCCTGTACCAGGGCGAGGAGCTGGGGTTGCCCGACGCCAACGTGCTGGGTCACATCGAAGACCCGATGAGCGCACGCAACGGTGCCGGGATGTGGAGTCGCGACGTGGCCCGCGGGCCGATGCCGTGGAGCTGCGACGACGACAAGGGCTTCACCTCCGCACCCGTCGCGTGGCTGCACACCGAGCCGTTGCCGGTGGAGCTGACCGCCGAGTTCCAGACCGATTCGCCGAACTCCACCTGGCACCGCTACCGCCAGCTCGTGGGCCTGCGCAAACAGCAACCCGAGCTGTGGCAAGCGCCCTTCCAGCTGCTCGAGCAGGGCGCCACGCATCTCGTCATCGCTCGCGGCGGGCTGCGCATCGTGGGCAACCTGGGTGCTGCGCGGGTCCCGGCCGCGTGGCTCGCCGACGCCGAGATCATCTTCCAATCCGTCGACGATGCGGTCTCGGTCGTCGACGGCGAGGTGTGGGTGGCAGGCGAGTCAACCATCGTCGCTCGCATCGCGGCCGACTAGCCTCGCCAACCGCCATGGGGGACGACATCAGCAGCGCACTCGGTCGGGCAACGATCGACGACGTCGCTCGCGAGGCGGGTGTGTCCACCGCCACCGTCAGCAGAGCGTTGCGCAACCACGCCTACGTCGCGGAGTCCACCCGCCGCAAGGTGCTGCAGGCCGCCGACCGCCTGCTCTACGTCGCCAACTCCAACGCCGCCCGGCTGGCCTCGGGGCAGACCCGCACCGTTGGCCTGCTCGCTCCGCTGCTCACCAGCTGGTACACCAGCGAGGTCGTCGCCGGCGTGGAAGAAGTGTTCGCGCACGCGCGCTACGACCTGTTGATCGGCACCGCCAACCCACTCGCCCGCGAGAAGATCTTCCGCGGCGACGCTCGCTTCCAGCAGCGGATCGACGGCGTCATCCTCGTCGACGTGTTCTGCTCGGAAGACGGTGCCCGCCAGTTGGCCACGCTCGATACACCGGCGATCGTGCTGGGCGAACGCCTCAAGTCAGTCACCTCGGTTTCGGTCGACAACGCTCGCGGCGCCCGCCTGGCCGCACGACACCTGATCGATCTCGGGCATCGCCGCATCGGCCTCGTCGGCGGCCACGCCCACCTCGACGTCGTGCACAACGTGCCCACCGAACGTGCCGCCGGCTTCGCCGCCGCGCTGGAGGCCGCTGGGCTGCGCCTGCCCCATCAGTTCGTCGAGGACGGCGACTTCTCCATCGAAGGTGGCCGAAGGGCGATGCACGCGCTGATGAGCCGCACCAAGCCGCCCACCGCGGTGTGGTTGATGTCGGACGAGATGTGCTTCGGCGCACTGCAAGCGCTGCGCGAGCTGAAGCTGGTGGCGGGGCGCGACGTGTCGGTGATCGGCTTCGACGACCACCCGGCTTCCAACGCCTTCGGCCTCACCACCATTCGACAACCCGTTCGCGACATCGGCCGGTTGGGCGCGCGTCTCATGCTCGACCAGCTGGAAGGCTTCGGCACCGTGATGCACCACCCGATCGAGCTCAACCTGGTCGAACGCATCACCTGCGGTCCGCCGCCCGGCTGACACTCGATGCGGCCGGCCGGCCGCTGACATTTCGTCAACGTTGCCCGATCGTATTGACGAGGGTGCTCGCACTGATCTACTCTGCAAGCGCTTACATATACGTCGAGCGCAACCCGGTGCTCGACATTTCCTGAGGGGGAGATTCATGGCGTCACAACGACGTTTGGCCACCATGGCCACAGTGCTCACGATCTCGTTGCTCGCTGCCGCATGCGGCAGTGACGAGAGCAGCAGCGACACCGCCGGCGGCGGCGACAAGCCGTTCGACGGCAAGACCGTCACGATCCTCAGCTCGATCCGCGACGTCGAGGCCGACCGCCTCGAGGCGGCATGGGCCGACTTCGAAGCCGAGACCGGCATCGACATCAAGCACGAGGGTTCCGCAACCTTCGAAGACGACATCAAGCTGCGCACCGAGGGCGGCGACTCGCCCGACCTCGCATTCGTTCCGCAGCCCGGCCTGCTGGCCACCCTGGTCAGCGGCGGCAAGGTCGTGCCGCTCACCAACCTGCAGGCCGACGTTGAGGCCAACGACATCGCCGGTTGGGTTGCCTTCGGCTCGGTCGACGGCAAGTTCTACGCCCCGCCGTTCGGCGCCAACATCAAGAGCCTCGTGTGGTACAGCCCGGTTGCCTTCAAGGACGCCGGCTACGAGATCCCCACCACCTGGCAGGCGATGCTCGACCTCAGCCAGCAGATCGTCGATGACGGCGGCACGCCGTGGTGCGTGGGCGCCGAGTCCGGTGGAGCCACCGGTTGGGTGCTCACCGACTGGGTCGAGGACTTCGTGCTCCGCACCGGTGGCCCCGATGTCTACGACCAGTGGGTCGCACACGAGATCCCGTTCAACGATCCTGCCATCGTCACCGCGGTCGACGCAGTCGGCCAGATCGTGAAGAACGACGACTTCGTGGTCGGCGGCGCCGAGAGCATTCCCAGCACCTCCTTCCAGGAGTCGCCGTTGGGCCTGCTCGACAGCAGCTGCTTCATGCACCGTCAGGCCAACTTCATCGGCAACCAGTTCCCCGAGGGCACGACCAAGGGCCCCGACGGCCAGGTGAACGCGTTCTACCTGCCCGTGGTCAACGAGGGTGACCCGAAGGTCATGCTCGGTGGCGGCGAACTGATCACCGCCTTCAGCGACAAGCCCGAGGTCGAGGCCGTCGCGAAGTACCTCACCGGCGCCGAGTACGCCAACAACCGGCTCGCCGCCGGCAACTGGCTGACCCCGAACAAGAAGGCCGACATCTCGCTGGTCACCGATCCGCTGGAGCAGACGTTCGCTCAGTTGCTCGCCGACTCCGACGTGTTCCGCTTCGACGGTTCCGACCTGATGCCCGGCCCGGTTGGCGCCGGTTCGTTCTGGAGCGAGATGGTCGAGTGGGTGGTGGGCAACAAGTCCACCGCAGAAGCCCTCGACGAGATCGAGTCCAGCTGGCCGTGAGCCACCTGTAGTTCCCCTCTCTCGGGGGTGGACCGGTTCGCCGGTTCACCCCCGAGGTGGAGTACGTGTAGATTCCCTTTCCTGCCGGCCACCTAGGTGAGCCGGCTTTCTTGAATCAGTCTGTGGGGGCCGCATGCTCGTGATTCTGAAGACCTTGCTCACCGTCGGGGCAGGGATTCTCGTGTTCGCCGCCATCCTCGGCGTCCTGTACTGGCTCGCCAGCCAGCTCCACGAGCCATGGCGCGAGCGAGCACGCGTCGCCGTGTTCGTGGGCCCGGCCATCGTGCTGCTCACCGGGTTGGTGCTGCCCGCCATCATCAACTTGCGGTTCTCGTTCAACGACCGCAACGACGACTGGTACGGCTTCCGCAACTACGTCGACATCTTCACCGACGAAGACAACCTGCTCGTGATGCGCAACACCCTGTGGTGGGGCGTGATGGTCACGCTCGCCAGCACCGTGATGGGCGTCATCATCGCCCGCTACGCCGACCGGATGCGCGGCGAGCCGGTCGCCAAGGCACTCATCTTCTTGCCCACTGCCATCTCCATGGTGGGCGCAGGCGTCATCTGGAACTTCGTCTACTCCCCGAAGGAGTACGGCCTGCTCAACTCGATGTACCAGCTGCTGCCGGGCGAGCAGAAGACCCAGTTCTTCTTGCAGGAGAACACGTTCTTCGGGATCGAGAACAACTTCATTCCGGGCATCAACACGTTCTTCATCATGATCGTGGTCATCTGGATCCAGGCGGGCTTCTCCACCGTGGTCATCTCTGCCGCGCTCAAGGGCGTGCCCGACGACCTCGTCGAGGCCGCCAGGATCGACGGCGCCACCGACCGCCAGGCCTTCTACAAGGTGGTGCTGCCCTACATCAAGGGCACCATCATCACGGTGGCCACCACCACCACCATCGCCGTGCTGAAGATCTTCGACATCATCCAGACCATGGGCAAGGGTGGGTCGTTCGGCACCAGCACCATCGCCAACGAGATGTACGAACAGGGCTTCCCGCAAGACAACGAAGGGCTCGGCGCCGCCTGGGCCGTGCTGCTGTTCCTGCTGGTGGTGCCCATCGTGTTCGTCAATGCCCGTAACCAGAAGGCCATGAGAGAGGCGCGCTGACATGACTGCGACCATTGCTCCGGCACCGGGCCACGACCTCACCCCGCTGCCCACCAAGGTGGCCAAGAAGCTGGGCAGCCCAGTCGGTCGAGCCGCGGTGTGGATGCTTGCTGCGCTCTGGACCGTGCCCACGATGGGCCTGCTCATCTCCTCGTTCCGCCCCGAGGACGACATCAAGTCCACCGGCTGGTGGACCTGGTTCACCGAGCCCACCAACGTCACCCTCGAGAACTACTCCGGGGTGCTCGAGAACAAGGTCAACGGCCTCCCGTTCAGCGACTTCTTCTGGAACACGGTACGCATCGCCATCCCCGCCGCCGTCATCCCCATCGTCATCGCCGCCTTCGCGGCCTATGCATTCTCGTGGATGAAGTTCAAGGGTCGCGACCTGATCTTCGTGCTCATCGTCGGGCTGATGGTCGTGCCGCTGCAGATGTGCCTCATCCCGCTGCTGCAGTTCTTCGGCAGCAGCTACTTCCCCGACGCGTTGGAGGGCACCCCCACCATCTGGATCGCGCACGCCATCTTCGGCATGCCGCTCGCCATCTTCCTGCTGAAGAACTTCATCGGTTCGCTGCCCAGCGAGGTGATCGAGGCGGCCCGGGTCGATGGCGCCTCACACATGACGATCTTCGTCCGCATTGTGCTGCCGTTGTCGGTGCCGGCGCTCGCCTCGTTGGCCATCTTCCAGTTCCTGTGGGTCTGGAACGACCTGCTCGTCGCGAAGGTGTTCGGCGGCGGCGCCGAGAGCCAACCGATGACGTTCGCGATGGTCGACATGGTGGGCAACAAGGGCAACGAGTGGCAGTTGCTCACTGCCGGCGCGTTCGTCACCATGATCGTTCCGCTCATCGTGTTCCTGTCCTTGCAGCGTTATTTCGTCCGTGGCCTCCTGGCCGGAAGTGTGAAGGGGTAAATCGTGTCCACCCTCCGTATGGTCAATCTGCAGAAGCGCTACGACAACGGCTTCGAAGCAGTGCCCGGCCTCGACCTCGAGATCCACGACGGCGAGTTCCTGGTGCTGGTCGGGCCGTCTGGCTGCGGCAAGTCGACGGTGCTGCGCATGGTGGCCGGCCTGGAAGACATCAGCGGCGGCGACCTGCTCATCGACGAGGTCGTCGTCAACGGCATGGGCCCACAGCAGCGCGACATCGCGATGGTGTTCCAGAGCTACGCGCTGTACCCCAACATGACCGTCGCCGACAACATCGCGTTCGCGATGAAGCTGCGCAAGACCGACAAGGCAGAGATCGCGACGAAGGTCGCGGAGGTCGCCGAGCTGCTCGAGCTGACGGCCGTGCTCGACCGCAAGCCCGGCCAGCTCTCGGGCGGGCAACGCCAACGCGTGGCCATGGGTCGCGCCATCGTGCGCAACCCGAAGCTGTTCCTGATGGACGAGCCGCTCTCCAACCTCGACGCCAAGCTGCGCGTGCAGACTCGTGCCGAGATCTCGAAGCTGCAACGTCGCCTCGGGGTCACCACCATGTACGTCACGCACGACCAGATCGAGGCGATGACCATGGGCGACCGAGTGGCGGTGCTGCGGCGCGGCGTGCTCATGCAGTGCGCCAGCCCCGCCGAGCTGTACGAGACGCCCGAGAACCTGTTCGTCGGCCAGTTCATCGGCTCACCGTCGATGAACGTGGTCCGTGGCTCGGTCACCGCCGGCGATGGTGACGACATCACCATCGCCATCGGGTCGCAGTTCATCAGCCTCACCGGCGAGGCCGCAGCACGCCTGCACGGCCTGCGCGAGTACGTCGGCCGCGACATCGCCATCGGCGTGCGCTCCGAGGCGCTCGGCGGCGACGGCACCGCCTCGCTCGACGTGTCCGTCGACCTCGTCGAAATGCTCGGCTCCGAGCTGCTCGTGCACTGCACCATCGATGCGCCCGCAGTGCGCGCCATCGACAGCGGTGTCGAGGTCTCCGACCAGCCGGAGTCGACGATCGTGGCGTCGCTCGATCCGCGGCACCCGGTGAAGGTGGGCGATCGCGTGCACCTTTCGGTCGACACACTGCGCATGCACGCGTTCGACCTCGAAACCGGCTCCGCGATCGGCCGACACTGATCCTCGTACCGGTCGCCGTGCGGGCCGGCCGCTGATGCGGCTGCAACTCGCCAAGGCCACCGAGCACGCCGGCATCGTCGATTGGCCGCTCGACGAGCCGCTTGCCGAGTGGTCGATCGACGGCATGCAGAAGGTGCCCGGGCTGCATCGCCACGTGGTGCGCCTGGTCGAAGTGGGCGAGACCAGCTATGTCGTGAAGGAGCTGCCCGACCCGCTGGCCGAACGCGAGTGGCGGCTGCTGCGCGAGTTGGCCGAGGCCGGCTTGCCAACAGCCGAAGTGGTGGGGGTGGTGACCGGCCGCGACGACGAAGCCGACGGTCTGCTCATCACTCGCCATCTCGACTATGCGTTGCCGTACCGCACCCTGCTGTCGGGGCGGGGCCTGCGCATTCCATACCTTGGCGAGCGCTTGCTGGATGCACTCGCCGGCCTGCTGGTGCGGCTGCATCTCGCCGGCTTCTACTGGGGCGACTGCTCGCTGTCCAACACGTTGTTCCGGCGCGACGCCGGTGCCCTGTCGGCCTACATCATCGATGTCGAGACCGGAGAGCGACACCCGCAGCTGAGCCACGGTCAGCGCGCGCTCGACCTGCAGATCGCCACCGAGAACGTGCTGGGCGGGTTGCTGGACCTGCAGATGGGCGGCCTCTTGGCCGATGGGATCGACCCGGTGGAGACCGCCTTGGCGATCGAGACCTCCTACGATCGGCTGTGGCACGAGCTGACGGGTGTCGACGAGTTCAACGCCGACGAGACGTTTCGAGTCGATCGCCGCTTGCGGCGGCTGCACGATCTCGGCTTCGACGCCGCCGAGCTGGAGCTGGTCACCACCGTCGACGGTGCTCGCCTGCGGCTGGTGCCGCGGGTGGTGGAGCACGGCTTCCACACGCAGAAGCTGCGCGCGATCACCGGCCTCGAGGCCGGCGAGAACCAAGCCCGGCGCCTGCTCAACGACATCAGCCGCTACCGCGCGGTGCTGGAGCAGCGCGGTGGGCGCAAGGTGGTGGAGTCCGTGGCGGCCGCACGATGGTTGGAGGAGCGCTTCGAGCGCGCGCTCGCCGGCATCCCGCCTGAGATGGCCGCCAAGCTGGAACCCGCCGAGCTGTACCACCAGGTACTCGAGCATCGCTGGTTCCTGTCGGAGCGAGCCGGCGGCGACGTGGGCATCGACGAGACCGTTGCGTCGTACGTGGCCGACGTGCTGGCGAGTGCACCTGCCGAGCAAGTGATGACACCCGACGAGGCCTGAGCTCGCCACGATGCCGGCACGACACTGGCACCGGAATGGCCCCCGCACGGCATCGCCGACTCAGCCGGCGGCCTCGAACTCGCGCCAGATCTCGGCCCCGTCGGGATGACGCATCACCCGCGCGTGCAGCAGTTGCCGTTGCACCTCGGCCGCGATGGCCGGCTGGTCGACGGTGGCCCACTGCACCAGCCCGTTCCAGAAGCGCTCGATCAGCTCGCGACCGGCGATGGTGCCGCCATCGTTGGTGCGAAACGTGACCGCCGCACACTCGCCCAGATAGAGCTGCAGCGACGACACGTGGATCTCCTCGTCGGCGCGGATGCGGCCGACGATCTCCGCGGCTTCCTCGGCCTGCGGGCGCCGGCCCGGGAAGAGGTCGGGCGTGCGCAGAATGGCTTGCGTGTCGGCGAACCCCAGCTCGGCACGGAACTCGATGACGAGCAGGTTCATCAACAGCGACAACAGACCCTCCACCTCGGCGGCGACCTCCGGCATCCAGCGCCGGCCGACCTCCGGGCGAGCGATGTTCTCCGGCGGGTCGACATCGGGATAGGCGCCCTCACCGAACGCGAGGTCACGAGCCGCGAACCACATCTGGTCGTGCGCGCCCGCGCCGCCGGCAGCGCCCGACGCAGGATCGGCGACACCACCTTCGTCCCAGCCGTGCGCCTGCAGCAGGCCGTTGCCGAGGTGACCGATGGCCATCTGCGAGATGTCGTCGACGATGTGCGGTTGCAGCGGCGGAAACGGGATCTCGGCCAGCAGGCGACCGCGAGCCTCGATCTTGCCGATGATGGTGAGCGAGTTCCAGAACGACTCGCCCAGGCCGTGCCGCAGCAGCACACGCGACTGCGGCACCGTCGGCAGCCGCACGCCACCCAGCAACGACGAGTCGGCGTCGAGCGGCCGACCACCGCGTTCGGTGAGAGCGGCAGCCCATGCGGCGAGTGCGGGTACCCGCACCAACGCCCGCGGCGGCTGGTAGCTGCCATCGGGCAGGAAGCCGCCGTGCATGCGCCGGCCACCCACGTCGTGCGGCGCCAGATCGGGATGATCGCGCAGCAGTTCGTCGGCCGTGTACACCAGCGTGCTCATGTGGCGAGCGTACGTCTCAGGCGCGACGCGGTCGTGGCCGGACGATCACCGGGGGTCTCGGCGGTACCGCACGGTAGCCTTTCAGCCCGATGAGCCAGCTCAAGAACCGCCTGCAAGCCCTGACGTTGCTCGATCGTGCTTTCAGCGCGATGACCGATGAGGAGCTTGCCACACTCGTGGCCACGTTGCCCGAGGATCACGTCACCGCACTCGACGAGTTGTGTGGTGCTCGCGAGGGTGGCTTCACCGATGTCGAGGCGCGCAACCTGGCGATGCGCGCCACTGCCGCCCGCGGCCGCATGAACGGCGGGCTCGAGCAGATCTGCACGCTCGTCACCGATCCTGCGCTCGCCAAGTGCATCGAGGCCCTCGGCGACAACTCCGACAACCCCAGCGAAGAGCAACTGCTCGAGGTCACTCCCGCGCTGGTCGAAGAATTCGGCCTGGCTGCGACACGACTGATGCTGGCTTCCTCCGTCGCCGGGGAAGCTGCCGCGGCCGAGGTGCTCACGCGAGTGCTCAAGCACGACGAGACACTGGCGTTGCCGCCCGCCGAGCGCGTGGAGGTGGAGGTGCTGCCGGCGCGCACCGCCGACGAGGAGACGAAGGCGAAGCGCAAGGCCGCCAAGGAGAAGAAGCAGGCAGAGGCCCGCAAGGCTCGCGAGCAGCAGCTCAAAGCCCGCCACCGCTGACCTCCCTCACCGCCCTCAACCGGCTTGTACGTAAAGGCTGTCGGGTCACTACCAGGGGCTGTGAGTTCGAGGTCTTGACACACAGCGGTTGGTTCGGGGATCAGTCGAGCAGGGTGAGGGTGCCTTGCTCGTGGCGCAGCAGCCAGGCCTTCGCCTCCAACCCGGCAGCGAAGCCGGTGAGCGCACCATTGGCACCCACCACTCGATGGCACGGCACGATGATGCTGATCGGGTTGCGCCCGTTGGCGGCACCGACGGCGCGCGACTTGCGCACGTCGCCGAGGCGGCGCGCCTGCTCGCCGTAGGAGATGGTCGCGCCGTAGGGGATGCGACGCAACTGCAGCCACGCCGACTGCTGGAAGTCGGTGCCCACCGGATCCAGCGGCAGATCGAACTCGCGACGATCACCGGCGAAGTACTCCTCCAGCTGGAGCACTGCCTCGCGCAGCACCTTCGCTGCATCCGGGTCGCCATCGGCCGCCATCGGCAACCTGCCGGGTTGGGCCAGTTCGTTGGGCCACAGCACGGCTCGGAGGCCGCGCGGGCTGGCGATGAGCGTGAGCTCGCCCACTGGGCTCGGCATCGTCGCGCGCGACAGGGCGCTGGTGTCGCCGAGGGCGGGAAGCGTGGTTTCACTGCGGTTCATGGTTGCTCCTTCACAAGCTTGCCCAGAGGTGGTGCAATGCGTACGAACGCCAGGGCCGCCAGGCCTCGGCGAGTGCGGCAGCGCCGCGCGGCGACGAGTCGGCACCGAGCGCAGCGAGCGCGTGACGCACGCCGAGGTCGGTGGGCAGGAACACGTCGGGGTCGCCGAGGGCTCGCATCGCCACGTAGCCGGCGGTCCACGGGCCGATGCCCTGCAACGCCTGCAGTGCAACGACGGCCCCAGCACGATCGCTGCCGGCATCGAGCACGAGCGAGCCATCTGCCACCTGCGCGCACGCGTCGATGAGCGCGGCGCCTCGAGCCCGTGGCATGGCGAAGTCTTCCGGGCTGAGCCCGGCGATGGTGGCAGCCGACGGGAATGCATGGGTCACCCCGCCGACAGGTTCGGTCAACGGCTCACCATGTGCCGCGACCAACCTCGACGCCAACGTGCGGGCGCCGGCCACACTGACCTGCTGACCGAGCACCGCTCGAACCAGCAGTTCCGTGCTGTCGGGATGGCCGGGGGCGCGAAGGCCGGGCCGCTTCTCGATCAGTGGAGCGAGCAGTGGATCGACCGCGAGATGGTCACGTATCGATGCCGGGTCGCAGTCGAGGTCGAGCAGGCGACGCGTGCGCTGGACCGCGGCCTGCGCGTCGGCCACGTCGTCGAGCGTGAGCGCGCACGACACGGTCGCGGCACTGAGGGTGACGGAGACCACCCCGAGACCGCGCGCGAGGCGCAACGAGCGGCGATAGGTCGTGCCATCCACGCTTTCCACCCCGGGGACGGCACGGAGAGCCAGGAACCCGAGCAGAGCGTCGCCATCGAAGGGCTCGCGACACGCGAGCCGCACGGTGAGCGGACCGGCTGCGGGGCTCGGCGACCTGGCCGCTCGCATGTCGCTCGGGCTGGCGGCGTACACCTCGCGCACCGTGTCGTTGAACTGGCGCACGCTCTGGAAGCCGGCAGCGAACGCAACCTCGGTGATGGGCAACGTGGTGGTCTCGATGAGGATGCGGGCGGTCTGCGCGCGTTGCGCCCGAGCGAGTGCGAGCGGGCCGGAACCCACCTCCGCAACGAGGAGCCGGTTGACCTGTCGTTCGCTGTAGCCGAGCCGGTTGGCGAGGCCACCGACACCTTCCCGATCGACGAGGCCATCTGCGATCAACCGCATTGCGCGACCGACCACATCGGCTCGCGAGTTCCACTCCGGCGAGCCGGGGGATGCGTCGGGCCGGCAGCGCTTGCACGCTCGGTAGCCGTGCGCCTGAGCCGTCGCCGCCGCCCGGAAGAACTCGACGTTCTGGCGCTTGGGCGTGATCGCCGGACAGGATGGCCGGCAGTAGATGTGCGTGGTGCGAACAGCCGTCACGAACCAGCCGTCGAAGCGCGCGTCGCGGCTCTGGATGGCCCGGTAGCAGTGGTCGTCGTCGAGGAGCACTCGCCCAGTCTGGCGTGCTGCGACTGTCCTGACTAGCGGATTTCGGACATCACCGCCGACGAACCGATCCCGCCGTCAGAAGACTTCCGAGACATCGACGGCGACATGCAACGACTGGCCGCTGGGCGGGCCGATCACGACCCCACGCACTGGTGCGACATCGTCGTAGTCGCGACCCCACCCGAGCGTCACGTGACGCAGCGGCGGCATCTGGTTGTTGGTGGGGTCGAAGTCGATCCAACCGAACTCGCCCGCCCACACCGAGCACCAGGCGTGCGAGGCGTCGACGCCGACGAGCTTCGGCTCGCCCGGCAGCGGCACGGTTTCGATGTAGCCGCTGACGTAGCGAGCAGGCAGCCCCACGGAACGCAGCGCGGCGCACGACACGTGAGCGAAGTCCTGACACACACCGCGCCGCTCGGCGAGCACCGCGTGCATCGGCGTGGACAGGTCGCTGAAGCTGGCGTCGAACTGGAACCCGGTGAAGATGCGGTTGCACAGGTGTTGCACGGCCCCGATGACCCCACGACCCTCGGTGAAGATGTCGCCGGTGAGGTCGCCGACAGCTGCGAGTGGAGGGGTCTGCGCGGTGTGGGCGAGGAACGGCGCCACGTCGGCCGCGAGGTCGCCTCTTGCCGCTGCCGCGGTGGCGGCCACGTGCTGCCATGGAACCTCGCCAGTGGGCAGCTCACCCGTGTCGAGGCCGACCTCCGCGTGCGAGACCACGGTGAGCGAGAAGTGAGGGTGGTGCACGGCGAAGTGAACGACCCGATTGCCGAAAGGATCGAGCGACTCCTCCCACTCGTCGGGAATCGGCGACACATCGATGGCAGCGTGCCGCACCGTTTGCAGCGGGGTGTTGCGCGGCAGCAAGCGAGCCACGGTGAAACCATCCGACATCGCCGTGCCGTACGTGTACTCGGTTCGATGCATCACGCGGAAGGTGCGCACGCCTCAGAACCCGCCCATCATCGTGGGGTTCACCGGGTCGGCGAACCAGTGCTGCCCGATCGCGTCGGCCAGCGCCAACAAGGGGCCGCGAACTGCGAGCACGTACCCGTCGAGCGAGACGCGCCGCCCGCTCACGACTGCGTCGTCGATCTCTGCAATGGCTGCGGCGCTCGCCTGCTGCACCAGCTGCACGCCTTGGCTCCACGCGAGCGCCGCGACGTGCTCCCGCAATCGGTCGAGCTGGAATGCCAGCCCGCGAGGGTTGGAGTCGTCGCGCAGCAGCAGATCGAGCAATGCGTCGAGATCGACGTCGCTTCGGTATCGGCGGCGGTATGCGACAAGGCTCTCGTTGGCCGCCAGCACCGCATCGGCCAGCGGCTGCAATGCCATCGGTGGCGCATCCGCGCCGAGCGCGCCTTCCACCGAGCCAAGCACCGCGAGCGCCCGCTCGATGCGCCGGCCGAGGTCGAGGAACCGCCACGCCGGGCCGCGCACCGTGCTCTCCATCACCAGGCCCGCCAGCGCGGCCAGGTCGACCAGCACCGAATCGAGCTCGTCGCTGGGCGCATCGTCGTCGAGCAGCAGGTTGTGCGCCATCGCCAGCCTTCCCAGCACGCGACCGGTGGTCTTGCTGAGGTACTCGCGCACGGAAGACGCCTCCTGCACCAGCGACGCCAGTTGCTGGGCAGCCACCGACACCGTCGCCTGCAACGAGGCCGTGAGGCGAGCGTTGAGGGGCAGCTCGGGCGTGACCGGCACCGGCTCGTTGCGCGCCGCGGCCAGTAGCGCACCCGCACCCAGCGCCCAGCCGCCGTCGCCCACCGACGTGAGCATCGGATCCTGGTCGAGCTGCACTCCCACGACTCGGGCTGCTCGCACTGCAACCTCGGCTCGCTCGGCCGAACGCCCCAACCAGTACAGCGCGTCGGCGGCTCGCTTGGGCACTGACGGGCCGAAGTCGACCTGCGGCGGCGCCATCACCGCGACCGGGCGCGGTGCGGTGGTGCCAACCACCCACACATCCTTTGCCAGGTGGGCCGTGGGCCACTCCGGTGCGTCGCCATCGGCGAGCACCCGGCCGGCTCCGCCGAGCATCACGAAGTGCCCGTCGGGCCCGTTCAGCACCTGCAACCGCAGCACCACCGCCCGAGGCTCGAGCACCCTGTCGCCGAGCCCGGTGAACACCGGCATCGTGGCCAGCGCCGCGCCGGCCTCCAACTGCTCGAGCTGCAGGCGGTCACCCAACAGGCGCTCCGCGATGGCGCCCATGTAGGGCCGTAGCTCGCGAGCCTCGGCCAGGCCACTGCCGTACGCATTGGCCAGTGCCAGATGGCCGCTGCGGGCGCCCCACACGATGCCGGGCACACCGCTGCCGCCCCCTTGATGACCATGCTCGAGCGGATCGAGCAGGGCATCCTCGACCCGCCGATACACGACGTCGATCGGTTCCAGCCCGTCGAGCGCTCGCAGCCACAGCCGCCCTTCCCGCATCACGAGATCGGCCCCTTCGACGAGGTGGTAGCCGAGCCGGGTGGCCAGGTAGCTGTGCTCGACGTAGGTGGGGTGTGCCGGCCCCGAGGAGAGCACGACGGCACGCGGGCTGGGGCGATCGGCCGGCGCCGACGCGGTGAGCGAGCGTCGAAGCCGGTCGGCGTGAGCGCTGATGGGCGCAGCGCCGGCGGCGCGCAACCCATCGGGCAGCAACCGAGCCAGCACTGCTCGATTGAGCAGCGAGTAGCCGAGACCGCTGGGGGCGTCGGTGAGATCGTGCACGATTCGCCACCGGCCGTCGGCGGCGCGCACGACGTCGACCGCGTAGTGCACCAACCAGCGCGGCGGCGCGAACCCCGCCGTGTGAGCGCGGAACGACGGCAACGAGTACAGCAACGCCGCCGGCAGCACCCCGTCGCGGACGAGCTGTCGCTCGCCGGCACAGTCGACGAGCAACGCCTCGAGCAGTCGCATCCGTTGGATGGCCGCGTTGGAGAGCACGGCGAACTCGGCGGCGTCGATCACGAACGGCAACGGGTCGAGCCGCCACGGTCGGCTCTCCACGCGCGCCGAGGCGGACACGCCGTGACGATCGATGGCGCGCTCGAAGGCGAGTTCGTGCACGAGGTGGCCGGCGCCCTCGGCGTCGAGCAGTCGGTCGGCATCGCGTTGGCGTTCGAGCAGCGCCGAGGTCTCCATGGAGCCGACAGCCTGTTTCGCCACCGACCAGCAGGGTCGCGCTTCGCCCGCAGCGTCGAACGCTTCGTCGTAGCCGCCCTGCGGCGCGCGGTACTGATGCAGGTCCATCGCAGGTGTCATACCACTCCACGTACGAACGTGTCGTACACCCGGTCGTTGAGATCGACGAGCGCGGCCTGCACGCGGTCCATCGCGGTGTCGAGCGCCGCCCCGTCGGTTGCCTGTGCCGGCAGCGTGGCCAGCAGTGCCTCCAACGAATCCACGGACGCCATCGTTGCGTCGGGTCGGGGAAGGCGGGCAAGGGCCGACCGCATGCCCTGCACGCACCCGGCCACCGAACGCGGAAACGTCTCGTCGAACAGGAGGAAGGAGACCACTGACGAACCATCGATCGGCCCGCGATGCGAGCGCTGATACATCTGCATCGCTGTGACGCTGCGCAGCACCCCCATCCACTGCACCTCGTCGTAGTCGTCGGCCCCGGCGGGAGTGGAGAGCAGTGAAGCCGCTCGAACACCCAACACCCGCGTGGTCATGTCGGCCCGTTCGACCATCTGCCCCAGCCGCCAGAGCTCGTAGGCCTGGTCGCGACGCATCATGCCGCCGAGCACTCCATCCAGTCGCTGGCAGTCGGTGATGACGCGACCCAGGTAGCGGGCCCGGCTGCGGCGATCGACACCCGACTCGGTGTCGCGGCTGGTGAACAGGTAGAGGTCGTTGACGGCCTGCCATGCGTCGCGAGGGAACACCTCACGCGTGGTGCGCAGGTTCTCGCGCGCGGCGGCGACACTCGACACCACGCTGCCACCGTTCGACAGGTCGGCGACCAGGAAGCGCACGATGTCGCTCTCGTGGGCGCGCGCATGGCCTTCGTCGTACTCGGCACGGCTGCCGGCGACGGCGAGCAGCGGCTCCCACGACGACCCCACCCCACGGGGCAGATCGAGGATCAGCTCGGTGAAGTTGCGCACCACCCGCGCCGTGTCTTCGGCACGTTCCAGGTAGCGCGCTCCCCAGTAGAGGTTGTCGGCCACGCGCGACAGCAGCATCAGGCCTCCACGATCCAGGTGTCCTTGCTGCCGCCACCTTGCGACGAGTTGACCACCAACGAGCCGCGACGAAGCGCGACGCGCGTGAGGCCACCGGCAGACACGTAGCTGGTGGCGCCGCTGAGGATGAACGGCCGCAGGTCGACGTGGCGCGGTTCCAGCGCTCCATCGCACAGAGTGGGCACGGTGCTGAGCGCCAGGATCGGCTGCGCAACCCAGTTGCGCGGATCGGCCTCGATGCTGGCGATCGCATCGTCGAGCTCGCTGCGCGTGGCCCGGTTCCCGATGAGCAACCCGTAGCCGCCGCTCTCGTTCGCAGGCTTCACCACCAGCTCTGCGATGTGCTCGACCACGTACGCCCGTTCGTCGTCGTAGACGCAGCGATACGTGGGCACGTTGGGGAGCAACGGCTCTTCCTGCAAGTAGTAGCGGATGAGGTCGGGCATCCAGGCGTAGACGACCTTGTCGTCGGCCACACCGGCTCCGGGCGCGTTGGCGATGGCAACGTTGCCTGCACGCCACGCGCGCATCAGGCCCGGCACCCCGAGCGTGCTGTCGGCACGGAACACCTCGGGATCGATGAACAGATCGTCGACGCGGCGATAGATCACGTGCACACGCTCGAGCCCGTCGATCGTGCGCATGTACACGCACTCGTCGTCGCCGACAACGAGGTCGATGCCCTCGACCAGCGCCGCGCCGATGCGCTGCGCGAGGAACGAGTGCTCGAAGTACGCGCTGTTGTAGATGCCCGGCGTGAGCACCGCGATGGTGGGCTCGGCGATGCCCTCCGGCGCGAGTGACGACAGCATGCGGTTCAGCTCGTCGGTGTACGCGTCGACGGGCAGGATGCTCTGCTTGGCGAACAGGTCGGCGAACGCACGCTTCGAGATGGCCCTGTTCTCCAGCACGTAGCTGACCCCGCTGGGGACGCGCAGGTTGTCCTCCAGCACGTACATCGTTCCGTCACCATCGCGCACGAGGTCGCTGCCGCTGATGTGCGCCCAGACCCCGAACTTCGGGTTCGCCCCCACACACTCACGACGGAAGTTCACCGAGTGCTCCAAGAGCTCGGCAGGGAACACGCCGTCGTGGATGACCCGCTGTTCGTGGTACACGTCGTCGATGAACATGTTGATCGCGCGGAGTCGTTGCACGAGGCCGCGCTCGATGCCGCGCCACTCGTCGGCAGCGATGACGCGTGGGATCACGTCGAACGGCCAGGCGCGGTCGATGCCGCGGCCGTCGGAGTAGACGGTGAACGTGATGCCCATGCCCACGATGTCGAGCTCGGCCAGGTCCTGACGTTGCTGCAGCTCGGCGAGACCAAGGCTCTGCAGCTGCTGCACCAGCTCGGCGGCCGCACGACGCGGCGCGCCGTCATTGTCGAGAAGTTCGTCCCAGAGGTCCGCGGAGGTGCGCAGTTCGGCCATGCTCATCCACCCACCGTGTCGACCAGGCATTTCCGCAACATCACGCGACTATGACACGTTCGTGAACGACCACGTTGGCCAACGACCACCACGATGGGCCGAGTCGATGCCCGGGAACTAGCCTGCGGGCCGATGAGCAGTTCAACGACCGACGTGCGACGAGCGACCACCGCTGGGTCCGAGCCGGTTGTTGCGCCCGAGCAGAGTGACGGAGCGACCCCCGTGGCACGTCCGCCGGGTCGCGCCCTCCGGGTCGGTGGGCACTCGTACCCCTTGGTGCTCCCGAAGATCCGCGACCCGCGCCTGCACGTGGCCGCGGTCGTCATCACCATCCACACGCTGGGGCAGGTGGGCCTGCACTTCCAGGTCAGCGTCCCGCAGATCCTGGCGGCGGTCCTGACCACTGCCATCATCGGCGTGGCGGTCAGCTTTCGCGCGACCCGCACCATCGTGTGGCCGGCCAGCGCGATGCTCACCGGCAGTGGCGTGGCGCTCATCCTGCGCGTCCCGACCACGCCGCCCGGCGACCACTGGTCCACCCACAAGTGGTACGTGTTCGCCGGCGTGGCGGCCTTCTCGCTGCTGACGAAGCACGTCATCCGGTACCGCGGCGGCCCGTTGTTCAACCCGTCCAACGTCGGACTGGTCGTCGCCTTCCTCGTCCTCGGCGGCACCCGCGTGGAGCCACTCGACTTCTGGTGGGCTCCGCTCAACGGGTGGATGATCACGGCCTACGCGGTCATTCTGGTGGGCGGGTTGCTCATCACCAGGCGGCTGCGGCTGCTGGCCCTCGCCGCAACCTTCTGGATCGCCCTGGCGATCGGACTCGGCCTCCTTGCCAACTCCGGCCACTGCATCACGGCCCGCTGGGCGTTCACGCCCGTGTGCGGGTTCAGCTACTGGCGCGCCATCATGACCTCACCGGAGCTGATGATCTTCCTGTTCTTCATGATCACCGACCCGAAGACGGTGCCCAAGGGGCGCGTCGGCCGTGTCGTGTTCGGCCTTCTGGTCGCTGTCACGTCCGTGCTCCTGATGGCGCCGCAGACCACCGAGTTCGGCACCAAGATCGCCCTCCTCGGTGGCCTCGTCCTCGTGTGCGCGTCGCGGCCGCTGATCGACAGGTTGGTTCCCCTGCCGGGGTCCGCCGAAGACCGTCTGGGCCGGTTCGCGATGGCGGTGGTCGGTGGGGGCACCACACCGCGCATCGCCCAGCGCATGGCTCGGCTGGCGCTGGTCGGCGCTGCTGCCGCCGTGGTCGGCGTCGGGGTCGTCGCCGCCGGCACTTCGGCACGTGAGGTCGTCGGCGACGACGCCGAGGAAGTCATCGGCCGCGTCCCCCACGACGTGAACCCGTCCACGTTCCCCACCATCTCCGTTGATCAGGGTGTCCTGGACTGGAACCACGAGATCTCCGGAGCGGGAGCGCAGCAGATCGTGCTCACGTTGGCGGAGAACCTCGAGCTCGAGACCCAGGCCCTCCTCCGAGACGACACTGCGGTGCTGGAGGCAGTCGACCACGGCGACCGGCTCGAGCAGATGCAGGGGCGACTGCTCGACGCCCGGGCGACCGGCACGACCGTCATCGAGCGGTACCAGATCGACGACGTTCACGTCACCCTGCTGGTCCCCTTCGGTCGGCAGGACGGCCTGAGCCTGGGCCTCGAATCCACCGGCACGGTGACGACGGAGACCTACGACGAGGCCGGGAAGTTGCAGTCGAGCGACTCGTCGCCGTTCGCCTCCACGTTCGTCCTTCGCCGGGCGACGGGCGGGCGGTGGCTCAACGTGGCTCAACTGCCGCTGGATGCCGCGCCCTGAGATCCAACTCCGCCTGGCGGCCACGTCAACCCGATCGGAAGGTGGTTGAATCGGTCCATGCCCGACGAGATTCCAGACACCGACCAGTCGGCAGCGGATCAAGCAAGGAAACCGTGGCCGCGGTGGAAGCGCTTCGGCGCTCTCGCTGCAGCGCTGATCGTCGTGAGTGGTGGGGTGCTCGTGGTGACCGGGTGGCCGAGCGGCTCGGCCACCTCACCGGCCGACGGGCCACCGAACTACGTCGACGAGTCCGCCTCGGCCGGCATCGATCACACCTACGCCGGCGGCTTCGAGTTCTTCGTCGGGGGCGGTGTGGCGGCCTTCGACTGCAACGACGACGGGCGCGACGAACTCTACTTCGCCGGCGGTAGCGAGCCGGCTGCGTTGTACCGCAACGAGAGCCCGGTGGGCGGCGAACTGCGCTTCACCGAGCAGTCATCGCCGGTCACCGATCTCACCGCGGTCACCGGTGCCTATCCGCTCGACCTCGACAGCGACGGGCAGATCGACCTCGCCGTGCTGCGCCGCGGCGGCAACGTGGTGCTGCGCGGGCTGGGCGACTGTCGCTTCGAGGATGCCAACGATTCGCTCGCCATCGACGGTGGTGAGGCGTGGACCGTTGGCTTCAGTGCCACATGGGAAGGCTCGAACACGTTGCCGACCCTGGCGTTCGGCAACTACCTGACGCCTGGCGGCGACACCTGCGGCGACAGCCGACTCGTGCGGCCGGCGGCCGGCGGCAACACGTATGCGCCGCCCATCGCGCTCACGCCCGGGTACTGCACGTTGTCGGTGCTGTTCAGCGATTGGGCCCGGTCGGGGCAGCGCGATCTGCGCATGGCGAACGACCGCCACTACTACCTCGACGGCAGCGAGCAGCTGTGGCAGATCGCTCCCGGAGCGGCACCCCGCCTGTTCACCGAGTCCGACGGCTGGCGCCCGCTGCAGATCTGGGGCATGGGCATCGCCAGCCACGACCTCACGGATGACGGGCGCCCGGAGGTGTTCATCACCAGCCAGGGCGACAACAAGCTGCAAACGCTCGACGACGGCGCGGTGGGCCCCGCGTACCGAGACATCGCGCTCGATCGGGGCGTCACGGCGCAGCGTCCGTTCGTCGGCGGAGATGTCCTCCCATCCACCGCGTGGCACCCCGAGTTCGAGGACGTGAACAACGACGGCTTGGTCGACTTGTTCGTCAGCAAGGGAAACGTCGAGGCACAGATCGACAACGCGATGCGCGATCCGAGCAACCTGCTGATCGGCAAGGCCGACGGCACGTTCGTCGAAGGAGCAGAGGCGGCGGGCATCGTCAGCTACGACCGCACCCGCGGCGCCGCACTCGTCGATCTCAACCTCGACGGGATGCTCGATCTCGTCGAAGTGAACCGGCAGGTGAACGTGAGGGTGTGGCGCAACGTCGGCCGCGGCGATGCCGAGCAGCCGCAGCCGATGGGGCACTGGCTGGCGGTGCGCCTGCACCAGTCGGCTCCGAACGTCGACGCCATCGGCGCGTGGGTGGAAGTGCGTGTCGGTGAACGCACCGTGGTCCGGGAGGTCACGGTCGGGGGCGGGCACGCCGGTGGGAAGATCGGCTGGATCCACGCCGGTCTCGGTGAGGCGGCCAGCGCCGAGGTGCGGGTGCAATGGCCCGACGGTGAAGCCGGACCATGGATGACGGTCGTCGCCGACCAGTTCGTTTCGATCGATCGAGATGCCGCCGAACCGCTTCCGTGGGCCCCCCAGCAGTGAGCGCTCACCCCGACATGTGGCGATGGCGGCCGGCCGACTTCTGTACACATTCCTGACATACTCCCGCAACGTGGTACGTTCCGAGCGGAGTTGTCCGTCAACGGGCACTCGAACTCAAGGGGAGGTAGTCATGAGAACTCGACGTTGGGCAGCAGTTGCTGCAGCCACGCTGATCGTGGCCGCATGCGGTAGCGACGACAAGAGCGCCGACACGACAGCGGCTGGCGGGTCGGAAACGACCGCCGCGGCCGGAGGCGACACCACCGTCGCGGCCGGCGGCGACTGTGTCGTTGGCGTGTCGTGGAACAACTATCAAGAAGAGCGCTGGGCGAAGTGGGACGAGCCGGCCCTCAAGGCAGCCATCGAGGCCGGCGGCGGTACGTACATCTCGAACGACGCCAAGTCGTCGGCCGAGACCCAGGCCAGCAACCTCGAGAACCTCGTCACGCAGGGCGCCAACGTGCTCATCGTGCTCGCGCAGGACGGCACGGCCATCAAGCCCGCCGTCACCAGCGCCATCGAGGGCGGCGTGCCGGTCATCGCCTACGACCGCCTCATCGAGGACCCGGCGGCGCTGTACATCACGTTCGACAACCAACTCGTCGGCAAGATGCAGGCCGAGGCCGTGTTCGCACTGGTGCCGAAGGGCAACTACGTGATCATCAAGGGCAACAAGGCCGATGCCAACGCAGACTTCCTGCGCTCCGGCATGGAACTGGTCATCGGTGAAGCAGTCGCGAGCGGCGACATCACGATCGTCGGCGAGGACTACACCGACAACTGGGATCCCGCCAAGGCCCAGGCGAACATGGAGCAGTTCCTGACGGCTGCTGACAACAAGGTCGACGCCGTGCTGGCGGAGAACGACGGCATGGCCGGTGGCGTCATCGCGGCGCTCGACGCCCAGGGCCTCGCGGGCAAGGTGCCCGTGTCCGGCCAGGACGGCGATCAGGCGGCGCTCAACCGCGTCGCACTCGGCACGCAGACGGTCGACGTCTGGAAGGATGCTCGTGCACTCGGCACGGCTGCCGGCGAAGCCGCCCTCCAACTGTGCAAGGACGCAGACGCCTCGAAGGTGGCGGGCGCATCGCCGTTCACCACGCCCGGCGGCAACGACCTGGCAACGATCCTGCTGACCCCGATCCCCGTCACCCAGGACAACCTGGACGTCGTGCTCGACGCAGGCTGGATCGACAAGGCAGCGCTCTGCGACGGTGTCGATGCCACCAAGGTGGCGGTCTGCGCCTGAGCGCAACGAAGTGATCACATGAAATGATGAATGCCCCTCGCCCGCCTCGTTGCGAGCGAGGGGCATTCCTTCATCCCGGCACAGCACACCAGCACAATCTCGAAAACAAGTGAGGACGACGATGACCGAGACCGCTCCCGCAGTCGACACAACAGGGAGCGAACGATCGCGTCGGTCGTGGCGCGAGTTCGTGTCGTCGAGCGGCATCGATACACGGCTGCTCGGCATGGTCGTCGCGCTGGCAGTGATCTGGATCGGGTTCAACGCGCTGTCCGGGGGCAAGTTCATCACGTCCCGCAACCTGTGGAACCTGTCGGTGCAGAGCGTCTCGATCGGCATCATGGCCACCGGCATGGTGTTCATCATCGTCACCCGCAACATCGACCTGTCGGTCGGCTCGCTGCTCGGCTTCCTCGGCTACACGATGGCCCTGGTGCAGACCGACGGCCGCATCTCGGTGCTCGGCTTGAACCTCACCATCGACAGCCTCAAGGACAACCCGTGGTACACGTGGATCATCGCGCTTGCGGTGGGCCTGATACTCGGAGCGCTCGTCGGGCTGCTCCAGGGTTCCCTCGTGGCGTACGTGGGCGTACCCGCCTTCATCGTCACACTCGGCGGCTATCTGGCGTGGCGCGGCCTGATCTTCCGCACCGGCGGCAAGCAAGGCCAGACCCTCGCCCCGCTCGACGAGACGTTCCGCTACCTCGGTGGTGCCCCGGAGCGGTCGCTCGGCGATTGGAAGACCTGGATCGTCGCCGGGCTCGTGTGCGCGGGCATCGTGTCCAGCATCGTCATGGCCCGTCGCCGGCGGCAGCGCCACGACCTCGTCGTGCGATCGCTCTCGATGGACGTCGGGTTCGCGATCGCCGGCTGCGTGGCCGTCGTCGTCGGGATCTGGCTGGTCGCCGTCAAGTACGCATCACCCACCACTGGTGAGCCTGTCGGCATCGCCTACCCCGTGCTCATCCTCATCGGGGTGACGCTGATGATGACCTACCTCGCCCGCCGCCGCCGTTTCGGGCGCTACATCTTCGCCTACGGCGGCAACCCCGAAGCCGCCGAGCTCGGGGGCATCAACACCCGCCGCACCATCACCTACACGTACATGGTGATGGGCATGCTGTGCGCCGTCAGCGCCGCCATCCAGACCGCTCGCCTCAACTCGGCCACCACCAACCTCGGCATCCAGAACGAACTCGACGTCATCGCCGCGGCGGTCATCGGCGGCACATCGTTCTCCGGCGGCATCGGCACGATCCCGGGCGCGGTCCTCGGCGCAGTCGTCATGCAGTCGCTGCGCTCCGGCATGTCCCTGCTCAACATCGACTCACCCTCCCAGGACATCGTCGTGGGTGTGGTGCTCGTCACCGCTGTCGCCATCGACGCACTCATCCGTCAACGGCGCCGCACATCGGTGTTCGGGGCGCTCGGCGCCGGCGTTCTCGTCGCCGCCTGGGTCATCCAGACGGGCCGGCCGTGAGCCGAGAAGGGGGCGCCGACATGACCGACACCAGCACTGCCGACACGACTGTCACCGACACCCGGGGCGTGCCGCTGTGCGAGCTGCGCGACATCAAGGTGGCGTTCGGTGGCCTGCACGCCGTCGACGGTGTCACCGTCGACCTGTACCCGGGCGAGGTCATCGGCTTGGTCGGCGGCAATGGCGCCGGCAAGTCCACGCTCATCCACACGCTCTCGGGTGCACACCCCGCCGACGCCGGCGAGATCCGCATCAATGGCCAGACCGTGGTCATCCACAACCCGCGCGACGCCCGCAACTACGGCGTAGAGGTCATCTACCAGAAGCTCGCGCTGGCCGACAACATCGATGCTGCAGCCAACGTGTTCCTCGGGCGCGAGCTGCGCACCAAGACCGGGTCGCTCGACGATGAGGCGATGGACTCTGCCACGCAGAAGGTGATGCAGCGCCTCAACCCGCGCTTCAAGAACCTGAAGACGGCGGTGAAGTCGCTGTCCGGCGGCCAACGACAGTCGGTCGCCATCGCCCGCGCCGTGCACTTCAACGCGCGGATCCTCATCATGGACGAGCCCACCGCCGCGCTCGGGCCTGCCGAGACCGCGCAGGTTCGCGACCTCATCACTCAGCTGAAGGCCGAGGGCATCGGCATCTTCCTCATCAGCCACGACATCCACGACGTGTTCGACCTGGCCGATCGCATCAGTGTGATGTTGCAGGGCAAGCTCGTCGGCACGGTGAACAAGAACGACGTCACCAAGGACGAGGTGCTGGCGATGATCATCGCCGGCAAGCAGCCCGGAGAATCCACTAAGCACGAGTTGGCCGCGCTGCACGATTGACCACGGCGGCCTTCAGTCGAGGCAAGTCGGTTGGGCCCGGTGAAGGTGAGCTGCCACCAGCATCGACGATCTCCAGTCTCCGCCGGCGTCAAGGTTGGAGTTGCCAGAATGCCGAGGTGAGGCCGACCGTGTCGAGAAGCCGCTGTGTCTCGGCCACCGTCCTTGGCCTGAACGAGGGAGAGAGCCGATCGCCGTACCAGTGCTGCGAGAGGCTCCACATCGTGGTGAGGCTGACGGCTTCACGACCGGCTCGGCGGTTGTCCTTCGACCGAAGGAACTCGATGTTGCTTCAAGTGAAGACGATGTCGTCCCACCATTGACTGGCGGGGAGTGGAAAGCAGATGTAGCCCTCGGTGTGACCGAGTTCGCCTTCGGCGACGGTGAGATGAGCTGGCTCACCCGTGTCTGCCCACGTTGATTCGATGCGGCCGTTGCTGTGGAGTGCCGCCAGGATGGCCAGGGAGTCCCAGGCACAGTTCGCCCACCATGCGCCTTGCGATGTCGTGACCATCCACTTCGTCGGCTCGGAAGCGAACGGCAACGCCATTCGGATCTCACCCTGCCGCCCCGGACGGTCGTCGAGCACGAGCATGTGTCGGTCGTGAAGCTCACGAAGCAACACGTCGACGAGTTCGGCGGCGCCGACCGTCTGCGCAAGTTCGGCCCGGGCGGGCGCCACGCCGGTCTCGACGAAGTGGCGATAGACGATCAACCGGAGCTCGAGCGCATCCACAGGTGAGAGCGTAGAGGGGCACGATCAGACGAGATGGAACTCGGGTCGGAGAAGGAGGCCGCTCAGGCGTCGATGATCTCGACCCTCACGCGCTTGTTGCCCTTACCCTTGTTCTCCAGCTTTGTCACCCTCAGACGGCCCACCTCGGCGGTACTGCGCACGTGTGTTCCACCGTCGGCCTGCTTGTCGAGCCCGACGATGTCGACCACCCGTATCTCAGAAACTGAGGTTGGAATGAGGCTCACCTTGGTGCGGATGAGATCCTCGTCCTGCACCGCCGCGTCGCGAGGTAGGAACGACACCTCGATCGGATGATCGGCAGCGAGCGCCGCGTTGACCAGTTCCTCGATGCGGGGGCCGAACCCCTCCGGCAACGGATCGAACTCGAAGTCCATCCGCGCGGACAACGGCTCCATGTTGCCGCCCGTCACGGGCACCTGCCACTCGTTCCAGATCACCCCGCACAGCACGTGCAACGCAGTGTGGGTGCGCATCAGCTGGTGACGACGATCCCAGTCGACCTCGCCCTGCACTTCGGCGCCTTCGGCAGGCAGCGGGCCTCCAACCACGGTGTGCCACACGTCGGCGCCCTCCTTGCGCACGTCCGTGACAGTGAGACCGGCAAGCACGCCCGTGTCGCAGGCCTGCCCACCGCCGGTGGGGTAGAACGCGGTGCGGTCGAGTGCGATCGCGTCTTCGCGCAGACCGGCGACACGTGCGGAGAATCGGGTGAGGTAGGCATCGCGGAGGTACAGCAGTTCGGTCACCCCCCGAGTCTGCCCTCTCAGCGCTGCGCTCGGGTGACGGGCGTTAGCGTGGCCCCGTGACGAACGACTCCAGTTCCACCGCCCACCGAGCCATCGCGTTGCTCGACCTCACCGAGCTCGGCGACCACGCCACGGTCGACGACGTGACGGCGCTCTGCACTCGAGCCATCGGGCCGCACGGGAAGGTCGCCGCGGTGTGCGTGTGGCCGCGCCACGTCGCACACGCCGCACGGCAGCTGGCCGCCACTGGCGTGCGCATCGCAACCGTCGTCAACTTCCCGTCGGGCAACGACGACATCGATGCCGTCGTCGAACTGGCCCGGGCCGCGCAGCTCGACGGCGCCGACGAGATCGACCTCGTGCTCCCCTACCGCGCGTTCCTCGCCGGCGATCACGCTCGCGGGGCGGCGATGATCAGTGCTGTCAGGCAGGCCGTCGCCGCCGGCTCGGGCAAGACGCTGAAGGTGATCCTGGAGACCGGCGAGCTCGTCGACCTGGCAGTCATCCGGGCGGCCGCCGAGCTGGCCATTCGCCACGGCGCCGACTTCATCAAGACCTCCACCGGCAAGACCCCCGTCAGCGCCACGCTCGGCGCCACGCAGGTGATGCTGCAGGTCATCCACGACCTCGACCCTGCAGTGGGCCTGAAGCCCAGCGGCGGCATCCGCACGCTGGCCGAGGCTGCCGCTCACCTCGCCCAGGCCGACACGATCATGGGGCCCGCCTGGGCTTCCCCGGCAACGTTCCGATTCGGTGCCAGCGGATTGCTCACCGCACTGGCAGCGGCCATCGACGGCGACACCACCGTCACCGGCAAGGCGGCCTACTGATGATCCCGCAGGAGCTCATCCGAGCCAAGCGCGATGGCAAGGTGCTCAGCGACGCCGACATCGCCACGTTCATCGCCGGCCTCGTCAACGGCGCGGTCACCGAGGGGCAGGCGGCCGCGTTCGCGATGGCCGTCTACTTCAAGGGCATGAACATCGACGAACGAGTCGCGCTCACCAAGGCCATGCGCGACAGCGGCACGGTGCTGGCATGGGATCTTCCCGGGCCGGTGCTCGACAAGCACTCCACCGGCGGCGTGGGCGACACGGTGAGCTTGATGCTGGCCCCGATGGTGGCAGCGTGCGGCGGCTACGTGCCGATGATCTCCGGTCGCGGCCTGGGCCACACCGGCGGCACGTACGACAAGTTCGAGTCCATTCCCGGCTACGTCGCCGCGCCGACGATGACGAAGTTCCGCTCGGTCGTGGGCAAGGTCGGGTGTGCGGTCATCGGCCAAACCCCGGATCTTGCTCCGGCCGACAAGCGCTTGTACGGCATCCGCGACGTCACCGCCACGGTGGAGAGCATCGGGCTGATCACGGCATCGATCCTGTCGAAGAAGCTCGCCGCCGGCCTGCAGGGCCTGGCGATGGACGTGAAGGTGGGCAACGGCGCGTTCATGCCCACGCTCGCCAAGGCTCGCGAGCTGGCCACCAGCATCGCCCAGGTCGCCACCGGCGCCGGGCTGCCCACCACCGCGCTCATCACCGACATGGACCGCCCGCTGGCCGACGTGGCCGGCAACGCGCTGGAGGTCGCCTACGCGGTCGATTACCTCACCGGCGTACGCCGCGAGCCGCGCATGCACGAGGTCACGATGGCGCTGTGCACCGAGATGCTGCTGCACGGCCGGCTCGCTCGCACGCCCAAGGCGGCACGAGCCAAGCTGCAGACGGCGCTCGACTCCGGCGCGGCAGCAGAGAAGTTCGAGCAGATGGTCGCCGCGCTCGGCGGGCCGAAGAAGTTCGTCGACAACCCGTGGAAGGCGATGGAGCGCGCCCCGCTGCAGGCCCCCATCGCTCCCCCGCATGCAGGCCCGGTCACTCGCATCGACACCCGCGCCGTCGGCATGGTGGTGGTCGCACTCGGCGGCGGTCGCACGCGCCCGCAGGATCCTGTCGACCACGCCGTCGGCCTCACCGGCCTGGCCGGCATCGGCGACGTAGTCGGCACCGACTGCCCGCTCGCCGTGGTGCACGCCCGCACGCAGGCACAGGTGGCCGAAGCAACGGCGCTGCTGCAGGCCGCATACCGCATCGGCGGTAGACCGGCAACCCCGTTCGAGCCCGTGCTCGACCGCATCACCGTGTAACCGCGCGACCGTGTGACGGGTTCCCCACTCGGCGATGGCCGTCGAGCCACCCGGCCGGCGACCTACTGAGCGGGCTGCGGCTCCTTGGGGAGGCCCAGCACGCGCTCGCCGACGATGTTGCGCTGGATCTGGCTGGTGCCACCCCAGATGGTCTCGCTGCGGCTGAAGAAGAAGGCGCTCATCATCGGGCTCACCGGGTAGCCCTCGCGACCCTTGTCGCGCGACGTGCCCGGCCAAGAACCGCCGGCGGCACCGGTGTCGACCAGCATCGACGACGCCCCCTTGATGTCGAGGGCCAGCTCCATCGCGGCCTTGTGCATCTCGGTCCAGAACATCTTGTTGGTGGCACCGAGCGCCGCCACGCCGAGGTCCTTCGACCCGGCCAAGGTTGCCGACAGCGAACGCAGGCCGTTGATGCGCAGCAGTTGGATCTTGGTGTAGTACTCCATCAGTCGCTGGCGGATGAGCGGCTCGTGCACGGCGCCGTTGTCGGTGGCGTCGGCGAGCATCAGCTTGAACTCTTCCTCGAAGCGCCGGTAGCCGGTGGTGGCGCTCATGCCGCGCTCGAACGCGAGCGTGCTGTTGGCCACCTTCCACCCGTTGTTGACGCCGCCGACCACGTTGTCCTTCGGGCAGCGGGCCTCGGTGAAGAACACCTCGCAGAACTCGGCGGTGCCGTCGGGCTGGGTGATGCCGCGCACCTCCACACCCTCTTGGTGCATGGGCACCAACAGGTAGCTGATGCCCTTGTGCTTGGGCGAGTCGGGGTCGGTGCGGGTGAGCAGGAAGCAGTAGTCGGCGTGGTGCCCGCCGGTGGTCCACACCTTCTGGCCGTTGATGACCCACTCGTCGCCGTCGAGCACCGCCGTGGTCTTCAGCGAGGCCAGGTCGCTGCCGCTGTTGGGCTCGCTGAAGCCTTGGCACCAGCGCATCGTGCCGTTGAGGATCTTGGGCAGGAACTCCTTCTTCTGCTCCTCGGTGCCCCACTGCAAGATGGTGGGGCCGACGAGCGTGTCGCCGAAGAAATCGGCGCGCAACGGTGCTTTCACACGGGCGAACTCCTCGGCAAGCACCACACCCTCCATGGTGGAGAGACCCTTGCCGCCGTACTCCTTGGGCCAGGTGGCGCAGATCCAGCCGCCGGCGAACAGCTTCGCCGGCCATCCGGCGTTGAACGCCTTGCGCTCGTCGGGCGTCATCTCCAACGACTGCCCTTCGGCACTCGCCGCGCACCATCCGGCGGGCAGGTTCGCTTCCAGCCAGTCGCGGATCTCGCTGCGGAACAGCTCGGCTTCGGGGGTGTAGCTCAAGTCCATGTCACCAGTATTGACCCACGGGTCAAGTCATCGCCAGTCGGCGTCGCAACCACGCCGAAAGACCCTGGTGATGCACGTTGTGGTGGCGTAGCTTCGCGCTCATGCCCGGCACCGCGAACGGCTCACTCGACGCGCTCTTCCCTGCCGACATGGCCGCCAAGGCCGAACAGCTGGGCGTCACCAAGGCGCACCTCCCGCTGCGCCGCCTGGTGCCACTGGGCGTGCTGGCCGGCGCCTTCATCGCGCTCGGCGCCAACTTCTCCACCGTCGTCACCGCCGGCACTGGGCTCGATGCGGGCGTCTCGCGCGCGCTCGGCGGCGTGGTGTTCGCGCTCGGCCTCATCCTGGTCGTGGTCGGTGGCGCAGAGCTGTTCACCGGCAACACCCTCATCGTCATGGCGTACGCCAGTCGCCGCGTCACCGCCACGGCGCTGCTGCGCAACTGGCTCATCGTCTACGTGTCCAACTTCGTCGGCGCCGCAGCCACCGCGATGCTCGTGGTGGCATCCGGCCGGCTCTCCGCCGGCGACGGCGCCGTTGGGTTGCGCGCATTGCGGATCGCCGAGACGAAGGGCGCCGTGGGCTTCGGTGAAGCCATCGCCAGTGGCGTGCTCGCCAACTGCCTGGTGTGCCTCGCCGTGTGGATGACCCTCTCCGCGCACACGCTGGTCGACAAGGTCGTGGTCATCGTGCCGCCGGTGGCAGCCTTCGTCGCCGCCGGGTTCGAGCACAGCGTGGCCAACATGTACTTCTTCCCAGTTGCGTTGTTCCAGCGGGCATGGGCGCCCGATCGCTTCTGGGCGGCAACCGACACCCCCACCAGCGGCTTCCCTCACGTCAGCTGGCAGCACTTCCTGGTCAGCAACCTGCTGCCGGTCACCATCGGCAACATCGTCGGCGGCGCCGTGCTGGTCGGCCTCGTCTACTGGTTCGTGTACCTGCGGCCTGCCGACCACGCCGGCTGAACGGTTTACACGCCGTTCACAGAGGCAGAACAGCTGCGAAATCATCGCCTCGTAGGTTCGGGTCATGGCCAGCCCTGCTCCTGCCTCGAGCCTCGATGCCCACCCCCTCGCGTATCAGGGCCGACAGGAGCGGGCTGTGCTGGCCGTATTGCTCGCCAACCGCAATCGGGTGGTCGGCCGCCGTGAGCTCGCACGACAGGCGGGCCTCGCCGAGCTGAACCAGCGCCGCTGCGACAGCGTGCTGGTGGGCGTGCGACGGCAGTTGGGCCCCGACTCGATCATCACCGTCCGCAGCCGTGGCTGGATGCTGGCGGACCACGCGGTGCCCGCAGCGCAAGCGTTGCTCGCCGGCGACCCGGCGTGATCGCCGCCACTGACGGCGTCGATCTCGCTCGCCTGCTGCTCGATCTGCTGATCGTTCTCGCTGCGGCGAAGCTGCTCGCCGAACTGGCCGAACGCGTGCGCGTGCCGGCCGTGCTGGGTGAGATCCTCGCCGGCATCCTGATCGGACCGTCGGTGCTCGGACTGGTCGACATCACCGACACTCGCGGCGTGTCGCTGACCATGTTGGCCGAGATCGGTGTGCTGCTCCTGCTGGTGCAAGTGGGCATGGAGATGGACCTGGTGGAGCTGCGCAAGGTCGGAGCCACATCGTTGGTAGTGGCTGTCATCGGCGTGGTCGCACCGTTCGCCAGTGGCATGGCCGTGGCACTGGCCTTCGGCGAGTCCACCAACACCGCCATCTTCATCGGGGCCGCACTCACCGCCACCAGCGTGGGCATCACCGCTCGCGTGTTCGGCGACCTCCATGCGCTGGCCACCACCGAAGCCCGTGTGGTGCTCGGTGCAGCAGTCGCCGACGATGTGCTCGGCCTGGTCATCCTCACCGTGGTGGTGAAGGTGGTGACCGGTGGCTCCGTCGGCGTGGGCATCGTGGCATCGACACTCGGCATCGCCGTGCTGTTCCTGTTGGTGACGGGCGTGGTCGGGCTGCTGCTGGTACCGAGGGCGCTCGACGTGATCCATGCCAAGGCGAAGTCGCCCGCCACCGTCACGGTCGCTGCGTTCGCGCTGACCCTCGGCTTCGCCCAATTGGCCGACTCGGCCAAGCTGGCGTTCATCATCGGGGCCTTCATGGCCGGCATCTCCATCGGGCGCAGCCGCCAGCACGAGCGCATCGCACGCGATCTCGGCGCGGTGGGCAACATCTTGATCCCCGTGTTCTTCGCCCAGATCGGCATCAGCGCCGACCTCTCTGCAATGGTGAAGCCGCAGGTGCTCGGCATCGCCGCAGTGCTCACCGTGGTGGCCGTGGCCGGCAAGATGGCGGCTGCACTCGGCGCGTTCGGCATCCGGGCCGACCGCCTGCTCATCGGCCTCGGGATGATCCCGCGCGGCGAGGTGGGCCTGATCTTCGCGTCGATCGGTCTCAGCAACGGTGTGTTGGGAGACGACCAATACGGCGCATTGCTCATCGTCGTGCTGCTCACCACCATCCTCACGCCACCAATGCTGCGCTGGCGGCTGGGGCAAGCCGGCGCAGCAGCAACCGACGACGCCGACGTGACGCCGGAACCGACCGGCGGCTGGCTCTCAGTGGTGCGCGGCGAGATCGTGCTCGACGGCACTCCCCCGGTCTCTGCGACCGTGCCACTGGCGCTGCGCACCGCAACGCTCTCGACCAGCGCACGACCTTCGGCGGCGTTGCTGGACTGGTTCGGCGATCATCGCAACGTCTCGCTGGCCTGGCACATGGACGACACACCGGCGCTCGTCCGCCTGCTGCGCGACGACAACCCGAAGGCCTGGCGCTTCCTCGACGTCTCCGGAGTGATCGAGCGGGCGCTGCCCGAGGTGGCGGCGTCGATGGCTCGCCGACGAGCCGACCTGGGTGATCTCGACCCCATCGGAGCGCTGCGGTTCCCCATGGTGGGCAGGTTGGACGACCTCGCGCCGCAAATGGGTCTGGCCGACGACCAGTTGGTGCTCGCCGCGTTCGTCAGCGACACGTGCGGCGAGAGCGGCGGCAGTGGTGGACCCGGCGGTAACCCCTGCGCAACGACGCTGGCCCAGCGGCTCGTAGCGCCGGCAGAAGCGGAGCGCCTGCTCGCCATCGTTGCCGATGCAACGCTGTTGCGAGCCGGAGTGAACGACCCGAACGCCTTCGGGGAACACGAGTTGCTGCAGCTGGCGACTCACCTCGCCAGCCCGGCACATGCGCGCGACGCCTACGAACTGGCGATTGCGAGCGGGCCGCTTCCCGGCTGGCAACGAGATGCGCTCGGCGAACGACTGCGGCTGGTCACCGAGGCCCTCGAGCACCCGGAGCTCACCGGGAGCCAGGCGAACAACCTCGCCGCCGCCAGGCGCATCGCTGCCGAGCACCTGCTCGAAGAGACCGAACCCATCGAGCGCCTGCGGTTCGCGTCGAACAGCTACCTGTTGTCGCACGAGCCGAGCGAGCTCGCGCGCCAAGCGCGGCTGGTCGAGCCACTGCCGCGTTCGGGCACCGTGCGCGTGGCGGTGTCTCCCGACCCGGAGCCCGACCACTGGCGCATCGATGTCGCCTGCCGCGACATCACCGGTCTGCTGGCGCGATTGACCAAGGTGCTCACCGACCATCACCTCGAGATCGAGGCCGCAACCATCGCCACCTGGCCCGACGGCGCGGTGCTGGACAGCTTCCTCGTCCGCAGCCGTGAGCGCCCCGCGGCAAAGCTGCTCGCCGAGGCGTTCGAGGCACACCTGCATGGCGCACTGCCGGTCGCGGCGATGCCAGACCTGACGCTCGCGTTCGACAACCACGCCCTGCCCTGGCACACCTCGGTCATCGTCAGCGGCCCCGACCAACCGGGCGCGCTGCTCGCCGTGAGCACCGCGTTCGCTCGTGCCAAGCTGGTGGTGCACACGGCTCGCGTTGCGTCGCGAGGTGCGAGCATCGACGACCGCTTCACGGTCACCGATCGCCTCGGGCACAAGCTCACCGACGCATCGATGCACGTGGTGCAGCAGTACCTCGCCGGCGAAAAGACGCCGCGCTGGCCGCGCCGCTGACCCTTCGCGCCGCCCGTACGCGAACGCCACACAGCCGAAACACGGTGGCCCCTACGGGGAAACAGCACCCCTCTACCGTGCCACCGTCCGGTCCAACGCCGTGCCGACACCCCTGCCCCTTTTCGTAACTCGGAGGAATTCTCTTGCGTACTCGTTCCGTACTCAAATATGTGCTGGGAGGCACGATCGGCGCGGCGGTGCCAGCACTAGTGCTTGCCGGTAGCGCCTTCGCCGACGAAACCGATGACAAGATCAGCGCAGCCGTACAGCCGCTGACGGAGTCCACCAACCTGTTGTGGGTGGTGATCGGCGCGATCCTGGTCATCTTCATGCAGGCCGGCTTCGCACTCGTCGAGACCGGCTTCACTCAGAAGAAGAACGCCGCTCACGTGATGAGCAGCAACTTCGCCATCTTCGGCCTCGGCTTCGTCGGCTTCATGTTCATCGGCTTCCCGTTGGCCTTCGGTGGCTTCAGCTACCCCGGCTACTTCGGCCTCGATGCCCCGATGAACGCAGAGCCACTGATCGGCTCCGGTAACTGGGCGTTCCTGTGGAGCGGCTGGGACCACCTCGGTGATGCCGCCTCACCGGCGCTGCTGGCGTTCTTCCTGTACATGGTGGCCTTCATGGACACCGTGGCCACCATCCCCACCGGCTCGATGGCCGAGCGCTGGAAGTGGAAGAGCTTCGTGGTCTGGGGCCTGTTCTGCGGCGCCATCTACTACCCCATCTTCGCTGCCTGGACCTGGGGCGGCGGCTGGCTGGGCAAGACGTGGGACACCATGGGCCTCGGTGCCGGCTACGTCGACTTCGCCGGTTCCGGCGTCGTGCACGCCGTTGGCGGCGTCGCCGCTCTGGCGGGTGCCATCGTGCTCGGGCCGCGTCGCGGCAAGTACGGCCCCGACGGCAAGCCGCGGGCCATCCCCGGTCACAACCTGCCGATGGCAATGCTCGGCTGCTTCATCCTGCTGTTCGGCTGGTTCGGCTTCAACGCCGCTTCCACGTTCGCCTCCAGCGACATCCAGTTCGCCACCGTCGCCACCAACACGGCCATCGCTGCCGCCATCGGTGCCACGGCTGCCATGTTCTGGGTCATGAAGCGCACCGGTAAGCCCGACCCGGGCATGATGGTCAACGGCATGCTCGCCGGCCTCGTGGCCATCACCGCCCCCTGTGCCTTCGTCGGCCCGTGGGCGGCGGCCGTCATCGGCCTCATCGCCGCCATCGTGGTCATCGAGTTCGCCTGGTGGCTCGACCGCAAGGGCGTCGACGATCCGGTGGGCGCGGTCGCCGTGCACGGCATCGGCGGCACGCTCGGTGTGCTGTTCGTGGGCGTGTTCGCCAACGGCAAGTACGGCGCCGCGTGGAACCTCTCCGACAGCTCGGGCGTGAAGGGCATCCTGTACGGCGACGCCGGCCAGCTCGGCGCTCAGGCCCTTGGTGCGGTCGTCATCTGGACCGTGATCTTCGGGATCGCATTCGCGTTCTTCAAGATCCAGAACAAGTTCACCAAGGACGGCGGCATCCGCCTCTCCGAGGAGATCGAGATCGAAGGCGCCGACCTGCCCGAGATGGGCGTGATGGCCTACAACGACTGAGCCGAACCCGGCTCGACAGATCCGGCACGAGAGTGACCGGAAAGGGGCACCCCGGGCCAGGTGAGCAATCGCCTGGCCCGGGGACACTTCTTCCCAGCGCTCACGCCGACCACCACTTTTGTTCACAAGGAGTCAGTACATGAAGCTCATCACCACCATCATCAAGCCGTTCAAGGTCGACGACGTGAAAGACGCGTTGAAGGCCCTCGGAGTACAGGGCATGACCGTCACCGAGGTCAAAGGGTTCGGTCGCCAAGGCGGCCACACCGAGACCTACCGCGGCGCCGAGTATCAGATCGAGTTCGTCCCCAAGGTGAAGATCGAACTGATCGTCGACGATGCGATCACCGACCAGGTCGTCGACGCGGTCAAGGCGGCGGCCGCCACCGGCAAGATCGGCGACGGCAAGATCTGGGTGACGTCGGTCGACCGGCTCATCCGCATCCGCACCGGCGAGGAAGGCCTCGAGGCCATCTAGCCGCTGACGACCTGCCGGTCAGCCGGCAAGCGCGGACTTCAAGTCCGCACGAACCTGTTCGAAGTCGCCCTCGGCAATGCGTCCGTCGGGCGACTTCGACGTTTTCACGTAGAACACGTCGACCACCTCGTGACCCAGGGTGGCGACCATGGCCGCACGCACGTCGAGCCCCATGCCGGTGAGCGCGTGCGACAGCCGGTACAGCACGGCCGGCGCATCGGGCGCCCGCACCTCGATCACCGTTGTCGACTCGGACGCCTCGTTGCTGACCAGAACCTCGAACCGCGGCGAGGCCGCAGCCTGTGGCCGGCGGCGCGACGCCGACCGCAGTCGTTGCTCCAATCGGCTGGCGATGTCGACGTCGCCACTCACCGCTCCGCGGAGGTCGTTCTCGATGCGCTGCCAGTTGGGCGTGACCCCTGCGCTCTTGGAGATGCGGAACTCATCGACGGCCACCTCGTCAGCACTGGTCGCCGCCGCTGCGTTGACCACGTCGAGCCCGTGCAACGCGAGCACGCCGGCGATCGTCGCGAACAGGCCCGTCCGATCGCGACTGGCGGTGCGCAACACCTCCACATCACCCAGATCCTCGTGCTCGGTGTGCACGGCCCCCGGCACATCGCTCACCAGCGCCGCAAGTCGTTCGAGGTGACGCGCGACCGGGGCCGTGCGCGACATCGACTCCTGCCCGCGCAACACACCTGCAGCAGCGGTGACGAGCTCGTCGAGCAGTGACTGCTTCCACGCCGACCACGCGGCAGGGCCAGTTGCCTTGCTATCGGCCTCGGTGAGCGCCCGTAACAGCTGCAGAGTACCGAGATCGCCGACCGCCTCGGCGACCACTTGCGCCGTCCGGGGATCGCTGAGATCGCGACGGGTGGCCGTCTCGGGCAGCAGCAGGTGCAGTGCCACCATCGATCGCACGACCTCGCGGTCGTCGTCCGGCAACCCCATTCGCGCCGCGACATCGTCGATCAGTCGCACTCCGGCATCGGTGTGATCACCCGGGTGCCCCTTGCCGAGGTCGTGCATCAACGCACCCAGCAGCAGCAGGTCGGGGCGACCGACGTCGCGCACGAAGGCGCTGGCGTTGGCCACTGTCTCGAGCAAGTGGTGGTCGACGGTGAACGTGTGGAACGCGTTGCGTTGCGGCAGGCTGCGAACCGCCCGCCACTCGGGCAGGTACCGACTGAACAGGTCGTAGCGCTCCAACGCCTCGACGGTGGGCACCACCGCACGGCCGGCGCCCAGCAGGCTGACGAAGGCGCGCAGGGTGTTCTCGGTCCACGCCTCGCCTGGGGCCACACCGCGACTGGCCAGCATGCGCAGCGAGCGCCCGTCGAGGGGAAGCCCGGCGTGTGCGGCTGCTGCTGCGAAGCGAAACACGAAGGAGGGCGAGTCGAGGTCGGCACCATCGGCAACGCCGGCCTCCTCGTCGATCACCACGATGCCCGGTGCGAGCGTGGCACTGACACGAGTGCCACTCGTCGCTCTCCCACCCGTGCGAATGAGCCGTTCGATGCGTCGCCAGAAGCGATCGGCCGCCCACTCGATGGCGTGTGCAGAACCGGCCACCTGCAGCATCAGCGCGTCGGCATCGGCATACCCCATGGCGGCAGCAACGCGATCCTGGTCCTGCAGGAGCAGCATGTTGGTGGCGCGCCCGGTGGTGCGATGCAGCTCGCAACGCACGGCGAGCAAGAGATCGGCCGGGCCGGCGAGGTCTTCGATCGGCGCCTCCAGCGCCGCCGCGACATCGGAGCGATCCACACGCAGCGCCCAGCGGATCATGTCGTGGTCGCGCAACCCCCCGCGCCCGTCCTTCAGATCCGGCTCGAGCAGCGATGCCACGTCACCGAAGCGCTTCCATCGCTGATGACCGTTCTCCAGCAAGCGCTGCAACCAGACGAACGGCCGGCGACGCCATTGCTCCAAGGCCGCTCGCTGCACCTCCGCGGCCACGTGCGGGTCACCGGCGAGTGGTCGCACGGTCAGCACCGACGTGGCGGTATCGAGGTCGTCGCCGGCGAGCTGCAGCAGCGATTTCACCGAGTGCACTGCAGGGCTCAGCTTCAAGCCGGCGTCCCACAGCGGGTACCACAGCGCTTCCGCCATCTCCTTGACGAGGGACTCCTTCGCTTTCGGCGGATGCAGCAGCACCACGTCGATGTCGCTGCCGGGAGCGAGCACGCCGCGCGCGTAGCCGCCGGTGGCAATGACCGCCCACTCCGCTGGAAGCTCGCCGGCCAGGCTCTCGAACCACGAGTCGGTGTGTTGCGAAAGACGACGCGCAAGACCTCGCCCGGCCAGCGCTTCGTCAGCGACGAGAGCGGAGCGAACTCGTTTGATGGTGGCGGCGTCGACCGGCTTCATCGGCGATGCCTACACGGCATCGGTTCCCGATTCGCCGGTGCGGATGCGCACGATGGAGTCGACGTGGGTGACCCAGATCTTGCCATCACCGATCTTGCCACTCCGGGCGGCGTCGGACAGCACCTCGACGACACGTTGCACGTCGTCGTCGTCGACCACTGCCTCTACGCGGACCTTGGGCACGAAGTCGATCTGGTACTCGGTGCCGCGGTAGGTCTCTGTGTGCCCACCTTGACGACCGAAGCCGCGCGCCTCGCTGACCGTCATCCCTTCGATGCCGGCGCCGCGCAACGCATCTTTCACGTCGTCGAGCTTGAACGGCTTGATGATTGCAGTGATGAGTTTCATCGTGTCTCCTGCGGCGCTGGCCGTGGGTCGCGCACCCGGTTCACCCGAGCCCGCCGTTGTGATACGCCGTTTCTCCGTGCAGCGCCAGGTCGAGGCCCGTCGCTTCCGCCTCTTGGTCGACCCGCACTCCGATGGTCTTCTTCAACACCAGCATGATGGCCAGTGTGACACCGAACGACCAGGCAATGGCAGCACCGTTGGCCAACGCCTGCTCGAGCAGCAGCTCGATGTCGCCGCCGTAGAAGATGCCCTTCATGAACGCGCCCCCGAAGAACTCGGGGTTGGCGAAGAACCCGATGAGCAACGAACCCACGAGGCCGCCCACGAAGTGCACCCCGACCACGTCGAGGGCATCGTCGTACCCGAGCTTGGTCTTCAGGCGTACCGCATAGCAGCAGACGACCCCCGCGATGAGACCGATCCAGATGGGCGACGCACCTGACACGAAGCCGGCGGCCGGCGTGATGGCCACCAGGCCGGCGACGATGCCCGAGGCGGCGCCCAGGTTGGTGGGATGCCCGTCGCGCAGCCACTCGACCACGATCCATGCCAGGCCGGCAGCAGCGGCGGCGAGAAACGTGTTCATGAACGCTTGCACGGCCTGGCCATTGGCGGCGAGCGCCGATCCGGCGTTGAAGCCGAACCAGCCGAACCACAGGATCCCGGTGCCGATCATGACCAGCGGCATGCTGTGCGGCGGATGACCCTCGTGCGGCCAGCCCCGCCGCTTGCCCAACACCAGCACGGCGGCGAGGGCAGCAATGCCGGCGTTGACGTGAATGGCGGTGCCGCCGGCGAAGTCGAGCGAGCCGCGCTGGCCGAGCCAGCCTCCGAACACCCACTTGAACACCGGCACGTAGACCAACAGCGACCACACCGGCACGAAGATGGCCCACGCCGAGAACTTCATCCGGTCGGCCACGGCACCACTGATGAGCGCCGGCGTGATGGCAGCGAACATCCCGAGGAAGGCAATGGTCGCGAGCTTCCCTCCGTTGTCGTCGATGCCGATGCCGGTGAGCATCGCGAAGTCGAGCGAGCCGAGGAAGTCGTTCTCGAACGGCTCCGACGACAGCGTGTAGCCCACCAGCACCCACAGCACAGGGATCACCAACACGCAGTAGAAGTTCATCATCAGCATGTTGAGCACGTTGCGAGTGCGGTCCATGCCGCCGTAGAAGAACGCAAGACCGGGAATCATGAACAGGACGAGTGCTGCTGATACCAGCACCCACGCGACGTTGCCGCTTTCCATCGGGCGTGTTCTCCTTGTGTGCGCCGGCCGAGTGCCGCGCTCCCGCACACTGTCGAAACAGTGTTTCCGGACTGTTTCGGCCGCGGGGCGAGCGTGTGAACTGCATTTCGCACCGGCGAACGCGGTCCTTCGCTCGAACGAGCGGCGGCACGAGCAGGAGTCGTAGAGTCGCGGCCATGACCCTCGATACTGCTGGCACGCTCGAAACCCCTGCTCAGGCCGGCCGCTGGACGGCACAGTGGAAGGAGCTCTATGCCGAGGTGATCACCACCGGGTTGTGCACCGGTTGCGCCGGGTGCGTGGTCACCTGCCCCCACGACGTGATCGGCTACGAACACGAGGAAGGCAAGTACCTGCCGTTCCACCTGGAGGAGGAGCTGGGCCTCGACAACTGCGTGCACGGCGAGAAGGGGTGCACCACCTGCACCCGCGCCTGCCCTCGCTTCCGTGCCTGGGAGCCCGCCGCCGACATGCACCTGTTCGGTCGCCTGCGTGCGCCGGAGGAGATGAGCGGCATCTGGCGCCAGCTGCTGCTCACTCGTGCCGCCGACGACACTCAGCACACCACCGGGCAAGACGGTGGGTTCGTCACCGCGATGCTCACCTGGCTGATGGATCACGACTACATCGACGCCGCGATGGTGAGCGGCGTGGAGCCCGACGATGCATGGAAGGCCAAGCCGGTGCTCGCGCACAACAAGGAAGAGGTGCTGGCCACCGCCGGCAGCCGCTACACCTACTGCGCCAACCCACTCGCCCTGCGCCAGGCGAAGGAAGAAGGCCTCAACCGGCTGGCACTGGTGGGCATGGGCTGCCAGACCTCGTCGCCCCCCACCATGTGGGATCGCAAGGCCGGCAAGGTGAGCAAGCCGTTCCTCTTCAACATCGGCCTGCTGTGCAGCAAGACCTTCGACGACGCCATCTTCCCCGAGCTGTTCGAGGCCAAGTACGGGCTGCACAAGCAGGACATGGTGAAGATGAACATCAAGGGCGTGTTCCAGATCTGGATGAAGGACGGCTCGTATCACGAGATCGACCTGAAGGAGTGCCACCAGTGGACGCGACAGGGCTGCAAGAACTGCCCCGACTTCGCCGCCGAGCACGCCGACATCTCCACCGGCGGCATCGGCAAGGACAACGACTGGACGCTCACCATCGTGCGCACCGAGCTGGGCGAGGAAGTGATCACCCGCATGATCAACGACGGCACCATCATCGCTCGTCCTGCTCAGGAGGACGAGGTCGCGATGAAGCTGCTGCGCACGCTCAGCATCGTCAGCCGCCGGCGCTGGCCGGAGTGGGCCGACACGGCACCTTCGGTGGGCGTCCCCCCGCCGAAGAAGAAGGCCCCGGCGCCGGAAGCCCCTGCACCGGAAGCCAGCTGACGCACCGCGTCAGGTGGTGGGTGGAGCGCACTCCACGCCGAGCCGCGCGAACTCGGCTCGCTCGGCATCGGTGAGGCTCTCGCGAGCGAAGAACTCCTTCAGCTCCTGCGTGGTGCGCACTTCGAAGAACTTGTCGACGACGCACTCGCTCACCGCTCGCTGGAGCCCGCCTTCGTCGATGAGCTGCTCGACGAGATCGTCGCGCGCTCGATCGCGCACCGTGCCACACGCCACCAGCGTCACCAGCGACATGGACGCGAGGACCAGCAGCAACGATCGACGCACGACCGCACAGTAGCGGTCGAGCACAGGTGCGGCACCGTGGCAAACTCCGCCGATGCTGTTGCAACCACACGCCGCTCGGCGCCGGCCGTCATGAACGAAGTGGGCATGGACTACGGCGACTACCTGCATCTCGACGACGTGCTCGGCGCGCAGCACCCGCTGTCGCCCGATCACAACGAGCTGCTGTTCATCGTGCAGCACCAGACCAGCGAGCTGTGGATGAAGCTGATGCTGCACGAGCTGCGGGCGGCGGTGGGGCACGTCGCCGACGACCACTTGCAGCCGGCCTTCAAGATGCTCAGCCGGGTCAGCAAGATCATGGAGCAGCTGGTGCACGCATGGGACGTGCTGGCGACATGACCCCACCCGAGTACACCGCCATCCGGCCCTACCTGGGGCAGAGCAGCGGGTTTCAGAGCTGGCAGTACCGATGCATCGAGTTCGCCTGCGGCAACAAGCAGGCGGCGATGCTGGAACCACATCGCCACCGGCACAACCGCTTCGACGAAGTGCAGGCCGCGCTGCACATACCGTCGCTGTACGACGAGGCGCTGCGCCTGATGGCCCGCCGCGGCATCGAAGTGCCGGCACATGTGCTGCAGCGTGACGTGACCCAGCCGTACACCACCGACCCGGGTGTCGAGGCCGCGTGGCTGGCGGTGTACAGCAACGCCTCCGACAACTGGGAGCTGTACCAACTGGGCGAGAAGCTCGTCGATCTGGAGGACGCATTCCGCCTCTGGCGGTTCCGGCACCTCACCACCGTGCAACGCGTGATCGGCTTCAAGCAGGGCACGGGCGGCACATCGGGTGTCGGCTACCTGCGGGCCATGTTGAGCACCGAGCTGTTCCCTGAGCTGTGGAGCATCCGTACGGCGCTCTGAGGCGGCTCACCTGTTGGCGCGCTTCTCCTTGGCCCTGCGCACCGCATTCACACCCGAGCCCACCATTCGCCCTGCGGAGCGGCCGATCTCGGCGCTCCTGTCGCCGGCAACGGGCGCGTCGCTCGGCGTACCGTTCGGGTTGCCTGCCGGAGCCGACTCGGCCCGTTCCGACTTGGCCTGTCCCGAGGTGGCCTGCTCCGACTTGGCCGGCTTCTTCGGCTTCTCGCTGAAGCTGCTGCTGAACCACACGACGAAGTGCACTGCGGCAATGCCACCGATGATGACGCGCGTGCCGGGGTCGACGGTGATCCAGGGTTGCACGGCACCGAGCACCTGCAGGCCGATGACCAGCGGATCGAGCACTCGATGCAGCCGCCGATCGATCACCCGGAAGGCGGCCAGCGCACCGCGCGTGATGGCGGCGTGGCCCATGACGATGCCACCCAGCACCGCCGGCACCAAGGGGTACGGGCTCTGCAGGCCACTTGCCACCAGCGCCCCACCGAGGATGTACTCCACGAGCTGATGCATCCAGAACGGACGCTTGCCGGCCTCAGCCATCGACGTGCCGACCGGCGATGACACGAGTGCGCCGCGCCGACCGCAGGTGACGGAGGCTCGGCGTCATGCGAGCGAGCCTACCGCGCACCAAAACGACAACGACAACGAGGGCCAACGACAACGAGGGCCAAAACGACAACGACCCCGGGGCGATCACTCGCCACCGGGGTCGTGCGTGCGGGCGGCCCTGCGGCCGACCGAGTGCTTACATCATTCCCATACCGGGCATGCCGCCGCCCATGCCGCCACCGCCGCCCATGCCGCCGGCCGGAGCCTTCTCCGGCTTGTCGGCAACGAGGCACTCGGTGGTGAGCACCAGCGCGGCGATCGACGCTGCGTTCTGCAGCGCCGCACGGGTGACCTTGGCCGGGTCGATGATGCCGGCCTTGACCAGGTCGACCATCTCGCCGGTTGCGGCGTTGAGGCCCATGTTGCCCGATGCGGACTCGACTTCCTGAGTGGTGACCGCACCTTCCAGGCCGGCGTTGTCGGCGATGAGCCGGCACGGCGCCGTCAGCGACTCCCACACGGTGCGGGCACCGGTGCGCTCGTCGCCTTCCAGCGAGTCGACAACGGCCTTCACCGCTGCACGGGCACGAACGAGGGCGGTGCCGCCACCGGCGACCACGCCTTCTTCGATGGCTGCACGAGTGGCCGACACTGCATCTTCGATGCGGTGCTTCTTCTCCTTCAGCTCCACCTCGGTGGCTGCGCCGACCTTGATGACTGCCACGCCACCGGCCAACTTGGCCAGGCGCTCCTGCAGCTTCTCACGGTCCCAGTCGCTGTCGGTGTTCTCGATCTCGGCCTTGATCTGGTTGATGCGGCCGACGACGTCGTCGTGCTCGCCGGCGCCATCGACGATGGTGGTGTTGTCCTTGGTGATGATGATGCGCTTGGCACGGCCCAGCAGATCGAGGGTGACGGTCTCCAGCTTGAGACCGACTTCCTCGCTGATGACCTGGCCGCCGGTGAGCACTGCCATGTCTTGCAGCATCGCCTTGCGACGATCGCCGAAGCCCGGGGCCTTGACAGCTGCCGAGTTGAACGTGCCACGGATCTTGTTGACGACCAGCGTGGCCAAGGCCTCGCCGTCGATGTCTTCAGCGATGATCAGCAGCGGGCGACCCGACTTCATGACGGTCTCGAGCACGGGCAGCATTGCCTGCACGGTGGAGATCTTGCCGGCGTTGAACAGCACGTAGGCGTCTTCCAGGATGACTTCCTGGCGCTCGACATCGGAGACGAAGTACGGCGACAGGTAGCCCTTGTCGAACTGCATGCCCTCGGTGAACTCGAGCTCGGTGCCGAAGGTGTTGCTCTCCTCCACCGTCACCACGCCGTCCTTGCCGACCTTGTCGATCGCGTTCGCGATGACCTCGCCCACCGACGCATCGGCGGCGGAGATGGTGGCGACAGCGGCGATCTGATCCTTGTCGTCGACCACGGTGGCCTGGCTCTTGATGCTCTCGACCGCCGCGGCAACAGCCTTCTCGATGCCCTTCTTGAGGCCCATCGGGTTGGCGCCGGCCGCAACGTTGCGCATGCCGTGCTGCACCATGGCCTGCGCCAGAACGGTGGCGGTGGTGGTGCCGTCACCGGCGACATCGTTGGTCTTGGTGGCGACTTCCTTCACCAGCTGGGCGCCCATGTTCTCGAACGGATCGTCGAGCTCGATCTCCTTCGCGATGGACACACCGTCGTTGGTGATGGTGGGGGCGCCGAACTTCTTGTCGAGGACGACGTTGCGGCCCTTCGGCCCGAGCGTCACCTTGACGGTGTCGGCCAGCTTGTTGACGCCGGCCTCGAGGGCGCGACGCGCCTCGTCGTGGAACTTCAGTTGCTTTGCCATGTGGTTCAGCGGCTCACTTCTCGACGATCGCGAGCACGTCGCGGCTGGTGAGGATCAGCAGATCCTTGCCGTCGATGGTGACTTCGGTGCCGCCGTACTTGCTGTACAGCACGGTGTCGCCGACCTTCACGTCGAGCGGGGCATGGGCGCCCTTGTCGTCGCTCCAGCGGCCGGGGCCGACCGCGAGGACCTCACCCTGCTGGGGCTTCTCCTTGGCGGTGTCGGGGATCACGAGACCCGACGCAGTGGTCTGCTCAGCCTCATTGGGCTTGACGACGATGCGGTCATCGAGGGGCTTCAGTTTCATGGGGTGCAGGCCTCCGTTGGCAAGGGCACAGGTATGTGTTGGTGGAACTGGACCGGGCGGGTTAGCACTCGACCGGCGTGAGTGCCAGGTTACGAGGTCGCAGGGTCCATTAGCAACCGGAAGCCGAGAGTGCTAACGCAAGTGCCAACGACAACGGCTAACGGCAAGTGCCCACGGCACCAGCCCAGCCAACGTGCGAGAATGCGCCGGATGCGCGCCACACGCGACCAGGGGGAACAGGTTCAGATCGACCTCATTGAGGTTGACCCGATTGCCTTCGACGATGGAACCCCCACAGACGCGGGCGGAGGGCACGCGTCTCACCGTTGGCGCCAGGTTTTCACCGGCATTGTGGTGGTGGGTGTTTTCGCCGGGGCGGCGGTGGCGTGGTGGCCAACGCCCGAGCAGCCCGAGTGGCGGGTGGTGCACACCGAGGCGGGGCCGGCCGCGGGCCTCAGCGAAGAATTGGTCTTCGATCAGCCGCCCGGACGACTCATTGCGGCCGACCTAGCGCCGCGGCCGGTCGATATCAAACCGGAGCTGGGTTACGTGTTCGGCGAAACGGACGGCACGATGCTGACCCGCCGGTGGGCAACATTTCGCACCCGTACGACCAGCGGCGAGGACGCTCCAGCCGTGACGACAGGACCACAGGTCGGTGGAGTCGCCGCCGAGGTACAGCGGGCGCGTATTCGTCAGAGCGTTTCGTGGGGTCCCGTCGCTGGTCGAACTTGGGTGGTCACCACGAACAACTTTGGTGAAGTCGAAACCCGCTGGACCGCGCCGGCCGCCGATCGTTGTCCTCACCCAGGAGATTGAGATGACCAAGCTGCTGCCGGATGCGCCCAAGCCTCGCAAAGTGATGCCTTCGGTCAAGCCCGAAGAGGCAGAGTTCAAGCGGCGATTTCTGGCGCAGTATATCGATCTGCGCCAGAAATCGCCGCTTGAACTCTGCCTCTTCGAGCTTGACCGAAGGCATCACTTTGCGAGGCTTGGGCG